>OKUM01001081.1_pt1 | contig 13991 bp, 9 predicted proteins | sample 1606801 | NCBI WGS metagenome assembly OKUM01 (sample SAMEA3882546, study PRJEB24775) | human gut metagenome | biome: human-associated habitat; feature: intestine environment; material: feces | place: Netherlands | collected 2009/2010
AGCGCGGCATCATCCGCATCGGTGCCGAGGTCAAGAGCGGCGATATTCTGGTCGGCAAGGTCACCCCGAAGGGCGAGACCGAGCTGACCGCCGAGGAGCGCCTGCTGCGCGCCATCTTCGGTGCCAAGGCCCACGACGTCCGCGACACCTCCCTTAAGATGCCTCACGGCGCTTATGGCCGCGTCATCGACGTCGTCCGCTTTAGCCGCGAGAACGGCGACGACCTGGCCCCCGGCGTCAACGAGCAGGTGCGCGTCTACGTCGCCCAGCGTCGTAAGATCCAGCAGGGCGATAAGATCGCCGGCCGCCACGGCAACAAGGGTGTTATTTGTAACGTTCTGCCGGTCGAGGACATGCCCTACATGGCTGACGGTACCCCGATCGACGTTATCCTCAACCCGCTGGGCGTTCCTTCGCGTATGAACGTCGGTCAGCTGCTCGAGTGCCACCTTGGCTGGGCTGCTGCCTGCGGTTGGGATACCGAGGATGCCGACTCCGACAAGTATGTCCCCGGTCCGTTCTTCGTCTCGACGCCCGTCTTCGACGGCGCCAAGGAGGACGAGATCGCCGAGGTCATCCGTCGTGCCAACAAGAACATGCTCAACAAGGCCACCGCTGCCTTTGGCGATCACATGCGCCCCGAGTTCGTCACCCAGCTTGACGAGCGCGGCAAGACCCGCCTGTTCGACGGCCGCACCGGCGAGGAGTTCCGCGAGCCCATTACCGTGGGTACGTCCTACATCCTCAAGCTCGGCCACATGGTCGACGACAAGATCCACGCCCGTTCGACCGGCCCTTACAGCCTGGTTACCCAGCAGCCTCTGGGCGGCAAGGCTCAGTTCGGCGGCCAGCGCTTCGGCGAGATGGAAGTTTGGGCACTGTACGCTTACGGTGCTTCCAACGTCCTGCAGGAGATCCTGACCGTCAAGTCCGACGATACCGTGGGCCGCGTCAAGACCTACGAGTCCATCGTCAAGGGCGAGAACGTCCCGGTTCCGGGTATCCCCGAGTCCTTCAAGGTTCTCGTCAAGGAGATCCGCTCCCTCGCGCTGGACATCGAGCCCATGCACGATGCCGACGAGGACGCCTCCGCCCCTGTGACCGCCGAGGAGACCTCTGCTCTCGACGACCTGGCTGCGCTCGCCGGCGTTGACACCGACGTCGAGGCCCAGGATGCCGAGACCGCCGAGGCACCCGAGGCTGTCGCCGCCACGACCACTGATAAGGAGTAGTTGACTGTGGCAGATTTCGAAGCTACTGATTTTGACTCGGTAAAGATCTCCCTTGCCTCCGCCGACCAGATCCGTTCCTGGTCGCACGGTGAGGTCAAGAAGCCGGAGACCATCAATTACCGTACCCTCAAGCCCGAGAAGGACGGCCTGTTCTGCGAGAAGATCTTCGGTCCCGCCAAGGACTGGGAGTGCTCCTGCGGCAAGTACAAGGGCATCCGCTTTAAGGGCATCGTCTGCGAGCGCTGCGGCGTCGAGGTCACCTCGGCCAAGGTGCGTCGCGACCGCATGGGCCACATCGAGCTCGCCGCTCCCGTGTCCCACATCTGGTACTTCAAGAGCCCCACGAGCTTCCCGATGAGCCGTATGCTCGACATCAAGTCCAAGGACCTCGAGAAGGTTCTGTACTTTGCCAGCTACATCATCACCGAGGTCGACTACGAGGCTCGCGAGGCCGACGCTGACGACCTGCGCGAGGAGCTCGCCGCCGATCTGGAAGAGATCGATGCCGAGTGCGCCCGCCAGATCGAGTCCCTCAAGGAGCAGGGCAACCCCGAGAACTTTGACGAGTTCTCCGACGAGGAGCCGCTGACCCCCGAGGAGATCGCCTCTGGCATCGTCGACATCGAGGAAGAGTGCAAGGACGATAAGCAGCTCCGCACGGACGCCTTCAACGCCTTCATGAAGCTCACCGAGCGCGACCTCATCTCCGATGAGCCGCTGTTCCGCGAGATGACCCGTTACTACTCCATGTACTTCAAGGGTGGCATGGGTGCCGAGGCCGTCCGCGACCTGCTCGCTGCCATCGACCTCCCTTCCGAGGCCGAGAAGCTCAAGGCCATCATCGCCGACGAGGACTCCCAGAAGCAGAAGCGCGAGAAGGCCGTTAAGCGCCTCGAGGTCGTTGACGCCTTCCTGAAGGGCGGCAACAGCCCCGCGAACATGATCCTGGATGTCATCCCGGTCATTCCGCCCGATCTGCGCCCGATGGTCCAGCTCGACGGCGGCCGCTTCGCCGCGTCCGACCTCAACGACCTGTACCGTCGCGTGATCAACCGTAACAACCGACTCAAGCGCCTGCTCGACCTGGACGCCCCTGCGATCATCGTGAACAACGAGAAGCGCATGCTCCAGGAGTCCGTGGACGCCCTGTTCGACAACGGCCGCCGTGGTCGCCCGGTCTCTGGCCGTGGCGGTCGCCCGCTCAAGTCGCTCGCCGAGGCCCTCAAGGGCAAGCAGGGTCGCTTCCGTCAGAACCTGCTGGGCAAGCGTGTCGACTACTCCGGCCGTTCGGTTATCGTTACCGACCCCAAGCTGCTGCTGCACCAGTGCGGTCTGCCCAAGACCATGGCGCTGGAGCTCTTCAAGCCCTTCGTCATGAAGCGCCTGGTCGAGCTTGGCAAGGTCGAGAACATCAAGGGCGCCAAGCGCGCTATCGACCGTGGTGCCACCTTTGTGTGGGACATCCTCGAAGAGGTCATCGACGGCCGCGTCGTGCTGCTCAACCGTGCACCGACCCTGCACCGTCTGTCCATCCAGGCCTTTGAGCCGGTGCTGGTCGAGGGCAAGGCTATCCACCTGCACCCGCTGGTCTGCTCGCCCTTCAACGCCGACTTCGACGGCGACCAGATGTCTGTCCACGTGCCGCTGTCCAGCCAGGCTCAGGCCGAGGCTCGCGTGCTCATGCTCTCTGCGAACAACCTGCGCTCGCCGGCATCCGGCAAGCCGGTCAACATCCCTTCGCAGGACATGATCATCGGTGTGTACTACCTCACCCAGGTTCGCGAGGGTCTGCCGGGCGAGAACCACGTGTTCGCCAGCTTCGACGACGCGCTGCACGCCTATGACTGCCGCTCCGAGGTCGACATGCAGGCCAAGATCCAGGTTCGCGTGTCCGCTGCCGATGCTAACGTCATCAACGAGGACGGCACCCGTATCTTCCGCGTTAAGAACGGCAAGAACGAGTTTGTCGACTACGACGTCACCGGCAACAAGACCGCGCGCTTCGAGACCTCTATCGGCCGCATCATCTTCAACCGCCAGTGCCTGCCCGAAGACTATGAGTTCATGAACTACAAGATGGTCAAGGGCGATGTGGCCAAGCTGGTTGCCGACTGCTGCGATCGTTACCCCGAGGCCAAGGTCGGCCCGATCCTCGACGCCATCAAGTACTCCGGCTTCCACTACGCTACCCGCGCCGGCCTCACCATCTCGGTGTGGGACGCTCTCATCCCTGCCGAGAAGCAGGAGCTGCTCGATCGCGCCCAGGCCAACGTCGACCAGATCAACGAGTACTTCGAGGAGGGCTTCATCAACGAGACGGAGCGCCACATCGAAGTCGTTAACGAGTGGACCGCTTGTACCGACAAGGTTGCAGCGCTCATGCTCGACTTGTTCGACGAGGAGAACCCGCTCTATATGATGGCCGACTCCGGCGCCCGTGGTTCTAAGACCCAGCTGCGTCAGCTCGGCGGCATGCGTGGCCTGATGGCAGACATGTCCGGCGAGACGATCGACCTTCCCATTAAGGCGAACTTCCGCGAGGGCCTGCTGCCGCTCGAGTACTTCATTTCGACCTACGGCGCCCGTAAGGGCCTGGTCGATACCGCATCCCACACCTCGGACTCTGGTTACCTGACCCGTCGTCTGGTCGACGTGGCCCAGGACGTCATCGTCCGCGAGGAGGACTGCGGTACGCACGAGGGCGTCACCTACAACCTCATCATCCCCGGCACCACCGACCTCAACACCGACCTCGTCGGCCGTTGCTTCATTGAGGACGTCGTGGCTCCCGATGGCACCGTGCTCTTTGAGCAGGACGGCTACATCGAGAAGGTCGCCGACATCCAGAAGATGGTCGATGCGGGCCTCAAGAAGGTCAAGCTCCGCGCGCTGCTCACCTGCCGCTCCAAGTACGGCGTGTGCCAGAAGTGCTACGGCTGGGATCTTTCCACCCGTCGTCCGGTCGCCATCGGTACCGCGGTCGGCATTATTGCCGCCCAGTCCATCGGCGAGCCCGGTACGCAGCTTACGATGCGTACCATTCACTCCGGCGGCGTCGCTGGCGTCGACGATATTACGCAGGGTCTGCCTACGGTCAGCCGTATGTTCGATATCGTCGGCAACGTCAACGAGAAGATCCTGGGTCGCGAGGCCGAGCTGGCTCCGTACTCCGGCCACCTCTCGATTAAGCCCGAGAAGTCCGAGTACGTGCTGACACTCACCGACTCTGAGGATCACACCCGTGTCCTCGACGAGCGTCGCGTCCCTGCTTCGGTGCGCTTTATGCCCGAGATCGAGGACGGCTGCGAGGTTCGCGCCGGCGACCAGATCACCAAGGGCTTCGTCAACTTCCGCAACCTGCGCAAGCTGACCGACATCGAGTCGACGATGCACACCTTCGTCGAGAGCGTCAAGGACGTCTACACCAGCCAGGGCGTCGACCTGAACGACAAGCACATCGAGGTGCTCGCACGTCAGATGCTGCGTCGCGTTCAGATCACCAACCCCGGTGACTCTAAGTACCTGCTTGGTCAGTACGTCGACCGCTACGAGTTCGCCGACGAGGTCGAGCGCGTTGCCCGTCTGGGCGGTCAAGCTCCTGTGGCCGAGCCCGTCATCCTGGGTACGCTCAAGGTCGCGTCCAACATCGACTCCTGGCTGTCGAGCGCTTCGTTCATCCGTACCGCCGGCGTCCTTACCGAGGCTGCTATCGAGGGCAAGGTCGACCACCTGCTCGACCTTAAGTCCAACGTCATCGTCGGTAAGAAGATCCCTGCTGGTACCGGCCTCAAGCCGTACGCCAACGCCAAGATGACGTATCGCACGGCCGACGGCTACGTGGACATCGACGGCCCGGCTTCGCCCAACGCCAAGTCGCTGCCCGAGTGGGCTCCTGTGGAGCTCAAGGACCTGGACGAGCAGCTCCCGCAGCAGCTCGACTGGGCCGGCTACGACGAGTTCGGTGGTGCTGACGGTTCGTTCACCCGCAACGGCCACACCATCTCCGCCGAGAAGGCTCGCCTGTACCTGTTCGACGACCTGGGCGTGTCGCAGCGCTGGACCAACAAGTTCAGCGAGGTCGGCATCGAGACGGTCGGCGATCTGGTCGGCAAGTCCGAGGAGGATCTGCTGCGCATCGATGGCATCGGTGCCAAGGCGATCGAGGAGCTCCGTGACGGCCTGGAGGCCCACGATCTGCTCTACATCCTCGAGAACAACGACGACGTTGCCGACGAGGAAGACCTCTCGCAGCTGCTGCAGATGGTCTTTAGCCCCGACGGTCCGGACGATATCCTGCTGGGTACCTCCGCTCCGACGCATCACGCCGACGCCGACGAGGAGCTCCTGGGCGCCCCGATCGACGACAAGAAGGCTCCCGCCAACGGCGCGATCAACGAGGACATGGCTTCCCTCGACGAGCTGCTCAACCAGCTCGTGGACACCGACGACGCCGAAGAGGCCAAGGACAACGACGAGGAATAATTTCCTAGTACGTTAACCGCCCTTCCAAAGACCCGTTTCCCAACAGGGAAGCGGGTCTTTTTTTGAAGAGAACCTGCCAAAAAGAGACAGGTATATTTTGGTAGGTTTTTCCTGCTTGAATTTGAAACATTCCGTTCGGTCAAAGCGTATCTATGGTGAGGGCCTCATCAAGAATCATTAACATCACCGTGAGGTGATTATGGAAGAACAAGCTTTTAGACAGGCGGTTGAAGATCACCGGGATGTCGTGTTTCGAATCGCATTGACGTACCTGCGCGATCGTGCCGATGCCGACGATATTGCCCAAGACGTCTTTCTTAAGTTGCTTAAAAGCGATGGATACTTTGAAAGTTGGGAACATCTTCGCCGCTGGCTTATCCGGGTCACAATCAATGAATGTAAATCGCTCTTTCGAAAGCCATGGAGGCGTGTGGAGGATATTGAGAACCTGGCAGATTCGCTTTCGGCGACGCAGGATGAGACCAAGGCGGTCCTGTCAGACGTTATGCGACTTCCGGAGCGATTCCGTGTTCCCATCGTGCTCTATTACTATCTGGGCTTTTCGACCTCAGAGATTGCCGAGTTGTTGCATGTACCAGCCGCGACCGTTCGAACGCGTTTAGCTCGCGGTCGATCGAAGCTCAAATTCATCCTAGAGGAGGGCGACCGTGAAATCCAATCAAATCAAGCAGGCCTTCGAGTCCATCCAAGCCGATAGCGATCTTGCTGACCGTGTTCTTTATGCCGCTGCTGGTGAGCCGCTTCGCCGAAAGGGTCACGCGAAGCCTCTGTATGTTGCCGTGATCGGATGCCTTGCCGGAGTGCTGGCGACCGGAGGGGTCGCCTACGCCGTCGTCAATTCCAGTTATTTTGCCTCTGCCTGGGGAAACCATGGCAACGGAGAGTCCATTACCTGGACTCAAGGTGGCTCGTCGGGGACTAAATATACCTACACCAGAGAGTTTGGTGATGGTATCGCGCCCCAAAGCTTGGAGGGTTCAGTACAGAAGGTCAATCTGTCCGTCGAGGGCAACGGCTATACACTCGACATTCATGATATGGCTATCGATAAAAACGGTTGCGGTGCCGTGACGTTTACGTTGTCCAATCCAAATGGCGTTAACTACTACAAGCCGGCAGCAGAGACAGGCGAACTTGTTCTCTATGGTGAAGAAGAACAAGGCATCGGTACACCCAGCATGAACTTCGGCGAGGAATGGGCTGACACACGCTGCACCATTGATAAGGACACATCAAGCGATACTGTCATTAATGGCACGATGTACTTTGCCGCTATGGATCGCGAGCGAGATTTGCAACATGCGGTCACCTGGAATATCTGCTGGACTGAGGGCGAAGGCGAGGACGCGAAGCTGTTCGAGGCATCGACGCCCGAGTTTAGCGTTGGAGCGTACGTCGATACAAAGGAACTCCGCTCCGATGACTCGCCTCTCGAGATCAGCCCGTTTTCCGTCCAGACACACATCGACGATCTGGGCATTGACGCAGTCACGAAAAAGTTGACCGTTACCTACAAGGATGGATCGGAGCAGATTATCGAAGATGATGCTGCGGGCGCGTACAATTTCTATGTTTCTCTGACACGCAATAGCGGAGAGAACATCTCGGTGCCGACAAAACTGATCAATGTCGATCAAGTGGTCTCGGTAACCCTTGAGGGCACGAGGTACACATCAACAGGAGAGACCGAAACAGAAGTACCCTTTACCATCGTCTATTCGTAAGATTTGGGGCCGCTTCCTACTAGGGGAAGCGGCCTCTTTTGCGGTAAATGGGCGGTTAAAGCGAGCGGTATTCGTCTGAATTTCGGAAGTATGCGGCAAAATCTTGATAGGCCGCCCGGGCCGGGAATCCGCCCCCGCGCACAGAAGGGGATTCCTTTTGTGTAGGCTTTGCGGAAATGTGCCTATTTTGGGATACGCCCGGCGGCGTGGTCTGTTGACGGCACAGCTAACGCCACGTATCCTATCGAACTGCGTGTTTCGTAGGGGGATGCTGACCCCTCGATTCAAGCCGTTGCACTTTACAGAAAGCTGGAATCATTCGAGAAGGAGTACGCTTTGCCTACTATTAACCAGCTGGTTCGCCAGGGCCGTCGTTCCGTGCCCAAGAAGTCCAAGAACGCTGCTCTGCAGCACAACTCCCAGAAGCGCGGCGTGTGCACCCGCGTCTTCACCACGAGCCCCAAGAAGCCGAACTCGGCTCTTCGTAAGGTTGCCCGTGTTCGCCTCGTCAACGGCATCGAAGTTACTGCTTACATCCCGGGTGAGGGCCACAACCTGCAGGAGCACTCCATCGTGCTCGTCCGCGGCGGTCGTGTCCGTGACCTCCCTGGTGTCCGTTATCACGTCATCCGTGGCGCCTACGACGCTGCTCCGGTCCAGAACCGTATGCAGGCCCGTTCCAAGTACGGTGCTAAGCGCCCCAAGGCCAAATAAGCCAGATAACGTTTTGATACTTTCGCCGTGTGCCGCCTAAGCGCCGCACGGTAGACACTTAAGGAGATTTCACATGCCGCGTCGTGCAGCAGCTAATCGTCGTGAGGTTCAGCCTGACGCCGTTTACAACAACCGCCTGGTGACTCAGCTCATCAACAAGGTCCTTCTTGACGGCAAGAAGGCCACCGCTGAGCGCATCGTTTACACCGCTTTCGAGATCGTTGCCGAGAAGTCCGAGGGTGGCGACGCTCTCGCTACCTTCAAGAAGGCTATGGACAACGTCAAGCCCACGCTCGAGGTTAAGCCCAAGCGTGTCGGTGGCGCTACCTATCAGGTCCCGATGGAGGTCAATTCCCGTCGTTCCACCGCTCTGGGCATCCGCTGGATCGTCAACTTCTCCCGCGCTCGCAAGGAGAAGACCATGGCCGAGCGTCTCGCCAACGAGATCCTCGACGCTTCCAACGGCCTGGGTGCTTCCGTCAAGAAGCGTGAGGACGTCTTCAAGATGGCCGAGGCCAACCGCGCGTTCTCTCACTATCGTTGGTAAGTTAAGGTAAGGAACTAACATGGCTAAGCCTAAGTACAAGCTTTCCGATACCCGTAACATCGGCATCATGGCCCACATCGATGCCGGTAAGACCACCACGACCGAGCGTATTCTTTACTACACCGGTAAGACCCACAAGATCGGTGAGGTCCATGAGGGCGCTGCCACCATGGACTGGATGGTTCAGGAGCAGGAGCGCGGCGTAACCATTACCTCCGCTGCTACCACGTGCTTCTGGAACAAGGACGGTAAGGACTACCGCATCCAGATCATCGACACCCCGGGCCACGTTGACTTCACCGCCGAGGTCGAGCGCTGCCTGCGCGTCCTCGATGGCGCTGTCGCCGTCTTCGACGCCGTTGCCGGCGTTCAGCCCCAGTCTGAGACCGTTTGGCGTCAGGCTTCTACCTTCAATGTCCCCCGCATCGCCTTCATCAATAAGTATGACCGCGTGGGCGCTGACTTCTTCAACGCAATCGAGACCATGAAGGATCGTCTCGACGCTAACGCCGTGGCCGCTCAGGTCCCGATGGGCGCCGAGGACAACTTCTGGGGCGTTATCGACCTGGTCACCATGACCGCATGGGACTTCAAGGCCGACGACAAGGGCATGACCTACCCCGAGCCGATGGACGAGATCCCGGCTGAGTTCGCCGACATCGCTGCCACCAAGCGCGAGGAGCTCCTTGACGCTGCTGCCAGCTTTGACGACGAGCTCATGGAGAAGATCCTCATGGAGGAGGACTTCACCGTCGAGGAGCTCAAGGCTGCTCTGCGTAAGGGCGTTCTGGCCAACGAGCTCAACCTCGTCTTCGTGGGCTCCGCCTACAAGAACAAGGGCGTTCAGGAGCTGCTCGACGCTGTCGTCGACTACCTGCCCAGCCCGCTCGACGTCGAGGCCGTCACCGGTACCGATCCGGACACCGGCGAAGAGATCCAGCGTCATCCTTCCTTCGACGAGCCCTTCTCCGGCCTGGTCTTCAAGATCATGACCGACCCGTTCGTCGGTAAGCTCACCTATGTCCGCGTTTACTCCGGCCGCGCCGAGTCCGGCTCCTATGTGGTCAACGCTTCCAACGGTCAGCGCGAGCGCCTCGGCCGCATCCTCGAGATGAACGCCGCCGAGCGTATCGACCGTGACGACGCTGCCGCCGGCGACATCGTCGCTTGCGTCGGCTTCAAGAACTCCACCACTGGTGACACCCTGTGCGAAGAGGGCAAGGAGATCGTCCTCGAGAAGATCGAGTTCGCTAAGCCCGTTATCGACGTTGCCATCGAGCCCAAGACCAAGGCCGAGCAGGACAAGATGTCCCTGGCTCTGACCAAGCTCGCCGAGGAGGACCCGACCTTCCAGGTGTCCACCAACCACGAGACCGGCCAGACCATCATCGCCGGCATGGGCGAGCTGCACCTCGAGATCATCGTCGACCGTCTGCTCCGTGAGTTCAAGGTTGACGCTAACGTTGGTAAGCCCCAGGTTGCCTACCGCGAGACCGCTGGTCACGACGTCGAGAAGGCTGAGGGCAAGTTCGTCCGTCAGTCCGGCGGTCGCGGTCAGTACGGCCACGCTGTCATCAAGCTCGAGAAGATGGAGGAGGGCTTCGGCTACGAGTTCGTCAACGCTATCGTCGGCGGCGTCGTGCCCAAGGAGTACATCCCGTCCATCGACAAGGGCATCCAGGAGGCCCTGAACACCGGTGTTATCGCCGGCTTCCCGGTCCTCGACGTTAAGGTCACCCTGTTCGACGGTTCTTACCACGAGGTCGACTCCTCCGAGGCCGCCTTCAAGATCGCCGGTTCCATGGCCATCAAGGACGCCCTCAAGAAGTCCGACCCCGTCCTGCTCGAGCCCGTCGAGAAGGTCGAGGTTGAGACCCCCGAGCAGTACATGGGCGACGTTATGGGCAACCTCTCCGGTCGCCGCGGCAAGATCGAGGGCATGGAGGATCGCAAGAACAGCAAGCTCATCCGTGCCAAGGTGCCGCTGGGCGAGATGTTCGGTTACGCTACCGACCTTCGCTCCCAGACCCAGGGCCGTGCATCCTACACGATGCAGTTCGACTCTTATGAGCCCGCGCCCAAGTCCATCGTGGACGAGGTCATGAGCAAGAACGCCTAAGTTCGAGCTCCCTGTTACGTAATCCGCGAGAACATCTCTCGCACTCTTTGGAGGTTTAAGTTGGCTACCCAGAAGATCCGCATTCGCCTCAAGGGCTATGATCACGAGGTCGTCGATCAGTCCGCGAAGCTCATCGTCGAGACCGCTCAGAAGACCGGCGCTCGCGTTTCCGGTCCTGTCCCCCTGCCCACCGAGCGCAACCTGTACACGGTTATCCGCTCGCCGCACGTGAACAAGGACTCCCGTGAGCAGTTCGAGATGCGCACCCACAAGCGCCTCATCGACATCCTCGACCCCACCTCGGGCACCGTTGATTCGCTCATGCGTCTCGACCTCCCCGCTGGCGTCGACATCGACATCAAGCTCTAAGCGATATCGCTCATAGCTTAAAGGGCCCCGCTGCCGTTACGGTAGCGGGGCCCTTTTGTTTAGCATGATGGGATTGGACCGCCGGGTAAGGCTGTCGAGCGGCTGGCTGTGGCGCCCTATTCGCTTGCGGGACGCAGCGATGCCTCCTCAAAATGGAAGGATCGCAAGCCGTCTTTCGTTTCGATGCACGCGCGACCAAAGCCATCGACCGTTTGAAAGATGCCACACGCCAGCTCGTCCCCAGCGGGGGAGCGGGCGATAACGCGCTCCCCGATCCAATTAAGGTGAGCGATATATTCGTCGTGGACGGGCGCGAGCGGACCGGCATCTTCTTCCAAGGCGTTGAGGCGTTCTGCCCAGGCATCTACAGCGTCTATAACGGCGTGATAGACCTCATCGAGGAGCTTGTCGACGGCGGGAACGTTCTCGTTAAGGTCCGAGAGACCGATTGCCGGCAGGCCGCCATCGGGCACCTCTTGGGGCGCATAGTTCACATTGACGCCAATGCCGCAGACGGCGAAAGGTTTGCCTTCGTTATCGCGTGCGGTCTCGACCAGAATGCCGCCGAGTTTGCGTCCACGCGCGACCAGGTCGTTGGGCCATTTGAGGCCAATCTCGTTTGCAAGACCCTGTTTTTCGAGTGCCTCGAGCACCGCTAGGCCGCTGACGGCGGCAAGACCAGAGAACTTTGCAGGATTAACGCATGGGCGCAGGACAATCGAAAGCAATAAGTTGCCGACGGTTGAGTCCCACTTGTGCCCGCGCCGGCCGCGTCCTGCTGTTTGAGCCCGGGCGGCAAGTCCTGTGCCGTGCGGCGCTCCCTGTTTTCCTGCTTCGAGCAGGTCATCGTTGGTCGATCCGGTTACGTCGACTATCGTTAATTTGGCATCCAAAACGGCTGCTACCTCCTAAGTTAATAAGGCAATCGCGCAATGGTGTCGAGAGATAGACACAATGTGAAGCCTTTGTCGCATTTGGACAATTTAATGTTAACACGTCAACAACGACTAAAATGCGCTATCCTCTCTTGGTCGATGTAAACACATCAACAACTCAAAGGAGGTTAGTGATGGGTTTCACGATTCTTGGAACAGGCTCGGCGCTTCCTGAACGCAGTGTTTCCAATGACGAGCTGTCTGAGTTCCTCGATACCTCGGATGAGTGGATTTTTACCCGCACAGGTATCAAGAGCCGCCACGTCTGCACCACCGAGTCACTTGACGACCTTGCCGTAGCGGCGAGCGAGCGGGCACTCCAGGTGTCAGGAATCGACGCGAGCCAGCTGGATCTGATCGTCTGCTCGACGACGACGGGTGACCACCTTGTTCCCGCTGAGGCGTGTGCCGTTGCTGAGCGACTAGGCGCGACGTGCCCTGCCTTCGATGTCTCGGCGGCTTGTGCCGGCTTCGTATTTGCGCTCGATGTCGCCGAGGGCTATATCGCCCGCGGTCGCGCCGAGCGCGTGCTTGTCGTTGCTGCCGAGCAGATGACGCGCGCGCTCGACTGGACCGACCGTGCCACCTGTGTGCTCTTTGGCGATGGGGCAGGCGCCGCAGTGATTGAGGCTGGGGGAGACAGTCCCCTTGCCGTTGAGCTTTCGACGGCGCCCGACGTCGAGACGTTGCGCGTTCCCGGTCTGGTCGGCACCTCGCCGTTTAAGGCTTCCGCAGATAGCGCGAGCGTGCTGTTCATGAATGGCCGCCGCGTGTTCAAGTTCGGCGTCAACGCCATCTGCGACACGGTCCATAAGCTTGCGAGCGATGCGGGCATTTCGGTCGAAGATATCGATCATTTTGTATTCCATCAGGCTAACGAACGAATCCTGAGTCAGGCGGTCAAGCGCCTTGGCGTGCCAGACGAGCGCGTGGTTCGAACGCTGCGGGAGACCGGCAACATTTCGAGCGCCTGCATTCCCTTTGCGCTTGACCGGCTGGCAAGTACCGACGCACTGGATGCAGGCGACACCATCGCCCTCGTTGGATTTGGCGCCGGCCTGGATACAGGTGGCTATCTGCTTCGTTGGAAGTAGTCGCACATAGGAAATAAAAACGCCCCTAGGGCACAAACAAAGGAGAACTACCATGGCAGATCAGAAGACCTTCGAGCGCGTTTGCGACGTTATCCGCGAGACCGCTGGCCTTGACGACGTCGAGATGAAGCCCGAGTCCACGCTTGAGGAGATTGGTCTCGACAGTCTGGGCACCGTCGAGATCCTCGTCGCCGTCGAGGACGAGTTTGGCATCCAGCTCGATACCGAGGAGAACCCCAAGACGGTCGGCGAGTTCGCCGATACAGTCGAGGCGGCATTGGAGAAGTAGAGATGCTCAAGACTCCTCTCTGCGATCTGCTCGGCATCGAAAAGCCCGTGTTCCAGGGCGGTATGGCCTGGATTGCCGATGCCTCGCTGGCGTCCGCAGTGTCCGAGGCGGGCGGCTTAGGGATTATCGCGGCCATGAACGCCGACGCCAACTGGCTGCGCGACCAGATTCACGAGCTGCGCGCCAGGACGGATAAGCCCTTTGGCGTCAACGTTATGCTCATGAGCCCGTTTGTCGACGAGGTCGCACAAGTGGTGATTGATGAGCAGGTGCCCGTTGTGGTGACCGGCGCCGGCAATCCCACCAAATACATGAAGGCCTGGAACGATGCGGGCATCAAGGTCATCCCGGTTGTTGCCTCGGTGGCGCTGGCGCGTCTCGTGGCGCGTCGCGGGGCCACCGCCGTGGTTGCCGAAGGCACCGAATCGGGTGGACATATTGGCGAGACGTCGACGATGGCGCTCG
>OKUM01001084.1_pt1 | contig 13952 bp, 10 predicted proteins | sample 1606801 | NCBI WGS metagenome assembly OKUM01 (sample SAMEA3882546, study PRJEB24775) | human gut metagenome | biome: human-associated habitat; feature: intestine environment; material: feces | place: Netherlands | collected 2009/2010
GCAATCCTGCGGCCTAATAAAACGCTTTTAAGCGTTTTATTAAAAACTCGTATAAGCAGTACATACACATTTAATGTAAGAATGCCGGGGGCTGACCACCCCCGGCACTATTTTTACCTTTTTCTCTTTCTCAGCAGCACCGCAAGCCCGATTCCGGACAGCACCATCACCCCGACGGCGATCCAGATCAAATCGCCGGTGCGGGGATTCCTGCGGGAACCCAGAGAAACCGGGACGGGCGGCACGTAGACCACCTCGTCGCAGTTGCGCACCCGGAGAACCGGCGTGCCGTCGCTGTCCAGATGGAGAATGCCGATCGCCCGCACGGTGCGGCCCTTCTTCACCTGAGAGGCCAGGTCATTTTTTTCGGTCGCGCCGGACACAATGTTGTCCTCAATCAGAATTTCCGCGAGATCTCCGTTTCCGTCCTTCAGGGTGATGCGGGAGACGCCCTTGCCGCCGACGCTGTAGGTCACATCCGTCACCCTGCCCTCCACCTGCATCAGGCGGCCGCCGTTTGTATCGTAATCCATGGCTTCCTCGTTTGCGGTGGTTTCCGGCGTGTAATTGTAAAGCCGCTCGGTCAGCACCTCACAGTCGATGATTTTCAGCATCACGTTGCCGTCCTGAATTGTCTTTTGCCCGACTGCCTCCAAGGGCGTGCCAACTTCAATGTCTTTCTTCGTGAACGGTACCAAGGCAACACCGCCGGTATCATCCTGTAGATAAATGGTGTTGGGGAAGATGTTCCCGGGATGGGACGTTCCGGAGGTCGCCCAACCCCGGATGCGGAACACCTCCCCGTCCCCGCCGGAACGCATTTCGTCAATGGTGACCAGCGGCTCGATTCCCAGCACCGCTTCCACGATTCCCTGATTCCCGCTGACGGGTTTCCAGATATTGTCCGGTTCCTTCATGGCGTCGTCCGCCAGAAATAGTCCGCCGCTGACGTACACTTTGCCGCCGTTTGCCAGTTCCTCACAGGCAAGCAGCACCGCGTTTTCACCGGTGTCCTGTCCGTCGCCGTCCGCGTCCATGCTGTGGGTGGTATCACGCCCCTTCACCAGCCAGGTGCCTTTCCCCGGATTTACGGTGCACCCGGCGCGCTGGGTGTAGGTCTGCTCGGGTTTCAGAGATTTTGTCAAATCGCCGCCAGGGTTGAACACATCGGAGGATACCGCGTCGGGCGTATTGCCGCCGCTTTCCTCATCCCACGCGGTGTCGTCGTTCAGGCGTACCGTCGCGCCCATGGCTTCCAGCAGTTTGTTCATCTCGCCGGAGGTGTGCAGATTCCGGTCGCCCATGTCCGACTGGCCGCAGAGAATAACCGTGCCGCCGTTTTCGACAAACGTCCTGACTTTCTCCACAAATTCTTCGTCAAAGGGCTTTGACGGGGCGGTTATCAGCAGGAGGTCGCTGTTTTCGGGCAGCTCGCCGTCCAGAATATCCACTGCTATATTGACCTTGGCGGCGATAGCTTTCAGCCGGTTCAGCTTATCAACGCCGGAATTGCCGTGGGAAGCGTCCACGGAGATGCGCTTCACCTGCTCCGGGACGTGGAAGCTCAGGCTCAGCGTGTCCTCGTAGGTGCGGTCTTCTCCGTTCACGCTGCCGGCCGCCTCGACCCGGAACTCCGTCACGCCCAGTTCCGGGTGGGCGTAGGAGAAGGTGTAGTCCAGCGTGCTCATCCCCGCAACTTCTCCCAGATCGGAGACTGTGCTGACAAGCGTCTCGTCGGCATAAAGCGACAGCGCGTCCAGATCAAATTCCACCGACTCGTCGTTGAACAGCGTCACCGTCAGCCCGATCTCCTCGTCCCGGGCAGGGGTGAGGGTATCCGACGTGAAGCTCCCGATGCCGATATCGTCATACCCGTCCATCCACACGGGCGCGGTCACGGCCACGTCCCCATCCGGCTGGGTGATACGGAGATAGTAGTAGCTGCGTCCGCCGGAGGCGGGCAGTTCCAACACCTGCGAAGGCGTTTCGACATACTCGCTCACAAGCACTGCCCCGCCGTCCGTCACCACCTCCACGTTGCCGATGGCCTCATCCGTGGGGTCGCTCAGGAAAACGGTGACCGCCGCACTCTCGGACTTGGGGATGATGCTGCCCATGACCGTACCGTTCAGCTCATAATAAATGGTAAGGTCACTGTCCTGCGTGGCGTAGACCCGGCGGTCCTTCATGGCAGCGTACAGGGATTCCTCCGTCAGGCTTTTCGCCAGTACCACAGTCCGCGCTTCGCTGGCGTCGCCCCACTGCCCGTTGTGGTTATTCTGGTTGTTGGTGGGCGCGACGTGCCAGCCCTTGTCCAGCGCCAGATCATAATACTCGCAGTCCACCACGCCGTCCTCCCCGGCCACCTCCAGCAGGGAGACTACCGCGTCATATTTGGGACTGTAGTGGTCGAACCGCTCAAAATCCCCATGAACGGTATCCGGATGGTTGAACTGGCTGACGGAACCGGGGACGGAGGTCAGCGCCTTATAGTAGTTTTCCAGTGCGGTAGGCACATTTTCAAAATTCGCCTGATCCCGGGTCTGCCAGCCGGGGGTATTGAAGGTGGAGATATGCCCCAGCTGCTTGTCCTCCGGCCAGGTCATCTCAAAGCCGAAAAGCCCCACAAAATCCTCGCCGGTCACGGAAGCTGCCGCCTGCTTCCCAGCCGCCCAGTCAGCGCTGATGTCCGCGCCATCCGCGTCGATGGCGCCCATATCAGCGTTGTCAAAGGAATCGCTGTGGTCGGTCACGGCGAAAAAGTCCAGACCATCCACCTGCGACGCGTATTGGAACGCTTCCTCCACGCTCCCGGCGCCGTTGGAAATATCGGTGTGGGCGTGGAGCTGACCGAAGTACAGATTCCAGTCAAGGTCAAATTCTTCCGTGAAAATGACCCGGGTCACTTCCCCGGGTTCGCAGCCCCCGGCGATGGAATATGTCTTGAGATACGCCGTTCCGAAGTCCTTTTCAAAGCAAATTGGCCCGGCATACAGCGCATCTGGCTGGTAATTCACCCCGTCGGCGGAGACTTCGTAATAAATGTCGGCGCTTTCGTCCTCGCAGGTCAGGGTAATTTCCTCCCCGGCGCGGATTGTGCCGCCCTCGGGCAAAACGGTCACACTGGGCGACGTTTCCACCACTTCTCCCGGCTCCTCCAGCTCCTCCGGCTCCTCCGGCTCCGGGTCGTCCTGCACCTCCATGCGCCGGTACAGCGTAAAGTCGCTGACGTATGATTCCGATTCTTCCTCAATGTCGATGTCTCTGCACGCAAGAAAGTTATGCTCAAGAAGCGTATCGGAAACCAGCGTCACCGGCTCGTTCCTGCTGTATCCGTGAAAGGAAAAATATTCGCCATCCCAGAGAACCTGCCATTCATACGTCCCGGCGGCGATGCCGTTTCTGTCGCCTTCCAGGGGTGCGGCGGACACGCCGTGAGCGTCCGTCAGAATGACCCCGTTCGCCGTCATGGTCAAGTCCCATTCCGCACCGGCGGCAACCGTGTCGCCGGTGAAGGTGGGTTTCGTGGCGGAAATCACAAAATCCTCTCCCAGCAGGACGCCCGGCGCGTCTCCAGGAGGCGTCACCAGCACGTATTGCCCGCTGGTCAGTTCCTCCATGCCGGTGATCTCCTGATACACCGTCGCCGCTCCGGCGGGAAGCCGGAACAACGAAAAAAGAGCTGCCGCCAATACAACTGACAGCAACCCTCTGGCTACCAACCTTCTTATCATACCAAACCCTCCCGACTTTTTTCAGAGTTTCCTCCCGGAACCCCCGAAAAATCATCGCCGGCTTGGCTGCGGATAGTATTCAACCAGCTGTCAACGATCTGCCGTTTGTATCAGAGGTTCCCTTATCCGTTTGGGAATATAGCACAGCCATTTTTCGACGTTTTACCTCTTTTGAGTTAACGCACTACAGGTAGTGGTTTTCTTCCACTTGTATACACCAGATGTAGTAAAGATTCAGTTAAAATTCTTCCTCAGCAGCGAGTGGCTGACGATCAGAAGACACGCCCACAGGAACAGGCTCAGCGCCCAATAGCCGCTGCAGACCATGGGGCTGGACACCACGATCAGCACGGCGAACAACACGTTTCCCATGGTCACCGTCCCCATGGCGGACAGCACGTTCAGCACCAGTGCCAGCAGCGTCAGCCCCAGCGACAGCAGCGAAATGCCGCGCACCAGCTTCAGTGTGCGCGCGTCCTTCTCCTTTTTCGCACCGTAAATCAGGCACGCGGGCGGCGCGAAAAATGCCACAGCCAGCACCGTCAGCACAGCCTGCGCTCCCGCGCTGACATTCTGAGAAAAGCCGGGGATAAATCCCAGCCCCGCGCACAAAATAAACAGACCGCCCCACAGGGCAAACAGCAGCTTTTTAGACATAAGGTTCTCCTTTTCAGGTAGATGTAGTGTCCCCATTTTAACCGAAATCGGCGCAAAAGGCAACAGCGAATCCCGTCGAACCCCGCCGGTGAAAAAAAACTGGACAGTTCTGCCAACATCTGCTATAATGTCAGGAATAGTATTGGGGAAGGGAGTGTTTTTCCCATGAAATGTCCGTTTTGCGGCGATCAGGAAAGCAAGGTCGTCGATTCCCGCCACTCGGAGGACGGCCTGAGCATCCGCCGCCGCCGGGAGTGTATGGGCTGCCAGCGCCGGTTCACCACCTATGAGATCGTGGAAAGCCTGCCCATCATCGTTGTGAAGCGGGACGGCTCCCGCCAGAACTTTGACCGCAACAAAATTCTCAATTCCATGATCCGCGCCTTTGACAAGCGGAAAGTGGACGTCACTGACCTCGACCGCATCACCACCGAGATCGAGCAGACCATCCAGAACACGCTGGAGCGGGAGATCAGCACCGACAAGATCGGCGAGATGGTCATGGAGCGTCTGAAGCCTCTGGACGAGGTGGCCTACATCCGCTTTGCCTCCATCTACCACCGGTTCCAGGATGCGGGCAGCTTTATGCGGGAGATCAGCAAATTCCTGGAGGAAAAATAATGAGCACGATCCCAACTGAAATCACCGCCGCCACGGAAGGCTCGCTGGACATTGCCTCCATCAAAAGCGTGATGGACGGCTTTGACCCTGCCTCGCTGCTTCCCGACCTGAGCAAGGTTTTCGGCAGTCTGGTGGGCGTGTGCCGCGTCGCCGTGATGATCGGCCCGGTCATCGCGCTGATCCTTGGACTGGCGTATCTGTTTCTCGCGCCGAAGGAGGCCAACTACTACTTCGGCTACCGCTGCTATTTCGGCATGGGCAGCGTCCGCGCATGGCGATTCACCCAGCGGATCGCAGGGATGATCCTCGGCGGGCTGGGGCTGATCCTCACCGTTATCATGGCCATCGTCACCGCCGGTTACGGCAGTATGGATTCGATGGACATGGTGTGGAGCGCGGTAAACTGTCTGATATGGGAAGCGATTCTTCTGCTGATCGGCACCATCGCCATCAACCTGATCGCCATGGCGAATTTCGACGCCAGGGGCGAGTACCGCCACAAAGCGGGAAAGCCGAAGGATTCCCCGCGGGATACAAAATAAGCATAACATCCGGCTGTCGTGCGGCAGCCGGATGTTCTTTTGCCGTTTGCGAGCGGCGAACTCTGCGGGGCTTCCTGATACGCTGATACTATTTCCTGTTTAAAATCAAAGATTTTAATCAGGAAGGCATCGCCTAATGGCGCTGCCGGTTTTGCCCCCCCAATGGCAGAATCCACAAAAACCGCTTTACAAATCGTTCATATTTTGGCGGCAGGATCCGGCATATTTCCTTGCAATATCGGGAAAAAAGAGGTATACTGTCACAGAAGTGTGTGAAAAGGAGGTCTTAGGTCAGCCCTAGGGCCTCTTTTTTCATGAAAACACGTAGATTTGCAAAAAACAGAAAGGATGATTTCTATGGCTACTCCCGAAAAGAATACCGACGCGGTTTATGACGCAAGTACTCTGGGTACCCCCAAAATGCTGGTTCTGGGCCTGCAGCACCTGTTCGCAATGTTCGGTGCAACGGTTCTGGTTCCCGCAATCACCGGACTGAACGTATCCACTACCCTGCTCTTTGCCGGTCTCGGCACGTTGCTGTTCCACCTCATCACCGGACGGAAGGTTCCCGCGTTCCTGGGCTCCTCCTTCGCGTTTCTGGGTGCTTACGGTCTGGTCACCGCTTCCGGACAGGACATCCCGCTGACCTACTCCTGCTTCGGCGTCGCCGTGGCGGGTCTTGTATATCTGGTTCTGGCGCTCTTCTTCAAGCTCTTCGGCGCGAAGAAGGTCATGCGCTTCTTCCCGCCCATCGTCACCGGCCCCATCATCATCTGCATCGGCCTGTCCCTGGCCGGTTCCGCCATCAATAACTGCCGCGGCAACTGGTGGGTCGCCCTGGTCGCGATCCTGGTCGTTGTGGTCTGCAACATCTGGGGCAAGGGCATGGTGAAGATCGTTCCCATTCTGCTGGGCGTTCTCGGCTCCTACCTGTTCGCCATGATCGTTGACCCCGCCGCCCGGGCTAACGTCGCCAAGACGGTGGCCGAGGCCGATTGGGTCGGCCTGCCCGTGATCTGGGGCAACACCGCCTTCTCCATCTTCGGCAAGGATTTTGACAGCGGTATGCTGCTGACCGCCATTATCACCATCGCTCCCATCTCTCTGGCGACTGTCGTGGAGCACATCGGCGACATCTGCGCCATTTCCTCCACCGTGGAAAAGAATTACGTGGCTGACCCCGGCCTGCACCGCACGCTGGTGGGCGACGGCCTCGCAACCACCATGGCCGCCCTCTTCGGCGCACCGGCCAACACCACCTACGGCGAGAACACCGGCGTTCTGGCGCTGTCCAAGGTCTATGACCCCAAGGTCATCCGTCTGGCCGCGCTGTTTGCCATCATCCTCTCCTTCTGCCCCAAGTTTGCCGCGCTGATCGTTGCCATGCCTGCCGCTACCATGGGCGGCGTGAGTCTGGTGCTGTACGGTATGATCTCCGCCGTGGGCGTGCGGAACGTGGTTGAGAACAACGTGGACTTCACCAAGAGCCGCAATGTTCTGGTCGCCGCCATGATCATGGGTCTGGCCGTTGGCGTGACCTACAACGGCGCCATCGTCATTCCCGTCGGCGGCGTGACCATCAGCCTGTCCGGTCTGGCCGTGGCTGCTCTGGTGGGCATCCTGATGAACGCCGTACTCCCCGGCAAGGACTACGAGTTCGGCACCAACGAGCAGGGCGACACCTCCGTCAACTTCGGCACGAGAGCTGAATAATATCCGATTTTCCCAGGGGCGGAGCCGCAGGCTCCGCCTCTTTTCTTCGGGAAAGCACAAAAATATTCGGAATATCCAACAAAAATATTGCATTTATTTCGTCAATGTGCTATACTCTATAGTCGATATTTTGTGTAATTCGGTTTCAAAAGGAGACTTTTTCATGGTACCTCAGGATAAAATTCGCAACATTGCCATCATCGCCCACGTTGACCACGGCAAGACCACGCTGGTGGACGAAATGCTCAAGCAGGGTGGCATTTACCGGGAAAATCAGGCCACTGTGGAGCGGGTCATGGACTCCGGCGATCTGGAGCGGGAGCGGGGCATCACCATTCTGGCAAAGAACACTTCCGTGCATTATAAGGACTACAAGATCAACATCGTGGACACCCCGGGTCACGCCGATTTCGGCGGCGAGGTGGAGCGCATTCTGAAAATGGTCAACGGCGTCATTCTGCTGGTGGACGCCGCCGAAGGCCCCATGCCCCAGACCCGCTTCGTCTTGCAGAAGGCGCTGGAGCTGGGTCACAAGGTCATCGTGGCCGTGAACAAGATCGACAAGCCCGACGCCCGGGTGCATGAGGTCATGGACGAGGTGCTGGAGCTGCTGCTGGATCTGAACGCCACCGACGAGCAGTTCAACAGCCCCACCGTATTCTGCTCCGGCCGTCAGGGTACGGCTTCCTACAGTCCCGACGAGGCAGGCACCGACCTGACCCCCCTGTTCGAGACCATCGTCAACTATATTCCCGCCCCTGAGGGCGACGACACCGCGCCGCTGCAGCTGCTGGTCTCCTCCATCGACTATAACGACTACGTCGGCCGTATCGCCGTCGGCCGGGTGGAGCGGGGCACCATCAAGGTCAATCAGGAGGTCACCATCTGCGACTTCCATGACGCGAACGTGAAAACCAAGGGCAAGGTCGTGGCGCTGTACGAGTTCGACGGCCTGAGCAAGAACCCCGTCCAGGAGGCCCACGCCGGTGAGATCGTGGCGCTGTCCGGTATGGCGGACATCACCATCGGCCGCACCCTGTGCGCCCCGGAGTGCGTGGAGCCGCTGCCCTTCGTGAAAATTTCCGACCCCACCATCGAAATGACCTTCGCCGTCAACGATTCCCCCTTCGCAGGCAAGGAGGGCAAGTTCGTCACCTCCCGGAACCTCCGCGACCGGCTGGAAAAGGAACTTCTCAAGGACGTTTCCCTCCACGTCACCGAGCAGGGAACGGATTCCTTCAACGTGGCCGGACGGGGCGAAATGCACCTGTCCATCCTCATCGAGACCATGCGCCGGGAGGGCTACGAGTTCTCCGTGTCCACCCCCCGCGTGCTGACCAAGATCATCGACGGCAAGGTCTGCGAGCCTATCGAGCGGATGGTCGCCGACGTGCCGGAGGAGTGCATGGGTTCCGTCATTGAGAAAATGGGCAAGCGGAAGGGCGATTTGCTGGGCATGACCCCCATGGGCAGCCGCTACCGTCTGGAATTTCTGGTTCCCTCCCGCGGCCTGTTCGGCTACCGCAACGAATTTCTCACCGATACCCGTGGCGAGGGCGTCATGTCCTCCGTGCTGGATTCCTACGCTCCCATGAAGGGCGAGATCGAGCGGCGGCAGGTGGGTTCCCTTGTCGCCTTTGAGACCGGCGAAGCCGTGGCCTATGGTCTCGCGGCGGCGCAGGAGCGGGGCGCGCTGTTCATCGGCCCCGGTACGCCGGTTTACGCCGGTATGGTCGTGGGCGTTTGCAGCCGCAACGAGGATATGACCGTGAACGTCTGCAAGAAAAAGCAGCTGACCAATATGCGCGCCGCCGGTTCTGACGAAGCCCTCCGGCTGACGCCTCCCCGCATCCTCTCTCTGGAGCAGTGCCTGGAATTCCTGGCGGACGACGAGCTGCTGGAATGCACGCCCAAGAGCCTGCGCATCCGCAAGCGGGAGCTGGATCACGCGGCCCGTATGCGCAATCTGATGAAGAAGCGCGCTCAGGACAACGCCTGAATCCGGTGAAGATCCGATTTTTACCGGTCTGCGTTCTGCTGGCGCTGCTGCTGACGGGCTGCGGCCACGCCGCGCCTGAAACCACTGCGCCCACATTGCCGGAAACGCAGGCCGCTGCGACGCAACCGACCCAAACGTCTCAGCCAGAGACCCTTCCCACGGAAACGCAGCCCACGGAGGAACACTTTCTTCTGACCTTCGCGGGGGACTGCACCTTCGGCAGCAACCCGACCAACTATTACGCGGAATCCGGCTTTATCAAGACCGTGGGCGATGACTACGCCTATCCCTTCGCCAACGTGATCGACTATTTCGCGGGCGACGAGTTCTCCATGGTGAATCTGGAAGGCCCCCTGTGCGACGAGGGTAACCCCATGCAGAAGAAGCATGTGTTCCATGGCCCCACGGCTTACGTAAACTGCCTGACGGAGAATTCCATCGAGGCCGTGACTGTGGCCAACAACCATTCCATGGACTACGGCGCAAACGGCTACGCGTCCACGCTGGCGGTGCTGGAACAGGCGGGCGTCCCCTACGTGGAGCGGGACAGCACCGCCGTGGTCACCACACGGGCAGCGGCCTGACCATCGGGCTGTATGCCGCCGTGTACTACAAGCTGGATGTGGCGGACATGACCGCAAAGATTGCTGCCCTGCGGGAGCAGGGGGTGGACTTAATCATCTTCGCCCCCCACTGGGGCGTGGAGGGTACATACCACCCCACCGAAGAACAGAAGCAGGTGGGGCACGCCGCCATTGACGCCGGTGCGGACATCGTGTTCGGTTCCCATCCCCATGTTTTGCAGCCCATTGAGGAATACGGCGGCGGTATCGTTTTCTACTCTCTGGGGAATTTCAGCTTCGGCGGAAACGGCGCTCCCAAGGACTATGACACGGCGCTGGCGCAGCAGGAGGTCATCCGGGACGCGGAGGGAACGGTCAGATTGGGACAACTGACCGTCGTACCCGCCAGCGTCAGCTCCGTCGCCGAACGGAACAATTTCCAGCCGACCCCCTACAAGCCGGGGACGGAAGAATACAATCGCGTCCTTTCCAAGCTGGATGAAACCTTTTCCGGCCCGAACCTAAGAATCTCTGATTAAATCGTCTTCGGCTGAGCAGCGGATCTTTTTCCCCAGCTGTGCGGTTTCAAAAGCGGGAAATACATCAAGTATTCCTCCGCTTTTGAAACCTTCATCTGGTGAAAAATCTCTCGCTGTCAGCTCTCGCCGATTTAATCAGAGCTTCTTTTGAAAATTGACTGACGGAAGAACGAAAAAAAGATTGACCAAACCGCGTTCTTCGGTTATAATAAGCGGGTATGACCGTAGTATCGGTCTAAATTTGTGTTGCTGCGGCCGAAAGGCTGTTGAGCATATTGTATTTTGACAGGAGGTGTATCTTAGATGAAGCGTACCTACCAGCCCAGCAAGCGTCACCGTTCCATGGTTCACGGTTTCCGCCAGAGAATGGCGACTTCCAACGGCCGCAAGGTTCTGGCCCGCCGTCGTGCGAAGGGCCGCAAGGTTCTGTCCGCCTGATGCGTATGTCCGTGGGTTACTAGGGTGCATCTGAAAACTGTCAAAATGCCCAATCAGCGGGTCTTTTGCCCTGCGCCGCGCCATTTTCCCTTGAAATACAACAGGTATTCCTGTGGAAAAATGGCTTGCTCAGGACAAAAATCCCTCGCTGCCGGTCATTTCACCAGTTTTCAGATACACCCTAGAGCGGAAAAAGCGCTTAAGAGCGAAACGGGAGCTACAGCGGGGTGAATGGAACGTTCGCCCCGCTCCCTTTTTAGCGAGGAAACAGTATGAAGTATTCAACCAGCCTGAAGCTCAACCATATTTTCAGGCGCCTGTATCGCACCTCCGGCGTTGCCGACGGCCTTCTGGTGCTTTACGCCAGAAAGAACCGCACGGACGGGAACCGGGTGGGCGTCACCGTCAGCAAAAAGCTGGGCAAAGCCCACGTGCGCAACCGCACCCGCCGCCGCATCCGGGAGGTCTACCGCCTGAACGAGGAAAAGTTCCAGCCCGGCTGGGACATCGTGGTGGTGGCAAGGACGAAGGCCGTGGAGGCTCCCTTTGAGAAGCTGACGGCAAGCTATCTCACCCTTGCGAAAAAAGCAGGGCTTCTGAAGAAAGTAGAGACTTAAGCTGCGGTTATGAAGAAGATGTTTCTTGCTCTCATTCGGTTTTATCAGCGCTGGATCTCTCCGGCGTTTCCGGCACGGTGCCGGTTTCGCCCCACCTGTTCCGCTTATGCCTACGAAGCCATCAGTAAGTACGGTATCCTTAAGGGCGGCTGGCTTGCCCTGAAGCGGTTTTTGCGGTGCAATCCCTTCTACCGCGGGGATATCTATGACCCGGTACCATGACCATGAATCTCTAAGGAGGAAAGGCAATGTTTCTCGCATTCCAATTATCGGACATCATAACCGTGCCGTTTGGGTGGCTGCTGTCAGTCCTGTATGAAACGACCCACAACTACGGCGTCGCCATGATCCTGTTCGCCGTCATCGTGCAGCTGATCCTGCTGCCCCTGAACGCGAAGTCCAAGAAGAGCATGATGAAGATGTCCCGTCTGACGCCCAAGATGCAGGCCATCCAGCAGAAATACGCGGATGACCCCCAGCGTCAGAATCAGGCCATTCAGGAACTTCAGAAATCCGAGGGCGTTTCCATGGGCGGCGGCTGCCTGTGGAGCTTCATTCCCATTCTGATTCTGTTCCCCCTGTTCGCCGTTATCCGCCAGCCCATCACCTACATCCTGATGCAGTCCGCCGACACGGCGAAGCAGATCGTGGAGGTCATTAAGACGGCTGTGCCGGATATGTTCACTTCCAATGCTGCCTACGAGCAGGTCGTCGCCGCGCAGCTGATCCCCCAGTACGCGGCTGAACTGCGCGCCGCCATCCCCGACATCAGCGAGACCGTTCTCGCCGGCATCAATTTCGATTTCCTGGGCATTAATCTGGGCGCAGTGCCCCAGTTCAATGTCTTCTCCGCCAGCTGGGTGTGGGACTGGGCGCACATCGGTGCGTTCCTCATCGCCCTGACCTCTGCCGCCTGTCAGCTGCTGCAGATGGTCATCAGCCAGAAGACCAACGACTCCGTCATCACCGACGAGAAGGGCGTTCAGGACAAAGAGACCGCCAAGAATTCCCAGCAGAACCAGTCCATGAAGGTCATGATGTGGATGATGCCCCTGATGTCTCTGTGGATCGGCTTCACCGTTTCCGCCGGACTGTCCCTGTACTGGTTCATCGGCGGCGTGGTGAGAATGATCTCCGACCCCATTATGACCAGCCACTACCGCAAGATCTATGACGCGGAGGATGCCGTGCGCCTGCAAAAGGCGCTGGAGCAGGAGCGCATCGAAGCCGAGAAGGAGCGCGTCCGCGCCGAGCGCCGTGCCTCCAATCCCGACGGCATCACCGCCAACACCAGCAAGAAGAAGCTGGAAAAGCAGCAGCGGGATCAGGAGCAGGCCGCCAAGGCCGCGGCTGCCAAGGAGTACGCCGCCCGGAAGGGCATTGTGGAGGAAGCCGCAAGGGAAGAAAACGCGCCTCTGTCCGGCGTCTCCGACCGTCCCTTCTGCAAGGGCCGCAACTATGACCCCGACCGCTACGCGCCCAAGTCTATGGAGGAATAAACCATGGAAAAGTCGATTATCACTTCCGGCAAGACCATCGATCTTGCCATTGAATCCGCGCTGAGCCAGCTGGGGCTGGATCGTGACAGCGTGTCCGTCACGGTGCTGCAGCAGGCCAAGTCCGGTTTTCTGGGCTTCGGTGCCCAGAGCGCCAAGGTGCAGGTGACTTACGAAGTCCCCGACCCCGTGCCGGAGAAGGAAGAAAAGCCCAAGAGTGCGCTTGGCAGCGCCTCCCGCTCCAAGCCCAAGGCCCCTGCCGCCCCGGTGAAGAAGCCGGAAGCCCCTCAGCCGCCCAAGGCCGAGCCGCCGAAGCCGGCCCCCCAGCCCGCCCCCCAGCCCGCTCCCACACCCGCACCTGCAAAGCGCCCTGAGCCGCCCAGGCAGGACAGGCCCCGTCCTCCCAAGCCCCCCCGGCCGGAGAAGCCCAAGGCGCCCGCCGCTCCCAAGACCTACACTCCCGCCGAACCCGGTTCCGTGGAGGAGAAGATCGAAGTCTTCATCAAGGGCCTGCTGGAACACATGGATTCCAATGCCGTTCCCCACTGCTGGAAGGACGAGGGCAATACGTATAAGGTTGATCTGGTGGGCGACGATCTGGGTTACCTGATCGGCCGCCGGGGCGACACGCTGGACGCCATTCAGCATCTGACCAACTACACCATCAACCGGGATGTGGAAGGTCACATCCGCGTCAACGTGGATGCGGAGTGCTACCGGGAGAAGCGGGAGGAGAGTCTGCGCCGCTACGCCCGGAAGAAGGCGCAGCAGGTGCTGAAAGCCCGCCGCCGCACCACTCTGGAGCCGATGAACGCCTACGAGCGCCACGTGATCCACGCCGCGCTTCAGGACATGGAGAACATCACCACCCACTCCACCGGCGTAGAACCCAACCGCCGCGTGGTGATCGAGTACGTGAGATAAGAGATAAACGAAAATCGGCACCCGGAAATGCGGCGGTGACTTAGGAAAACATTAAAGCAAGGAACGGTGTAGCTTAACGGCTATGCCGTTCTTTGCTCTTTTTTACTTG
>OKUM01001090.1_pt1 | contig 13886 bp, 12 predicted proteins | sample 1606801 | NCBI WGS metagenome assembly OKUM01 (sample SAMEA3882546, study PRJEB24775) | human gut metagenome | biome: human-associated habitat; feature: intestine environment; material: feces | place: Netherlands | collected 2009/2010
TGACACGGAAGAGGTCAGAAGTTCAAATCTTCTAACGCCCACCAAATGTTCGCAGCTCAGAGGCTATGTCCTCTGGGCTGTTTTGTTTTATGTCGCCAAATCAGCTGGTAGCTCCAACCGCCCAAACAACCACCCCGCCCATGCGCAAAACCGCGTCAGCGACCCAAGCGCCTATCCCGGCTGACCCCGCAGTCAATCAAAACCACCCCAATAGCCACCGAGGCCGAGACCAACGCGTCTCGAACCCATCTGAGCCGCAGCTTCTCGGCAAAACGCCGCGATGTCTGCGCCCTGCGGTATCCTTGAGCCACTTGCACCCGCAGCACCAAGGAGCCGCCATGCGCACCGAGCTCGATGTCCCCTTTTCGCACAAAGAAGAAGCCAAGGCGCTGGGCGCCAAATGGGACCGGACCAAGAAGATCTGGTATGTACCCAGCGGCGTCAACCCCGAGCCCTTTGCCGAGTGGCTGCCCGGTGTTGACCGATCCGACCCCTCGGCGCCGTATATATATCTAGTACTGGGCAAGCGCGAGTGCTGGAAGTGTCACAAAGAGACCTCGGTCGCGGCCTTCGGCATTCCCTATCAAGCCGATAACGACGAGAGCATCGTCATCGCGCACGCGCCCAACGAAGCCGGGCACATTGCCATCGACACGGCCAACGCCAACGCACTCGCCATCGTGCCCGCTCTTGGCTGCGTGCCGGGCGAGATCCGCGACTACCTTCATAAGCGCTGCGGCTACAAGCCCGTAGGCGCGCGAGCCTCCAAAGCCCCGTCGCTCGGCAACACGTGCACCAGTTGCGACGCGCTGCAAGGCAGCAGCTATCTGTTCGAGGAGCCCTCGTCCCCGTTTGCCCTCACTGCCATCAACAAGCTGCCGGCACTGGAGTTTATACGCGTCGAAGTTGCCGGCGTCTTTGGCGTCCCGGCCACGCGTACCGACTTTGACCAAGCGCTCTTTACCTGGGCACGCGACCATCACGCCGAGTTCCACAAGCAACTCGGTGAGGGGATTTATTTGTAGAGGCAAAAGACACTCACAGCCAACTCCTCCGCATCACCTATCCCTCGTCGCCGGCGTCGTACACGATATCGAAGCCACAAACAGGGCATTTCTCCGGATACACCGGCATATGAACGCCTGTCTGTTTTCTCACTTCGTCGCTGAGTCTGTCACGCGCATCGATGAACCGAATGTCAAGACACGGTATTTGCGAGCCGCAGCAAGGGCAGGTGACGACAAACGGCCCGCAATCAACCTCTACGCTCGGAAACATATTGTTGTCTATAAGGGCACACGGCAGTTTTCCGTACTTCCCCATCGCAATATCGCTTCGCCAGCTCATACACGCTCCCCTCTCGCTATACAAAACAGGAAGAGCATGCACCGGCAGGCGTGCGCGAGATTGCATCGCCACGCGATCCGATCAAACAACACGATCGTCAAAGAATGCCAAAGCCAAATACGCTAATACGGCAGAAGCCCCGCCTTTTCACGCTTCTTTTCCGAGCGATCGAACTCAATGCGATGGGCCTCAAGAAACACCGTATTGGGTCGCCACTGACGCTCATTCGGCTGCCTTAGCGTCGCACCCGCAAAGGAAACGTAGTCGGTCTTATCCAGCAGGTACGATCCGCACAGCCGATATTCGCCGCAAACAGGCTCAAACGAAATCAGGTGAGCATCAAATAGGGAATGAAGATCGCGCCGAAGCAGAATGCCGTTGCTGGCAACCTGCGATTTGGGTCCCGAGTAATTCTCGATATGTGCAGCTTCCAGAGCTTCGCTGACGCCGCAGTCCGACACCGCGCAACGGCCATCATAGGCGGCAACGAGCTGCTTGCGGAACCATTGCTGCCCCAATCGCTCGCGCCTTAACGCATAGCGGACCTTTTCGTCGTCGGTCACACCCTGTCCGGCAAACTCAATATCGACGGGCATGTGCTTCAGATAACTCATGTCGGGCGCAAAACGAGGGTCCGGTCCGCCTTTATGAACAGGACCGTGCAGAACAAACCATCCGTTTTCGGGCTCGAACCGTTCAACAAACGCAAGGCCGAGCACCTTGTAGCCCACCTCGGTTGCAAATATGACTCCGACTGGAACGCCACATTCCATGCAGTTGAGCATTTTACGGTTGTAATTCTGGTCTCGAAAACCAACGGTACCCGGCGCTTGAACCGAGTACTTAATGACCCACGTACCATCGTCCAAATAGAGCGGAGGCACATCGGTGTAGAAGCTCTTTTTAGAGTTATGGACCGAAAGCGCAAAGATCTTATTGGAATCTTGCTTCACCCGATCCTGGCCCGGCCAGAAGATCCCTGAATCCCGCGTTACGGGAAAGAAGTCCGAGCCAATTCTCAAACGATACTGATACTGAGGGCTATCTTCCTTGGTGTGGTGCGGAAGGCTGGTCCAAACGCCGCCGCGCTGTTCCTCACCCAGAAACCACTCCCATGCCTCAACGTATTCGGAAGGCACGAGACTGCAGGCGCGGTCATAGCTTGGTCCATCCATCAACGGAACAGCAAGGTCAATGTCGTTCATCGCCAGCACCTACAACCATACGAACGCGAGTCATGCCCCTCAATAATATGGCCGAGAGTCAATTATTACGAGGTCTCATTCCGCGATCGGCACATCGTTGATGCTCTCGGTTTGCCGCTGGCGCGCTTGTACCCCGCTACCCCACTTCCCTGTATACTGATGTAGCACGTGTTTCATCCGGGCTTGTTGGGCCGGGTCGTTCATGGGAGGGTCTTATGGCTGCCTCGAATCCGCCTAAGGGGAGCGTTTCTTCTTCGTCCATCAAGCCGGTTACGCGCAAGGCCGTGCGCTGCCAGCGCGAGGTCGCCTGGCTTGTCACGCAGGCGGCGGGCAGGCTTGTGGCGAGCACGGAGGACGTCAATGCTCCCACACCGAGCTTTGTGCTGGCAGCGGCGCTGAATCGAGTACGCCAGCTGGAACTCGCCGCACAAGAAGACGGCAGCCATCTTGGCTACCAGGACGCTATGGCGCCCGACCTGTTGACCTTTTGTCGCATGACCAAATTGCCCGCCGCGCCCAATGCGCTTTCGGACGCAGGCTACATGTTTACGCTTTCGGGCGCGGACCTTATCCGCGACATCTATGCATACTGCAGCGAGCTCGCCGAGCGCCACGTCTTTGACGCGGCAGAAGTCAAACCGGGATATGTCATCAAGCTGGTTCTTAGGCTGTTCTTGATAGACGGGTTCGGGGCCATGCCGGCGTAAGCCGAGTCTTTAGCATCACCGTCGACTGGGCAACAACCGCTTTACCTTAATGGACGCCAATCGAGGGTCGATTATTGGGTCGCCTCGTCCACTAACGCATCTATCCCACGCGCTCCGACAGTCGATACTTGCGGTTGCGGCTCGTCGCCGGCGCCGTGGGCTCAAGCTCGCCTTGAGCAATGAGCGCGTTGACGCGCGACCTAACCTGGGAAATTGTGAGCCCTGTGCGCTCTGCCAGCTCGCGCGTCCCCAGCTCGCCGCAGTGTTTGAGTGCCGTCACAATTAAGCCCCCGCCATGATCGACCGGCTCGATCTTTGAACGGTAAAGTACGACCTTGAACCGATCGAACCCCGGGCAGAACAGGGGCTCGGCCAGACCATGCGCGCGCATGGCATCGATCATCATCGGGATGCCCGAGCCATTGCCCTCAGCCGGCGAACCTGCGCCATCCGGCAGCGGGACAATCGACATGAGCTTCACAAGCGTCGCGTTACGGCATCGGGAGCTGCCGTCAAACAAGTTCTCGCGAGTCTTTCCCCCGTAAAGGCCGCCAGGATTCGTCACCTCGACACGATCGTCAAAGACGTCGACGGCAATCGATTGTCCACAGAACCGATCCCCGTATTCTCGATGGATTACGGCGTTGGCGATTGCCTCGCGCAGAACCTCCTCGGGAATCTCAAGCGAGTCGACACGCGAGACGCCTTGGACGGTCGAGGTTCGCCGCAAATTCTTGGCGACTGCCGCGACGGCATCCGAGATCATTTCGCCCATCGTTCCCTCGCAGATCGTACGGTCCATGAACCTCAACGATCCCGCCGCGCCCTTCTGCGTTCCGGCATAGACCGCCACATCGATAAAGAGCTTAGGATAGAACTGCTGAGGATAGGCACCCGCGGCCAGGAGCCCGGCCTTAGTAACATTGCCCTGGGAGTCGAGGAAATTCAGGCGCTCCAGCTTCGTTTTCTTGTCCGGCGCGCCGCGCATTGCCCGGGGTGTCAGCGAGAAAGCACGCTCTATCGTGCGGTCGACCAGCGACTCGTCGAGATCGCCCACACTCGTGCCGGGCACCGCATCGCGATCGCTAGGACTCGTCCGCTCATATGACGGCAGTGCCAAAACCTCGGTCGACGAAAGCGGGACATCTTTGTCATCGATGCGTTTATAGCTGCCACCTTGAGCGCCCCGCTCTATGACATAGCAAGGCTTGCTCGACGGGTCGAGCTCCTCAATCGTAATGACGAGAACGATGACGCCCTGAAGCTCCACTCGCTCGATCGCGTATTTGGGCGGATTGGCCAGCTTTCCGCGACCGCCCGCATCGCCCATGCCCGCCACGAATTGGTTGAGCACTTTCTCGGTCTCAAAGTTTGCAACTGGGACAAAACCCGCGCGCTCGCTCACTCCGAGTACGATGATGCCGCCGGCGGTGTTTGCGAAAGCGCTGACCGTTTCCCATACGTCGCGGGAAAGCGTCGTGGCGCTCTCCTTCACTTCGACGTTAAGATCGTCCGAGCCCATGCGCCTTAAAGACTCGAGCAGACTGGTCAGCTCGTTTTCGTTCATCTGCATGTCCTTTCGCTCGGCCCGGCGGAGAATGCCGCGAATAGATTTCCTTCGTCTCTCAGTTATCTCTCGTAATTATCTCTTATCTTTCTGCTATCTCTCATATTAGAGATAAGTGAGAGATGAAAGAAAAGATATCTGCCATTTGTTTCATTTAAACATGTTTTTGCTGGTAGAACAATCAGTATTGAGACAATACCATGATTGCTTGTCTCTTTACTGCTCAGTTATCTCTCATATTTATCTCTCGTCTTTCTGTTATCTCTCATATTAGAGATGAGTGAGAAATGAAAAATGCATGAGTGATGGACGGTCAGGAATCGAGAGTGGATTTCCGGACGGTTTTTGGGCGTTTTGGAGCTGTTTCCGTCCGAAAATCCACGCTCGTGCGGCAGATTGGCCGAGGGCCCCATATGGGTATACTCTCGAGGATTCGACTCGATTCGCCCCCGCTGGGGCGTCAAAGGAGACTGCATATGCCCACCACCTCAACCGACCCGCGCGCCGCTGCCGCCGCGCTGCTAGTGCCCGGCACTACCTGCCACGGCTTTGCCGTCGAGCGCTGCGAGACCGTGCCCGAGCTCGACTCGGACGCCTACGTGCTGCGCCACACCGCCTCGGGCGCTCGCCTGCTGTACCTGGCATGCGACGACGAAAACAAGGCCTTTGCCATTGGCTTTAAGACGCCGCCGGCCGATTCCACCGGCGTGTTCCATATTCTTGAGCACTCGGTGCTGTGCGGATCGGCCAAATTCCCCGTCAAGGAGCCATTTGTTGACCTGATCAAGAGCTCCATGCAGACGTTCCTCAACGCCATGACCTACCCCGACAAGACTATCTACCCCGTTGCCACCACCAACGAGCAGGACCTGTACAACCTGATGGACGTGTACCTGGACGCAGTGTTCAACCCGGCCATCTATACCAAGCCCACCATTTTTGAGCAGGAGGGCTGGCACTACGAGCTGGACCTGCCGGAGGGCGTCGAGGGCGAGGACGGCAACAGCTCCGCGAGCCTGCGCGAGGGCACGCTGCGCTATAACGGCGTGGTGTTCAACGAGATGAAGGGCGCGCTGTCCGACCCCATGAGTGTGCTGGACGACGCCGTCAACGCCGCGCTCTATCCCGACACCGCCTATGCGCACGAGAGCGGCGGCGACCCGCGCGCGATTCCCGCGCTCACCTACGAGCAGTTCCTGGACACGCACGCGCGCCACTACAACCCCTCCAACTCCTACATCACGCTCTACGGCGACTTGGACGTGGACCGCGCGCTGACCTTTTTGGACGAGCGCTATCTGTCGCAGCCGAGCGCCGCGAGCCGCCGCATGGACGCAGCCGTTGCCGCCGGCGAGGACCCGTCCACGCTGGCGCCCAATCCGCTGGGCGCGCAGGCGCCCGTGACCTGCGAGTATAAGCGCGTCGAGATGGCCACCACGCCCGAAAACGCCCTGGTGGGCCTGGGCCTTGTGCTGGGCAGCGCGCTCGACCGCAAGCGCACGATCGCCGCGGACATCCTGTTCGAGGCGCTGCTGGGCTCCAACGAAGCGCCGGTTAAGAAGGCCATTCTGGCCGCCGGTCTGGGCGGCAACGTGGTGAGCTATACCGCGGCCGAGAGCCTGCAGCCCTACGAGCTCATCATGCTGCAAAATGCGCAGCCCGGCGTGGCGTGCGAGCTGCGTCACGTGTTCCAGGACGCCTGCCGCAACCTGTGCGAGCAGGGCGTTCCGCGCGAGCGCCTGGAAGCTATCATCAGCAGCAACGAGTACGATCTGCGCCAGCGCGACTACGGTATCGCCGACGGCGTGGCCATTGCGTGCGACGCGCTGAGCACCTGGCTCTACGATGACGACGCCGCGACGCTGGCACTCAAGTACGGCCCGGTGTACGAGGAGCTTCGTGACGAGCTGGACGGCAGCTACTTTGAGGACCTGCTGCGCGAGCTGGTGCTGCAGAACGACCACATGGCGCTGGTCGAGCTGGTGCCGGTGGACGCCGCCGAGGGTTCGGAGAGCGCCGAAGCCGCCGAGCTGGCAGCCAAGCGCGATGCCATGACCGATGCCGAGCTGGCCGATGTGGTCGAGCGCACGGCCGCGCTGCGTGCCGCGCAGGAGGCAGAAGACACGCCCGAGGCCAAGGCCACGCTGCCGCGCCTGCGCGTGTCCGACATTGGCGAGGCGCGCCCCGAGCCGCCGCTGGTCGTGGACACCACTGCTCCCATCCCCTGCCTGCGCCACGGCATCCCCACCAACCGCCTGGCCTACGCCATGCAGTATTTCGACCTGAGCTGCGTCGCGTTTGAGGACCTGCCCTATGTGACGCTGCTCTGCCGCCTGCTCAAACAGCTGCCCACGAGCGAGCACTCGGCCGAGGAGCTCGACAACTTGCTCGCCGGCAAACTGGGCTTTTTGAGCTTTACGACCGAGGTCATGACCCAGCCCGACGTGGACGGCGTGCGCCCCTACCTGCTGGTGAGCGCCGGCGCCCTGTCCGAGAAGATCGATGCGCTGGCAAGCCTGCCGCGCGAGGTGTGGTCGAGCACGCTTTTGCTCGATGCCGACGCCGACCGCGTGCGCGACGTGCTCACGCAGATTCGCATTGGGCTTGAGCAGGGCTTTATCAACAACGGTCACTCGGCGGCGCTCGGTCGCGCGATGAGCTACAGCTCGCCTTCGGCCGTGGTGCGCGAGCAGCTTTCGGGCGTGGACTTCTACCTGTTCCTGCGCGACCTGCTCGAGCACTTTGACGAGCGACTGGACGACCTGCGCGCCAAGCTTGCCGAGCTGGCAGGCCGCATCTTTGTGGCCGATGGCTGCATGGCGAGCTTTACCGGCAGTGATGAGGACTTTGACGCGTACTGGGCCGCCGCGGGCGACCTGGGGCTGGGCGCTGGCGACAGTACCGATGCCGGCCGCAACGCGCTCGTGGTGCCGTCGCCGTGCGACCGCCACGAGGCCTTTGTCATCCCCAGCGACATCTGCTTTGCGGCAAGCGCGTGCGACCCGCGTCGCTTAGGGCTCGACGTGACGGGCGCCTGGGCGGTTGCCGCCAACGCGCTCTCCTACGACTACCTGTGGAACGAGATCCGCGTTAAGGGCGGCGCGTACGGCTGCGGATTCCGCGCGGCAGGTGAGCGTCAGACGGCGTTCTACACCTACCGCGACCCGGCAATCGACCCCTCGATTGAGCGTGTGGCGCGCGCGGGCGCATGGCTCGGTAGCTTTGAGCCCGACGAGGCCGCCTTCGAGGGCTTTATCGTGAGCTGCGTGAGCGGCATGGACGCGCCGGTGAAGCCGTACGCGCTCACCAAGCGCCGCAATACGACCTACCTGGCCGGGCTCGATCCGCACGCACGCGAGGAGCGCCGCGCCCAGATGCTCGCCGCCACGCCCGGTGAGCTTCGCTCACTCGGCGCCGACGTGACGCGCATCGCAGCCGAGTCGCCAACGTGCGTCTTTGGCGGCCGAGACGTCATCGCCAAGAGCAACGCCGGCTTTAACGTAGTCGACCTGCTGGGCTAACGTACAACAAAGGTAGATTTTTGGGACATGCCTGAAAATCTACCTTTTTCTTTTGCCGCTGCTTGGGTAGGGCAGCTCACCCCGTCCCACCAGTTTGTCTAAATCTGTAACATCTAGACGGCAATATTGGCTCCAGATGTTACAGATCGAGACGTTTCCGAATGGCGCCGCCCCTTTGTCTCAATCTGTAGCATCTAGGTCCGATTTTGCCGAGTTACTGTTACAGATCGAGACAAACCGCTGCAGACACCCGCCCCCCCAGCAAAACCCCACGAAGGGGCAGGTGCCTTTGCGTTGGTTCGAACACTTGTTCTATACGTACACATGTTCTATAGTAGGGGTGCTTGCATCGGACTTAAATTGCAACTAAGATATAGTTGCAGAATGTGAGGCGGGATGACTCGGACCGATAAACTCATCGCCCAACTGCTTAGCTGCCCTTCGACGTATCGGTATACCGATTTTTTAAAAGTCATGGCTTCATATGGCTTTGAAATGGACAACAAAGGCAAGACATCCGGATCGCGCATTCGCTTCTACAGGCCATCAGATGGCAGGATGTTCGTAATGCACGCGCCACATCCATCTGACGAATTGACGGCGGGGACCATTCGAAACATCGTTCGATTTCTGCAAGATGTCGGAGGTAGTCATGAGTAACGTTTTGGCATACAAGGGTTATTTCGCCCCAGTCGAGTTCGATGCCGAACAGCATGTGCTAACAGGTATGGTCGCCGGCATTAGGGACGCAATCGTATTTGAAGGCTCCACAGCTGAAGAGGTGGAGCGATGCTTCCACGACGCCGTCGATGATTACCTTGAGTTTTGCGCCGAGAAAGGCAAGGAACCCGAGCGGGCTTTTAAGGGCTCGTTCAACGTAAGAACGGGCTCTGAGCTCCACAAGCAAGCGGCGCTGGCAGCGGCAAAGAAGGGTGAGTCACTCAATAAGTTTGTGACTGAAGCAATCGCTGCGGCGTTATAGCATTAACGCATAGGCCCAAACAACCACAAAGGGCGCAGTTCACAGGCATATTTGCGGTGGCTTTACTGCCCATATCGCGTTTGCCCAGATAAAACCTGCCAAAATAAACCTGTCCCTTTTTGGCAGGTTTGCTAGAGGAGGCTGGGATGGACAAGGCTGAGTTGCGACGGGCGATGATTGCTCGGCGCGATGCTCTTGATTTGGATGTGCGGGCGGCAAAGTCCGCCGCTATCTGTGCGCGGCTTGTTGAGCTGTTGGATCGCTCGGATGCCGCGGCGCCGCGCATCGTTGCCGTCTATGCCGCGATGGGTTCCGAAGTCGATCCTGCCGCGTTTGCCGCAGCGGCCGCCAAACGCGGCTGGCGCGTGGCCTATCCGTGCATGTTCTCGGCAACAGACGCCGCAGCTTGTGGCCAGCGCATGTGCATGCGGGCAGTTGCCGCCGGCGATGCGTCCTCGGCTCCGTTTATCGCCCACCCCACGCGGACCTTCGCGGCCATGGACATCGACAGCGACCGCTTCCCTATCGTGCCTGCCGAGGCCCTCGACATGGCCATCGTGCCACTCGTAGCCTTCGACCGCGCCGGCGCGCGCCTGGGCTACGGCGGCGGCTGCTACGACCGCTATCTGCCCACGCTCTCGCCCGCATGCCAAATCATCGGCATCGCCTTTGACGAGCAGCGTGTCGACCACGTTCACACCGACGCCCACGACCTGCCGCTGCCCCACATCATCAGCGCCTGATCGCCGCTGTATCGCACCCGCAAGATGAGCGTGGAAAATCTCCCGCTTTGAGCCCCCTTACGAGCCAAAAGTGGGAGATTATCCACGCTCATTCAACAAGCGTCCGAAAATCCACGCTCAACCAATACACGTCTGGATTTCCACGCTAGTGCAAGCCAAACGTCCCGCAACTGCCTCAGCACTCACGCGGCACGCCGGCGACCCTGAGCTTGCGATCGAGCTTTGTCGGATCCCTTAGATCATCCCAGCACAAGCGCACGATCTTGCAGTTATCAAGCAGCGAAAGCCTTGACTCGCGCTGGCGCTCATCAAATTGCGCCTTTGCGAGCCTACCCTCCTCCGCCGCCTTCTCACTTTTAACGAATCCGTCGAACTCACCGATAATCAGCTGGTCGCCCACACGCCACAAGTAGTCAACGCGATACGGCCGTCCCGGCTCAACTGGGTCGAACAGCTCAACTTGCAGCTCCGGCGTCTGCCAACCGCGCTCGATCATCAGGGCGCGCGCCTTGGACTCGCCACCGCTTTCCGATAGGCCATCGGCACACCGCGCAACACTTCGCGCCGTCACAACACCGCGACGATTTAAGCCAAGCTTGTCGACTGCCTCAACGAGATGCTCCTTCGACAACAGCTGCTCATGAAGCGCCGAGTCCGCAATGATCAGTCCCTCGACAAACGATGCATCGACCAGGCAATCCGTAATCGTTTGATCGATATCGGTCACGGCAATATCCATCTGGATTGCCCGTGTTTGACGAGCATAACGATGGCGAATCACCTGAGAGCCGGGCGTCGTCGATTGCGCCGGCGCCACGGCGATATGGATGTGCGCCAAATTGGCATGCGAAACCGAAAGGCCGTAGATAACAGCCGCCGTATAGGAGCAAAACGTCCAGTCGGGATGCTTTTGCGCAAGGGCCCGCACCCGATGCAGATAACGCTGCCGAAACTTGAGCTCGGACCAATAATCCGGACGCGCATACAGCCCCGGCATGACCGCCTCTAGACTTCCCGCCGCCACCCGCCGCTCAATCTGCTTTGCCTCCGCCGTCGTGCGTGCGTACACGCAGCTCATCTGCTGTTCGCATGCTTTAATGTGACTTGTAAGCCTTTGATTCGCCGTCATGTTTCCCATGTCGCCTCCCAACTCTTGGAACGGCGCAAACGTACCAGACGGTTTCATGCGAAGTCTGACCAAATGCTGTCCAGGCGCTGACCAAATGCTTGACGGTTTTGGACGTTTTAGGCTGATGACTTATATCTGCAGGTAGGGTGGTTGTCGAGAGGTCCTCGTCTCCATAATTTGGCGCCTTGGTCCATCGGATTATCAGAAAGAAAAACCCGTCGAGATTCAAGACCACGCCAAATGCGACTTTGCCTCTGCACGCACCGTCTCTTAGCCGAGCCATCGGCATCTACATGCCTAAAAAATGAGCGTGGATAATCTCCCACTTTGAGCCCGTTCCTCGGCCAAAAATGGGAGATTATCCACGCTCGATTTGTAAACGTCCGAAAATCCACGCTCGTGTGTCCGGATATCCTCACTCGTCACGTCACGGCAGCAGCCATAGCCGCAGCCTAGTGCTCCTCGCCGGCGCGGGCTAGGTCGTAGGGCGTGGTCTGGTAGACGTAGTAGTTGAGCCAGTTGGTGTAGAGCAGCTGAGCCTGGCTGCGCCAGACGTTGCGCGGCTCGGCGGCGGGGTCGTCGCCCGGGAAGTAATGCGCCGGCACCTGAGGGTTGAGCCCGCGCTTCACGTCGCGCTCGTACTCCAGGCGCAACGTGTCGGTATCGTACTCGGGGTGTCCAAAGACAAAGAAGCGACGGCTGTCGGTCGACTTGACGATGTACAGGCCCACCTCGTCAGACACGGCCACGACCTCGAGCTGCGGCTCGGCCTCCACGTCCTCGCGGCGCACATCGGTGTTGCGCGAATGCACGGCATAGAAACGGTCGTCAAAGCCGCGGACCAGCGGGCTTTGCGGCTTCACCAGATAATGCTCAAACACGCCGCTCGCCTTTGCCGGCAGGTCGTACTTCTGGATACCGTAATGATGGTACAGGCCGGCCTGCGCGCCCCAACAAATGTGCAGCGTAGAGTGCACGTGCGTGGTGGACCAATCCATAATCTGGCAGAGCTCGGGCCAGTAGTCGACCTCTTCGAACGGCATCTGCTCCACCGGCGCGCCCGTGATGATCAGGCCGTCATAGTGGATGTCGCGGATGTCGTCGAACGTGCGGTAGAACGTCTCCAGGTGGCCGGCGCTTACGTGCGTGGCCTCGTGCGTCTTGGTGCGCAGCAGGTCCACCTCCACCTGCAGCGGCGTGTTGGAGAGCTTGCGCATGATCTGCGTCTCGGTGGCAATCTTGGTGGGCATGAGGTTGAGAATGAGCACGCGCAGCGGACGGATGTCCTGGTGCAGCGCGCGGTACTCGGTCATGACAAAAATGTTCTCGCTCTCGAGCTGCGCAGCGGCAGGAAGGGCGTCGGGAATACGAATGGGCATGGATGCTCCTTACGAGTCAGTTGCAGCTATGGTACAACGAGCGGCCCCATCCGCGCGAGCACATCGCCCAGCGATGCCGTCAGCGGCCCAAATCACTCCAAAAGTAGAGATTAAGGCATGTGCCAAAAATCTACGGCGCTTTAGTCTAGCAAAGTGGCAGCTGGACGCTACAATGGTTCGACGCGAAAAACTCGGCCGAAAGGATACATATATGTACCAGACGCGTAAGATCGGTGTGGTCGGCCAGGGCCACGTAGGAGCACATGTCGCCAACAGCCTGCTCATGCAGGGCATTGCCGACGAGCTGTACCTGTGCGATATCAACGAGGCCAAGGTGACGTCCGAGGTCCAGGACCTGCGCGACTCCCTTTCGTTTGTCCCGTATAACACCAAGATCGTCAACTGCTACGACCACTACGAGGAGCTGGCCTGCTGCGACGTCATCGTCAACGCTGCCGGCAAGGTCGCGCTGGCCGCTGGTAACCGCGACGGTGAGCTGTTCTTTACCACCGACGCCGCCCGCACCTTTGCCAAGCGCATCGTCGACGCCGGCTTCGACGGCATCTTCGTAAGCATCTCCAACCCCTGCGACGTGGTTGCCACGGAGATCTGGCACCTCACCGGCTACGACCCGCGCCGTATCATCGGCTCCGGCACGGCCCTGGACTCCGCGCGCCTCAAGAACGCCATTGCCCGCCGCGTCAACCTGGACCAGCGCTCCATCTGCGCCTACATGCTGGGCGAGCACGGCACCTCTCAGTTTGCCGCGTGGTCTGCCGTCAACTTCGGCGGAAAGCCGCTGGTCGAGCTCGCCGCCGAGCAGCCCGACCGCTTTGGCTTCGACCTTGCGCAGGTCGAGAAGGACGCCCGCTTTGGCGGCTACGTGACCTACGCGGGCAAGGGATGCACGGAGTACGCCATCGCCAACGCCGCCGTGCGCCTGGTGCGCGCCGTGGTCTCCGACGAGCATCTGGTCACGGCCTGCTCCACGCTGCTTACGGGCGAGTACGGCGAGTCCGGCCACTACACCAGCCTGCCGTGCGTGGTGGGTGCCGCGGGCGTCGAGGAGGTCGTCACGCTCTCGCTCACCGAGGCAGAGCAGGCCGAGCTTCACGCCTCCTGCGAGCATATCAAGGGCAACATCGCCCGTCTGACCTGGTGGGACGAGGAGCGCCACTCCAGCCTGAGGTAGCCCGCTGCCCCTCAAATTGGGGACGTGTTCAAATCTGCGCAAACTTTGGACAGGTTGCCCGGCGCCGCCCAGCGCCGATAGGCAACAAAAGAGGGGACGGTCGAACCCGTCCTC
>OKUM01001093.1_pt1 | contig 13857 bp, 14 predicted proteins | sample 1606801 | NCBI WGS metagenome assembly OKUM01 (sample SAMEA3882546, study PRJEB24775) | human gut metagenome | biome: human-associated habitat; feature: intestine environment; material: feces | place: Netherlands | collected 2009/2010
AAGCCGCCATGCGGCGGCACTGGTCGTACTCGATCAGCTGACCGGTGAGCTCCTGCTTCATGCGCTCGCCCTCTTCGCTGCGGGGCAATAGCAGAAAGCTTTTCATCTCCACCAGATGCGCCGCCATCTCAATGAAGGCGCTGGCGGTCTCGGGGTCAGGGTCGGCCTGCTCCACGGTGCGGGTGTACTGGTCGATCAGCTGCAGGATGGGGATATTATGCAAGTCCATTTTATGTTTGGCCACCAGAGCCAGCAATAATTCCAGCGGGCCGTCAAAATCTTCCAGATGGAAGGTCAATTCCTCTGCCACTCAGATCACCGCCCCAAGGCTGCTGGCATAAACGGCGTAGGCGATCTTATCAATATACCCGGTGCCTGCGCCCAAAAGCGACCACACTACGTTGTTCAGGTAGTAGAGCGGCGTATCCAGAAAGCCGCCCCACACCGCTGCCAGCATGACGATCATAATATATTTTTCGTACCGCATCAGGCCAAAGTAAATGCGCTGCGGCAGTACCACCAGCAGAATGCGGCTGCCGTCCAGCGGCGGCACCGGAATCAGGTTGAACACCGCAAGGCTGACGTTCATCAGCACCAGATAGCGCAGGAACATGGCAATGCAAATGGTAGCGTTATTGACCGGCGCCCAGTAGTACATTACCTTCCATGCCACCATGCCAAGGTAGGCCAGCACAAGGTTTGCCACAGGGCCTGCCAGTGCCGTAAGCGCCATGCCCCACTTGGGGTTTTTGAAGTTGCGGGGGTTGGTGGATACAGGCTTTGCCCAGCCCACGCCCGCAAACACCATGCACAGCGTGCCCAGCAGGTCAAAGTGGGCAAAGGGATTCATGGAGAGCCGCCCCTGCCGCTTTGCGGTGTCGTCGCCCAGCAGCCATGCTGCCAGCGCGTGGCCGCACTCGTGGAAGGGGATGGCCACCAGCGCCACCAGCGCGCGGATGAGATAATAGATGCCCTGAGAGGTCATTCGATATTCCTGCCTTTTTTCAGTATACCATATATAATACTATTTTTTGAGGTTTTAGACAAGGGGTGTCCAGACGATTTAAAATGATCTCCGCTTCGCTCTGATCATTTCAGCGGAATTTTATTTTTAATTCGTGATTTGTCGCAGCCTGCGGGCTGCTCCAAATCACATTTTCACACAAGGGGTCGTAACAAAAAACAGCATCTGAGTGCATCGGGGCAGTTTTCCAAAAAACCGCAAGATTTTTTGAAAAAAGGCTTGCATTTTGCCCGGCAATCTGCTACAATAGTCAAGCTGATTATTTTGATTCCTTACTTCACTGCAGGAGGTGCAAGTACCATGGCTAAATGTGAATGCTGCGGCAAGGGTGTTGCCTTTGGTATCAAGGTTTCTCACTCTCATCGTCGTTCCAACCGTACCTGGAAGCCGAATGTCCGTCGTGTCAAGGCGGTCGTTGAGGGTTCTCCCAAGTACGTCTACGCATGCTCCCGTTGCCTGCGCGCTGGCAAAGTTACCCGCGCTGTCTAATTTGGTGTATGTGGCCGGTCACTTTGTCGAGTGGCCGGCTTTTTTTGTTGTCTTAAAGGAGATGAACGCATGGCTCTTCCCACCGATCCCATCATGCTGCTGAGCGTGGTGAACCTCAAACTCCGGGATTATTTCAAAAACCTCGATGCTTTGTGCGAAGATCTGGACGCCGACAAGACTGATCTGTGTGCAAAGCTGCGTGCCGTCGGCTACGAGTACGACGCACAGCGCAACCAGTTTGTCTGATTTATCCTGAAACGCTACTGCCGGCTGGACGTGCAGCGACTGTGCGCCGGGGCCGGATCATGATAAAAAAGGAGTGCTTGATTGATTATGATGCAGGGTACCTATTACAAAGAGTGGAGCAGTGTGCTGAACCGCGAGATGGAGTTTAAGGTATATGGCAGCGCCGGTGTGCCGGTGCTGGCTCTGCCCGCCCGCGGCGGCCGCTTTTTCGACTGGGAGAACAACGGCATGCCGGACGCCATTGCCCAGCTGCTGAACGAGGGCAAGATCCAGCTGTTCTGCGCCGACAGCGTGGACGGTGAAGGCGTGCTGAACGGGGATCTGCCGCTGCGCCGCCGGGCCGAGGCACAGGAGAAGTATTTTGTTTACCTGACTGCCGAGCTGGCTCCCCGCATCCTGACCCTGAACAAGGCCGAGAAGGGCACCAAGATCTGGTGCGCTGGTGTGGATCTGGGCGCTTATCAGGCCGTGAACTGCCGCCTGCGCCGCCCCAACCTGTTTGCCGGTGCCGTGGGCATGGGCGGCATCTACGACCTGAGCCGCTTCTGGGGTGCCGAGAACGACGATCTGGTGCTGCGCTGTTCTCCCCTGCTGTACCTGCAGGAGAACGGCATCGCCAACAAGCTGGCACTGGCCAAGGCCGAGGAAAACAGCCTCATCCTCTGCGCCGGTCAGGGTGCCTACGAGGATGACGCCAAGGCCGACACCCAGGCACTGGCCGATGTGCTGCAGGCCCAGGGCCTGCCCGCTCATCTGGAAGTGTGGGGCGGCGACGTGTCCCACGACTGGTACTGGTGGGGCAAGATGTGGAGCCTGTTTGCTCCGCGCATTCTGGAAAAGTAACTTTATCACGGTTCTGTGTGAGGGAAAGCCTGCGGGTTTTCCCTCTTTTTTCTTTTATTTCAAATTCCTACTTGATTTGTCGGATATGGTGTGGTATACTCCTGCTGGAAGCAAAATATACCCCCAAGGGGTTTGTGAAAGGAGCCTGCATCATGGAATCCACCGAAAAGAAGCCCTGCTGTTGCTGCAGCACCGAAGAACCTGCGGCGGACACGGTTTCCCCCGCCGATGTGCCGGACGCCGTCCCCTCCTGCTGCCGCCACAAGGACCGCAGCCCGGAGGAATACAAAGCACTGGTCAACCGGCTGAGCCGCATCGAAGGGCAGGTGCGCGGCGTGCGCGGCATGCTGGAAAAGGATGCCTACTGTGTGGACATTCTGGTACAGGTGGCCGCTGTGAACTCGGCGCTGAACAGCTTTGCCAAGGAGCTGCTGGCCCAGCACATGAGCACCTGTGTGGCCGATGACCTGCGTGCCGGCAGCGACGAAAAGCTGAACGAGCTGATTCGGCTGCTGCCCCGGCTCATGAAGTGACCCTGCGGCAGACATACTGGACTTATCAGGAGTGAATACGATGGAACAATACAATGTAACGGGTATGAGCTGCGCGGCCTGCTCTGCCCGGGTGGAAAAGGCCGTAAAAAAGGTACCGGGTGTGACCAGCTGTTCGGTGAGCCTGCTGACCAACTCCATGGGCGTAGAGGGCACCGCATCCAGCGCGGCGATCATTCAGGCCGTGCAGGAAGCCGGTTACGGTGCCAGCCCCAAGGCGGCCGGTGCTGCCGCCGCCAGCTCCTCCAGCGCCGACCTGGACGCGCTGGCCGACCACGAGACGCCCAAGCTCAAGCGGCGGCTGATTGCTTCGCTGGGCTTTCTGCTGGTACTGATGTACTTTTCCATGGGCCACATGATGTGGGGCTGGCCTCTGCCCCACTGGTTTGACGGCAACCATGTTGCCATGGGCCTTGTCCAGCTGCTGCTGGCGGGCATCGTGATGGTGATCAACCAGAAGTTCTTCATCAACGGCTTCAAGGGGCTGATCCACGGCTCCCCCAACATGGACACGCTGGTGGCCATGGGTTCCATGGCAAGCTTTGTGTGGAGCACCTACGCCCTGTTCGCCATGACCCGCGCGCAGGTGGACGGCAACAGCGAGCTGGTCATGCATTATATGATGGAGTTCTACTTTGAGTCCGCCGCCATGATCTTGACCCTCATCACGGTGGGCAAGATGCTGGAGGCCCGCTCCAAGGGCAAGACCACCGACGCGCTCAAGAGCCTGATGAAGCTTGCCCCCAAGACCGCCACCCTGCTGCGAGACGGTGCCGAAGTGACCGTGCCCATCGAGCAGGTGCAGAAGGGGGACATCTTTGTGGTGCGCCCGGGCGAGAACATCCCCGTGGACGGCATCGTGCTGGAAGGCACCAGCGCCGTGAACGAGAGCGCCCTGACCGGCGAGAGCATCCCCGTGGACAAGGCTGCGGGCGATAAGGTGAGCGCTGCCACCACCAACCAGTCCGGTTTCCTGCAGTGCCGGGCCACCCGCGTGGGCGAGGACACCACCCTTGCCCAGATCATCCGGATGGTCAGCGATGCCGCCGCCACCAAGGCTCCCATTGCAAAAATCGCCGATACGGTGTCCGGTTTCTTCGTGCCTGCGGTCATTACCATCGCGGTGGTCACCACTATCGTGTGGCTGCTGCTGGGCCGGGAGCTGGGCTATGCGCTGGCCCGCGGCATCTCCGTGCTGGTCATCAGCTGCCCCTGTGCGCTGGGTCTGGCAACGCCGGTGGCCATCATGGTGGGCAACGGTCTGGGTGCAAAGAACGGCATCCTGTTCAAGACCGCCGCTTCGCTGGAAGCTGCAGGCCGCACCCAGATCGTGGCGCTGGACAAGACCGGCACCATCACCAGCGGTGAACCAAAAGTGACCGACATTCTGCCCGCTGAGGGCGTTTCCGAGACGGAGCTGCTCACCCTTGCCGCCGCACTGGAGCGCAAGAGCGAGCACCCGCTGGCAAAGGCCGTGCTGGCCTGCACCGACGCGCAGAAGCTCACCGCCCCCGAGGTATCCGGCTTTGCCGCCCTGCCGGGCAACGGTCTGGCCGCAAAGCTGGACGGCGTGGAGATCTTTGGCGGCAATGCGTCCTTTATCGGAACCAAAGTCACCGTGCCCGCACAGCTGCAGGAGAAGGCCGCAGCCCTTTCCGCACAGGGCAAAACGCCCCTGTTCTTCGGCGGAGCAGGCCGTCTGCTGGGCATCATCGCGGTGGCCGATACCATCAAGGAGGACAGCCCCCGCGCCATCCGGGAGCTGCAGGCCATGGGCATCCGCGTGGTCATGCTCACCGGTGACAACCAGCGCACCGCCGATGCCATTGGCAGGCAGGCCGGTGTGGACGAGGTGATCGCAGGCGTGCTGCCCGACGGCAAGGAAGCGGTCATCCGCCAGCTGCAGGCATCCGGCAAGGTGGCCATGGTGGGCGACGGCATCAACGATGCCCCGGCCCTGACCCGTGCCGACACCGGCATCGCCATCGGCGCAGGCACCGACGTTGCCATCGACGCGGCGGACGTGGTGCTGATGAACTCCAAGCTGTCGGACGTGCCCGCCGCCATCCGCCTGAGCCGCGCTGCCCTGCGCAACATCCACGAAAACCTGTTCTGGGCGTTCATCTACAACATCATCGGCATCCCGCTGGCCGCAGGCGTGTTCATTCCCTTCGGCCTGACGCTGAACCCCATGTTCGGTGCTGCTGCCATGAGCCTTTCCAGCTTCTGCGTGGTAAGCAACGCCCTGCGCCTGAACCTGTTCGACGTGCACAGCACAAAGCACGATCGTGCGGCAAAAAATGCTGCTTCCCTGCCCGCTGTCTCCGCACAGCCCGCAGCGGTTGCAAATAAAGAGAGTACCAAGGAGGACACTGCTATGAAAAAGACCCTGAAGGTGGAAGGCATGATGTGCGGCCACTGCGAAGCCCGCGTGAAGAAGGCTCTGGAAGCCCTGCCCGAGGTGGACGAGGCTGTCGTGAGCCACGAGGCCGGCACCGCCATCGTCACCCTGAACGCCGAGGTCGCCGACGACGTGCTGAAGAAGGCCGTTGAGGATCAGGACTACCCTGTGACCGGCATCCAGTAAACCGCCGCTGAATACTCCCCATCAAATGGAAAGGCCGCTGCATGTGAACCGTGCAGCGGCCTTTTGCATTGGGTTCTTATTGTATTTCGTCAGAAAGTATGTTAAACTAAAAATGCCGCCTGAAAAGGCGGTGATTAGGTGCTGTCTGCAAGCGCAGGTGGTCATGCTTCCTGCCCTGTATCGCTGCTCTTTCTACATGGAATGAAGCAGAGGTTCCGGGAGGAAACTTTTTTGGAAGTACCCTGCCCGGAGCCTTGAAGGCGAAGGGAGGGATATCAATGAGCCTGATGGAGCTTTTCACTCTGCTCACGGTCATTCTCATGCTGTTGAGTCTGATCCTTGATGCAGTTCGCCTGACCGTTGAGGTCTTGGAGAAGTTTTCTCAGCGCAAATGTGATGACAACAAAAAAGATTGACTGCCACAGCCTTCCAACTCCGTGCAGTCAATCTTGATTGTAAAGGTAGGAAGCTGACCATTGCGGACAGCACCTTTTCTATTTGTAGTATAGTTATTTTTTGCCGTTTTGTCAAGAGAAGGTGCCCGCCTTCTCTTTTTCTTTCCCCATTTTCCTGTGCATTTTCACCCCGGAAGCTGTGGCTTTTTGCGCAAAAACTATTTGTTGACACGTTGTTTTTTCAGAGTTATACTTATAGCAACAACATTTGGTTTTGCTTCCAGTTATAAACCACAGCGAAAGGAGAAATGTATTTTGGGAGTATCCATTCAGGACCGCACAGACTTTCTGAACATGCTGGATGCCTGCAGGACCGAGCAGCAGCTGTTCAGCCGCCTGACCTTTGCGGTAATGTTCCACCAGACCGACCCGGATGCACGGGAAGACCTGCTGGACGACGTGCGCGGCGCAGCCTGCAACATGCAGCTGCCCGCCGTCAATTACAAGATCGATCAATGGCTCAACACCTGCAAGCAGGCATGGCAGGCCGACCCCGCAGCCTTTATGGCAGCCGTGAACGCGGACGCAAAGCAGCGCAAGCTTGCGCTGGAGGGCAGCGCGGCGCAGCCCGGCCTGCTGGCCGATGTGCCCATGCAGAGCGTGGCGTGGCTGGTGCCGCAGCTGCTGCCGCTGGGCGAAGTGTCGCTGCTGGGTGCCGACGGCGGCACCGGCAAGGGCATCTGGCAGGCACAGCTCATTGCCTATGTGACAGCGGGCAAGACCTCCGGCTTTTTTCCGCTGCCGCCGCAGCAGACCGGCAAGGTGCTGCTGCTTGCGGGCGAGGACGACCCCGGCAAGGTGCTCAAGGCCCGTCTGCTGGCGGCCGGGGCCGACATGAACCGGGTGCTGGTGCTGACCGCCGACGACTACTTTGGCAAGACCGGCCAGCCCCTTACCCTCAAGGATCAGGCACTGGCGGATTTTGCTGCCAAGGCCGGGCCGCTGCTGCTCATCGTGGACCCGCTGCAGAGCTTTCTGCCCGCCGATGTGGAGATGGCAAGCCGCAACCAGATGCGCAGTGCCCTGCTGCCGCTGCGCGCCATTGCCGCAAAGCAGGGCTGCGCGGTGCTCATCGTGATGCACTCCAACAAAAAGCAGGGCGTTTCCGGCCGCGCACGTCTGGCCGACAGCTCGGATATCTGGGACATGGCCCGCAGCGTGCTGATGATGGGCCGCGCCAAGAACGACGGCAAAATTTATCTCAGCCACGAGAAAAACAGCTACGCCCGCCCCCAGCAGACGGTGCTGCTGCACATCGACGATGTGGAGGTGGAGGGCGTAAAGACCGCGCGGGCCGTGTTTGACGGCTACACCGACAAGAAGGATGCCGACTTCATTGAGGAGCGGCGGGTGCGCACGGCGGAGACCCGGCAGGACACCCGCAGCGCCATCCTGAACGTTCTGTCCGAGAGCCGCCTTGGGTCGATGCCCAGCAACGAGCTGCGCGCCGCCGTCCTGCGGGAGATTGGGTGCAGCGACAGTACATACAACCGTGTGTACAGTGACCTCACGAAGTCCAGCCAAATCGCAAAGCAAGCGATCCGTGGAAAAGATGGCAGGAATCGCTGGTATACCTGCTACTGTGGAGAAACATCTGACAAAGTTCCATTTTAAATACTGATCTACGTTATAAATTTGATGTTTGTCAGCTTGACAAAGTTCGGATATTTGACAAAGTTGGAACTTTCTCAGAACAATGGAACTTTCTCACCTTGACAAAGTTACTTTTTAATCGTTGTATCATTTAAAAGTTTAAACTTGCTCAGATAACGCTCCTACAGTAGCACCTGATAAAGTTCCCCGAAACCGCAGGCTGCGTGCTGGCAGCTTTCTCCGCGAACAGCAACGGGTTGCGGCACCCAGCAGCCGCGTCGCATTCGCTTGCGTCTCGCTGGCCGCGGCCCCAACTGCAACTCCCTGTTTCCGCCATTGGCGGCGGTCGTTGCAGTTGCAGAACCCACGGTTCCGCCCCTGTGCTTACGCACGGGGCCCCACTTCCCGGACATTCGCTGGAGAAACTCCCAGCCCACAGCCCAGCCCGTACCTTAACTCCTCGCCAGCTCCTCCACCGTGATGCAGCACACGGCAAAGGCCAGCAGGGCGCAGTCCAGCGGCACGCGGCGCAGCACCACCACCCGTTCGGTCAGGGTGGTAAAGGTCTGCACGGCCTGCACCGGCACGGTGCTGCCCAGCCAGAACAGCGCCACCGAAAGCGGCAGATGCACCGCCCGCGCTGCCAGCAAAGGCCGCAGCGAGATCTCGACCGGGCAGATGGTGCGCACCTGCAAAAGCACCGACACCCCCTGCACACTGAGCGCCGCACAGCACAGCGTGCTGGCCCACAGCCCGGTGCGGGCGGCCTGATCGCAGCCGGAACACACTTCCAGCAGCATGGCGGGCAGCGCCGCCCACGGCTGTGGCAGCAATGCCCCGCACCCTGCCGCCAGCAGCCGGAAGTACAGCACAAAGCCGCAGAGCTTCAGGTAGGTCACTGCCGCCTGCGCGATCACCGCGTCCAGTGCGGGCAGCGGAATGGTTTCCCCCTGCGCGGATGGAGCCTGCCCGGCCCCGCCCTGCATCCGGCACAGCAGCGCCGCCGTGAGGTATCCCGCCAGCAGCTGGGCCGCAAACAGCCGCACCCCCACCGCGCGGCTGCCCAGCATCTGCTGCCCTACCGTGAGGATGACAAAGGACGGCCCGCTGCACACACAGGCGGGCAGCAGCGCCGAGGCCTGCCGGGAAGTGAGCTGACCGGTGCGCACGGCTTCGGACGCAGCCACCGCCGCCGGTGCAAAGCCCCCCAAGGCCCCAATGAGCAGCACGCCGCCCGCACCCTTTGCCCGGATGCCCATGAGCCGCGCCGCAGGCCGGAACACAAAGCCCAGCCACTGCCCGGCCCCGCAGCCTGCCGCCAGCGCCGATACGATGAGGAACGGAAACAGCGATACCAGCAGCGGCCCGCCGCACAGCCGCAGCCCCGCCTGCAGGGCATCGGCACAGCGCTGCGGCGCGGCAAACACCAGAAACGCCGTGTACCCTGCCAGCGCCAGCAGCACGCCCCGCCGGAAATTCCAGCTTCGATTCATAACTCAGCCCTCCGCATCCATATATATGTAGCAGCGCGCCGCGGGCAGAACTGCGGGATGGGAGGGAATGGGATGTGTGCCAAGCGCAAAAAGCGGCTTTTGCCGCAAAGCTGGCTGGCCCTGCTGTTCCGTCAGCCGCCGCAGGGCTTTTACCACGCCCCTGCCGTCTACCTGAGCGGGGGCCGCATGGAGGTGGAGCACTTTTGCCGCATCCTGACCTACAGCCCCGACCGGCTGTGCCTGCAGATGCCCCATGGCCGGTTGACCATCTACGGCGACGGGCTGAAGATCGTCACCCTTACCGCCAGCCGCCTGACCCTGCGGGGGCGGTTCGTGCGCACGGACTTTGCGGATGACTAGGAGGTGCCCATGGAACCGGTAAGCCTTTGGGCCGCGGTGGAGTTCACCGCATGCAATGGCAGCACCGAAGCCCTGCTTACCGCTGCCGCCCGGGCCGGGCTGCATCCCTACGGGGTAACGGCCCTGCCGGGAGGGTTTGGCGGGCGGTGCGCCGCGTGGCAGTACCCGCGCCTTGCCGCGCTGGCCCGCAAGCACCGGGTGCGGCTGCGCATCCGCCGGAAGCTGGGGCTGTATTTCCGTCTGCGCCCCTTGCTGCGCCGGGCCGGGCTTTGGGCGGGGCTGGCGGTGTTTGTGCCGCTGCTGCTCTTTGCACAGCAGTTCGTCTGGTATGCGGACACCTCTTCCCTCACCACCGGACAGGCTGCGCGGGCCTGCGCCGTCCTGCGGGAAGCGGGCCTGCAGCCCGGTGCGGCTGTGACCGAGGCAAAGCTCACCGCCGGGGAGTACGCCCTTTTGCACAGCGGCGAGTTCTCCTGGGCCAGCCTGAATTTTGCCAAAGGGCGGCTGGTGGTGGAAGCCGCCGCGGCCAGGCCCAAGCCGGACATTGCCGCCGGAACGCTGCACGGCATCCGGGCAAAATGCGGCGGCACTGTTCTGCGCACGAACCTTACCAGCGGCACCATGCTGGTGCAGCCGGGCCAGCAGGTGGAAGCCGGGCAGGGCCTCATTGGCACAGCCCGCGCCGAGCGGGACGGCACCCTGATCTTTGCGCCCGCCGCCGGAACGGTGGTTGCGCAGTTTGAGTGGAGCGACACCCGCACCGTGCCCTTGGAAGAGACGGTGCAGCAGTACACCGGCGCGTGCACCCGCGCATACCGGGTGACAGCGTTCGGGCACACCTTTCCCCTGCCCGCCGCGCCTGCGCCGGAACATGCGGCGGTGATCCTCCGGCACTTCCAGCCGGAGGTGCCGCTGCTGGGCATTGCCCTGCCCTGCTCTGTGGAGGAGACCTGCCGCTATGTGCAGCAGCCGGAAACGCTGCACCGCACCGAAGCGCAGGCCGCCGCGCTGGCCCGGCTGCAAAGCCTGCAGGCGCTGTACGCCGCATGGCCGGACGCGGAGCGCATCGCCCGCAAAGAGGACTGCACCGTGAACGGCAATGTACTGGACTATACCGTCACCTACACCGTGGCAGCGGACATCTGCGGGTGAAAGGATTCCCATTGTAATTCGTCAAAAAGTATGCTAAACTAAAAATGCCACCCCAAAGGGTGGCGTTAAGGTGCTGTCTGCAAGCGCAGGTGGTCATGCTTCCCTCCGGCAAGCGTCCGGGGGACGTAAAAGCTTATTGTTTGTTCCCCCGTTCGCAAACGCGGAAGGGGGGATGCATCATGGTGTTGAACGATGTTCTGCAGCTGTTCGTCATTGTTGGCGGCACAGTTGGGATTACATTTCAGATCGCATGGGCAATCTTCAAAGAGATCCATAACAATAAGAAATGACCGTCCCAGACTCCCAACCCTGAGCGGTCATTCTTATTGACTCCTTAGCCGAAGGGAAGCTGACCATTGCGGACAGCGCCTTTTCTGTTTGTAGTATAGTTGTTTTTTAGCGGTTTGTCAAGTCCCTTGCTCTGCAGCGGCACGCTCCGCCGCCTGCGCGTCGTACTCGGCAAGCAGGTCGTTGAGGTCGTACTGGTACTTGCTGTGGCAGAAGTGGCACACCACCTCGCAGGCGGGGTCCTCGTCGCGCATCCTCACCAGCTCCTTGCGGCCAAGGCTGAATAGCATCTCCTTGGTGCGCTCGGCGCTGCAGTCGCACTGGTAGTGCACATCGCGCTCGTCCAGCACGTTGGGGGCAAAACCCGCCAGCGCCAGCTGCATCATGTCCTCGGGGGTCTTGCCCTCGTGCAGCAGGGTGGTGACGGACGGCATGGCCGCGATGTTCTTTTCCAGCTGATCGATTTCCGCATCGGTGGCACCGGGCAGCAGCTGCACCATAAAGCCGCCTGCGCACAGGATGGACAGGTCTTTGTCCACCAGCACGCCCAGCGCCATGACGGTGGGCACCTGCTCGCTGTAGGCGTAGTAGGCGGTCAGGTCCTCGGCGATCTCGCCGGAGACCAGCGGCACCTGCCCCACGGTAGGCTCCTTCTGCAGGCGGTTATCCCGGATGACGGTGAGCACACCGTCTTTGCCCACAGCGCCGCCCACATCCAGGTGGCCGTTCGGCTTTGCGGGCAGCTCCACCAAGGGGTGATCGATGCAGCCCTTCACGTTGCCGGTGCCGTCGGTGCAGGCAATGACCACGCCCGCCGGGCCGCCGCCGGACACACGCAGGGTGATCTGGTCACGGTCGTCCTTGAGCATGGAGCCCATCAGGGCCGCGCCGGTGAGCAGACGGCCCAGTGCCGCGCTGCAGGTGGCGCTGGTGGTGTGCAGCTTTTCGGCCTTGCGGATGATCTGGGTGGAATCCACGCCGCAGAACACGACCCCGCCGTTCTCCGACAGGCCGCGGATCAGATTTGCCATAAAGTTATCCCTCCAATTGTGTATACTGCTTGACTGCGCAGAAGAAATAGCGCTGGCTGTCCTCGGTCAGGGGGCCGAAGGTCTCGCCGTCGCAGACGCTTTCCAGCGCAAAGCCGTGCTTTTCCAGCGCGGTGCGGATGGTGTCAAGGTCATAGGTGTACTCGCAGAACTGCTCGTGGAAGTGCTCACCGGTCTCGTGGTAGTCAATGTCCACGGTGATCTCCACGCGGCGGTTGGCGGCATCGTAGTGGTTGCGCCACACACAGGCGGCATCCTCTTCCTCAAAGGTGAACGCGTTGTCGCCCAGCACGTTCCGGTGCTTGTAGGGCGTGTTCATATCGAACAGGAACACCCCGCCCTTCTCCATGAAAAAGCCCGCGTTGGCAATGGCGGTGTCGAGGTCCGGGATGTGGTTGAAGGTGTCAAAGGTGGACACCGCGCCCCGGATGGTGCCGTACAGATCGAGCTTGAGCAGATCCTGCCGGAGCAGCAGCAGCCTGCCGGAAAGGCCCAGCTGTTCGGCCTTATCGCGCACAACGCAGAGCATCTCCTCGGACTGGTCAATGCCGATCATATCATAGCCCGCCTGCGTGAGCATCAACGTCAGCTCACCGGTGCCGCAGCCAAGGTCGGCAAGGATGCCGTCGTGGATGCCGTGCTCCTTGAGCTTTGCATGGATGTGGGCATACAGGGCATCGTAATCGGCTTCGCCGTTGAATTCATCGTAGAAATAGGCAAATTCGTTGTAGGCCATGGTTTACTCCGCTTCCTGTTCCCCGGCCACAGCGGCATTGAGCACCGCCTGCAGCTCCGGGATGCCGTAGCCGTTTTCGCCGCTGGTCAGCACCACCTTCTGGCAGCCATAGGGGCGGCAGAAGTTCTCAAAGTCTTCCAGCGTCTTGGCCAGCTGGCTCTTTTTGAGCTTGTCGGCCTTGGTCAGGGCCACCACATAGGGGATCTGGTGATAGTGCAGGTAGCGCAGCATCTGCTCATCGTCGGCGCTGGGGGCGTGGCGGCAGTCCAGCAGCTGCACCAGCAGGGTGTGGTGGCGGGGCGCCTCGAAGTAGCTGTTGATGAGGTCGTCCCAGCGCTCACGGTCGGCGTTGCTCACCTTGGCGTAGCCGTAGCCGGGCAGGTCCACAAAGTAGCAGTCGTCCACCGAATAGAAGTTGATGGTAGCCGTTTTGCCCGGCGTACTGGACACGCGCGCCAGATTTTTGCGGCTGCACAACTTGTTGATCAGGCTGGATTTGCCCACGTTGGAGCGCCCCGAAAAGCTCAGCTCCGGGCGGTCACTCTCGGGCAGCTGGCTGGAAATGCCATAGCTGGCAATAAAATCTGCTTTATTGAAGATCATGGCGTGTTCCTTTCTGTTTTTCAGCAGACAGCGCCCGGCTGGTTCTTCTCAGGCGCAGCGGGGATGCGGCTCTCCCCTGCCTTGGACTTTTTGGTGCGGGGACGGCCTGCGGTGCTCTTTGCCGCCTTCGGCTTGAGCAGGGCAGCGGCCAGCACCTGCGAAAGGTTCTGCATGGGCAGGAAGGTCAGATTCTTCTTGACCTCCTCGTCCACGTCGTAAAGATCAGGTTCGTTGTCCTTGGGGATGAGCACGGTCTTCATACCCTCACGGTAGGCAGCCATGCTCTTTTCCCGCAGGCCGCCGATGGGCAGCACATTGCCGTGCAGGGTGATCTCGCCGGTCATGGCCACATCGCCGCGCACCGGCACACCGGACAGGCAGGACACCA
>OKUM01001098.1_pt1 | contig 13824 bp, 11 predicted proteins | sample 1606801 | NCBI WGS metagenome assembly OKUM01 (sample SAMEA3882546, study PRJEB24775) | human gut metagenome | biome: human-associated habitat; feature: intestine environment; material: feces | place: Netherlands | collected 2009/2010
CCGCGAGACGATCGAAGTGCTGCGCGAGCTGCCCGAAGAGCACCCGACGGTCCACTACGTCTACGTCCTCGACGAATACGACAAGCTCGTCGGCGTGTTGTCGCTGCGCACCCTCGTCTTGACCGACGACAGCAAGGTGATGCACGACATCATGTACACCGACCTCATCACCGCCTCCCCCGACGAAACGGAAGACGACGTGGCGGCGGACGTCTTCAAGTACGACCTCCCCGCAATGCCCGTCGTCGACGAGCGCGGCAAGCTTTTGGGCATCGTCACCACCGACGACGCGTGGGATGCCATCGAAGACGACGTGAGCGGCGACAAGACGAAGAAGAGCGTCCTGCTCGGCCTGGGCGCTACCGCGGCGGCTATCCTCTTTTTGGTGCTCTACACACTCGTGCTGTTCCAGATCATCGGTTACTCCTGGAGATAAGCCATGGTGTTTGGGAAGAAGAAAGCAGACGCCGCGAGGGGTACGGCAAAGACCCTTGCCCCCATCCCCGGCAAAGCCTTCGGCGTCAGCGGCAAGCAGAAGAAGGCGACGGGGGCAGCACTCCCCGACAAGGCGAGCGTTTCAGAAACCGACAGCCAGGACGGCAAGAAGAAAAATCGGCTGCTACTCATCCTCGCGGCGATGGGCCCCGGCATCGTCACTGCCATGGCGGGCAACGACGCGGGCGGCATTTCGACGTATTCCACGGCGGGCGCGAAGTTCGGCTTCACAACGCTGTGGGTCATCCCCATCATGTGCATTCTGCTCATCGTGGTGCAAACGACCGCAAGCCGCATGGGCGCGACAACCGGCAAGGGCTTTGCTGCACTCATCCGCGAGCGATTCGGCATTCGCCTCGCGGCACTGGCCATGTTCGCCCTGCTCGTCGGCAATGTTGCCACCACATTCTCGGAGTTTGCCGGCATCGCGTCGGGCATGGAGATGTTCGGTGTCTCGAAGTACGTCTCCGTTCCAATCGCCGCGGTGACGGTCTGGCTGCTCATCGTCGGCGGCAGTTACAAGCGCGTGCAGAACGTGTTTCTCGCGTTGTCGTTCGTCTTCGTGACCTATATCATCGCGGCAGTGCTCGCCCAGCCCGACTGGAACGATGCTCTCACCTCGACCGTCGTTCCACAGGTTACAGGCGGCGTGAGCTGGATATCGCTCGTCATCGCGATGATCGGTACGACAATCGCCCCGTGGATGATGTTCTTCACGCAAAGCAACGTCGTCGAGAAGGGCACTACGACCAACGAGCTCTTCGAGCAGAAGATCGACGCCGTATCGGGAACCATCGCCGCCTGCCTCGTCGCATGGTTCATCATCGTGACCACGGGAGCTGTGCTCTACCCGCAAGGCATCGAGGTCGACAGCGCCGAGGCGGCAGCACGCGCGCTCGCCCCGTTCGCCGGGCAATACGCCGAAGCGCTCTTCGCCATCGGCCTGGTCGCAGCCTCTTTCCTTGCAGCTTGCGTCCTGCCCCTCACCACAGCCTTCGTCATCTGCGAAGCATTCGGCTGGGAAGCAGGCGTGTCGTTCAAGTGGCGCGAGGCGCCCATGTTCAAGAGCATCTTCACGTTCGTCATCATCATAGGCGCCGTGGTTGTGCTCATCCCGAACGTCAACCTCATGGGAATCATGCTCACGGCCCAGTTTGTGAACGGCATCATCCTGCCCGTGCTCCTCGTGTTCATGGCCATCATCGCCTCGGACAAGCACATCATGGGGGCCTTCAAGTCGAGCCGCCTCTCGCAGATTCTCATCTGGGTGACGGTCGCCATCGTGACCGTGCTCACCGTCGCGCTCCTTGTGATGCAGGTACTCGGCATCGAATAGAGTGAGCGCTCCCGAGCAGAGACGTCAGGCGTACCAACTCATTTCTAGCAGGGCCCTTGCTTGCTCCCTTTGAGGCGAGAAGCTCCATCCCCGCAAGAAATGAATCCCACCAATCGGGAAGGGCTGGCAGCGCAATTGCCATCGCACTGCTATATCGTTTAATAGGATTATTTTTCGATAGAATTGTTCGCACTTTTTAATATCCAGCTATAAGATTATTCATACTTACGCAGATAAAACAAGAATGCGGCCTCCTCTCGGAAACCGCCATTCTCGCATAGCCTTTGAGGGGCGCCCCTCAAGCCGCTATTTGCCAATGAGAAGCTATGCCGTCTCGCCCTTCTTCACACCGAAATTCAACTTGTGAAGCGTAATCACTGCAACGACGATGATGACCACACCGAGCGCGAGCGAGATCCACGGATTGCCCGTGAAGCCAGCCACGATGTAGCAGATGAAGCACGCGATCATAACGAGCGTCGCGTAGGGAATCTGCGTGGCAACGTGGCGCAGGTGGTTGCACTTTGCGCCCGCAGAGGAGAGGATCGTCGTATCGGATATCGGCGAGATGTGGTCGCCATAGACTGCACCCGCGAGCGTCGAGCCGACAGCCACGAGGAACAGCGGGTCGTCGGTGGGGAACACGCCGATCACGATGGGAAGGATAAGCGCGATCGTGCCCCAGGAAGTGCCCATGGCGAAGCCGATGAACGCCGCCACCAGGAAGATGATCGCAGGCAGAAGGGTAAGCCCCACGCCAAGCCCGTTCAGCACGCCGCTCACAAACTCGCCCGTTCCCAGCAGGTGACGGCACAGGCCGCCCAAGCTCCACGCCAGAACGAGGATCATGATCGCGCCGACCATCGAGCGCACGCCTTCGGAGATGCCTTCCACAAAACCCTCGAGCGTCGTGAGCTTACGGGGCAGGAACATCGCAGCCGAGACCACGAGCGCCACACAAGATCCGATGCACAGGCCCGTCACCGGGTCCTCGCCGACAGCGGTGGCGAAGTCGACGCCCTCGAAGAAGCCGCCCACGTACATCATGCCGAGAATCGAGAACGCAATCAGCACGACAATGGGGACAATCAGGTCGAACACGCGGCCATTCTCGGAGATGTTGAGTCCCTTGTACTCGTCGATTGCACCCGACGCTGCGTCGTCGATGTAGGCCTCCTCGGTCACAACCGACGGCACGCCCGGATGATCGCCTTCGTATGCTTCGACGTTTTTCTCGGGAAGACGTGTCGTCGAAACCGCCGCAAGGGCGCTTCCCTCGCGCGGGATGTCATCGACGTCGTGCCCCTGGGCGCAGGCTTCCTCAGCCGCGCGCATCGAGCCGTAATCGAGCTTCGTGATCAGCATGAAGAACACGAAGAAAATCGTGAGCAGGGCGTAGAAGTTGTAGGGGATGGACTGCACGAACGTCGAGAAGCCGTCTTCTCCCAGATAGCCGCCCACGGCAACCGCCCAAGAAGAGACCGGCGCAATGATGCACACAGGCGCCGCCGTGGAGTCGATGATCCACGACAGTTTCTCGCGGCTGATATGGAAGCGGTCGGTGATGGGACGCATGACCGCGCCGACCGTAAGACAGTTAAAATAGTCGTCCACGAAGATGAGGATGCCGAGAACCGCCGTGAGAATCGAGGCGAGGCGCGCGTTCTTCACGTGCTTCGACACCCATTCGGCATAGGCACGCGAGCCACCGGCGATCGCGATGACCACCGTGAGCGCGCCCAATAAGGCAAGGAACAGCAGCAGTGCTCCGTTGTCGGCGATCTGCGTCGCCATCATTCGTGGAACCATGGTGAACGCCGCGATAAACTGATCGACGCCAACCCCCGCGAGAGTGAACTGGTAGATCACCATGCCCATAAGTACGCCGATGGTGAGCGACGAGTACACTTCCTTGGTGATGAGCGCGAGCCCGAGCGCCAAAAGCGGCGGCACGATTGACCAAGCGCCCGTACTGATAAGGTCGAAACCTTCCACAGGAACCCCTTCGTTGTGAGCGGATACTTCCCCTGCATAATTGCAGGCCGTTTCAGTATGCCTTGATTTTTCGGCTGCGGGGCCCACATGTGCGTTTTTTTCGGAGAATGTAACAAGGTTTGCGAGCACTCTATACTTGCAGGCATGGACATGAAAGAAGAAACAAGGCGCCTCGTCATCGCGCGTCGCAACGCTATCCCCAGCGACGAGCGCATCGCTCGTAGCGAGAAGGCATGCGGAGAGCTCGAGCGGTACTTCGGCCATGCGGTTGCATCCGGAGCACGCATCGCCGTCTACCATGCGATGGGAAGCGAGGTGGACATCGCCCCGTTCGCGAAAAGCGCCCACTTGCATGGGTTGACCTGCGCCTTTCCCGTCATGATGCGAGACGATAACGACGCCAAGGCCCGCATGACGTTTTGGGATGTCCCCCTCGACGGCACGCGGCGCGCCTTCTTCGACAAACCCGCCCGCGCCGTGACCCCCGACGATTCCTCGCTTGCCGACTGCACGCCATGCAATCCGCACGAGATCGACGCCGTTATCGTTCCGATGGTCGCCTTCGATGCAGACAACATGCGCCTCGGCTATGGCGGCGGCAACTACGACCGCTTCCTGCGCGAGCTTCGAAGCGACGCCGTCGTGTGCGGCATCGCCTTTCGGGAACAAGAAGTCGAGGCTGTGCCGACCGAGCCGCACGACCTCGCCTTGCCGAAGATCATCGTCGCCTAAACGCAAGAGGAGACCGCTTGCTTGTCGGTCTCCTCTTGCGTAATTAACAACTCGTGCGCAGCCCTTCTCAATCGGCCGTGAAACCAGGACGGCTATTCCGCAGAAGCCGCTTTCGCTTCCTTTTCCTTTTGCAGATGCAGTTCGCGGACGTACTCGCGATCGATTGCACCCTCCGCGCTCGGCGGGTTCACGTTGAAGGGCACCGGCTTGGTGACAAGGCTCACCAGCGGCACGATGACAAGCGAGAGTATCATCGCGATGGCGCCGCAGTTGATGGGGCTCGCGATAAGCGGCGTGCCCACGAATCCTAAGATCATGTTGCCGGTCGTGAGACCCACACCCACGATGAAGCTCGCCCATACGGCGGCCTTCGACACGCGGCCCCAGTAGAGGCCCCACAGGAAGGGACCGAGGAATGCGCCGGCGAGCGCGCCCCACGAGATGCCCATGAGCTGGGCGATAAATGTAATCGAGGAGTGGTACTGCACAAGCGCCAACGCCGCCGAGATCACGATGAACACGATGATGAGCACGCGCATCATTGAGAGCTGGCCCTTCTCGCTCATATTCTTCACGACGTTACCTTTGAGCACATCAAGCGTAAGCGTCGAGGAGGACGTGAGCACGAGCGAGGACAAGGTCGACATGGAAGCGGAAAGCACGAGCACGATGACGATGCCGATGAGCAGATCAGGCAAGGTAGAGAGCATCGTGGGGATGATCGAGTCGTAGATAGGCTGACCGTTCGCGCCCATCTCGACCTGGCCAGAGTACAGGCGACCAAACCCGCCCAAGAAGTAGCTGCCGCCCGCGACCACGAAGGCGAACAGCGTCGAGATGATAGCACCCTGCTTCACCGCAGGGCCGCTCTTGATGGCGTAGAACTTCTGCACCATCTGGGGAAGTCCCCAAGTGCCAAGACTCGTAAGAATGCACACACCCAAAAGGTTCAACGGGTCGGGACCGAACATGCTCACGAACGGGCCCGCTATGTCAGGCGCCAAATCGGAGGACATCTGCGAAAGCTCGGTGATCGCGGGCATAAAGCCGCCGTTGTTGAACAGGACGGCCACAATGACGGCGATGATGCCGACCAGCATGACGATTCCCTGCAGAAAGTCGTTCATCACCGTGGCCATGTAGCCGCCAACTACGACGTAGATGCAGGTCACAACTGCCATGCCGATAACGCACCACTCATAGGGCAAGCCGAACGCCATGCCGAACAGACGAGACAGGCCGTTGTAGACGCTCGCCGTGTAGGGGATGAGGAAGACGAAAATGATGGCCGCGGCGGCAACGCGCAGGGCCTTCGAGTCGTAGCGGAGGCCGAAGAACTCCGGCATCGTGGTAGCGCCCAGGCGATGAGTCATCTCGCGTGTGCGCGGGCCGAGCACCCACCAAGCAAGCAGGCTGCCGAGAATCGCGTTGGTGATTCCCGCCCAGAATGCGGCGATGCCGTATTTCCACCCGAACTGACCAGCGTACCCGACGAAGACGACAGCCGAGAAGTAGCTCGTGCCGAACGCGAAGGCGCTCATCCAAGGGCCAACGCTTCGCCCGCCGAGCACGAAGCCGTCAACGCTTGCCGTCGAACGGCGGCAGTAGATGCCCACGCCCACGGCAACGCCGATGAAAATGAGCACCATGCATAGTTTTGCAATCATTGCTGTTTCCTAACGATTCTCAAAGAGTTTCACGTGAAACGTTTTCCCATACCGAGTTTGAACAGGGAAAACATAGGAGGCGCACACGACGCGAGACTTTTCTTGTCAACCTGCGCGCCCATGCGCGCAACGAGCCAGGCCTCGTGTGCTAGAGATATCGATAGGAATAATAATAGTAGAGGGGTGCAGAAAAGACATCGGTCGCAGCCGATGCAACAGTGTGCGCAATATGTCCCTCACCAAAATTCATGCGGCTACTTTATCACACTATAGCGCTCGGAAAGGCGGGGAAATCGAAAATCCGCCTTTTTGAGCGAGGTTTGCCCACCGACGCGCGGTCCCCTCTCTGCCGCGCACGGGAACAACCACGCAGCATCAGAACTTCTCGCCAAACACCAAGCGATACATCTTCCTTGCCAGAGGACCGACAAGCGTCACGTTTACGGCAAGAGCAGCAGGAAGAGTTGTCACGTACGTGAAAGCCCACAGCGGCAGCAGGTCTTGCGAGATGCCAACAGACAGGAGAGAAGCGAAGAACGTCATGAAGGGGACCATTGCGTTGACCTTGCAAAACGGAATGATATGCGAGGCGATCCATCCAGAAGGAGACGCTATTTTCCGAGCAAGCGGCATCAGCACGCTCTTCGCAATGACATCGCCAATCGTAAGGGAGACAGCAAACGCGATCGGCCAGCGAAGAAGCATTCCGGAAAGCCAGTCGAAAAGGGTGAAATTGAACCAGGTGTGCAATGCAGTGTTATACAGGCTCATGAGCGTTACCATGCCGCCCGTCATGAACAACGTGAAGGTGAGCTGCTTGTGAAGCGGCCGTTTTTTCGTGGGGGTTTTTGCAACAGCGACATCACCTGTCGCATTTTCGTCAACATCAGGTGCGGGAACAGGGACAGCGGCGCCAAGGCGCACACTGCTTGAAGGCATGCTCAAGTCAGTCATGTGCTTACATCTCTCTTAATCTTCAGTTGGGTGGATTTCGATTCTCAGAATACCAGAGCGCAAATCAGATGAGAGCGATTCAAGAAACAGCCTGATTCATCGCGGCAAACGGGGCAATGCGGGAAGTCAACGGAAAAGACCCCGCCGCTCGCCATCGGTAAACGGCGCGCGACGAGGTCTTTCGTAATCAATAAAAGAAGCTGTTTGATCCTACCCTTTAGTAACGGCTGTCGAAGATGCGCTTGGTCTTCTTCTCGCTACGCGGCAACTCGCCGATGGGCACGCCCTTCGCCTCGGGGGTGCAGCCGATCTTCGCCTTGAAGATCGCCTCAAGCTCGCGCTCGCACTTCTCGCGGTCCTCGCCCGTAAGCGCAGTCTCAAACAGGAGCGTGATAACGTCGCGGCCGTTGATCGCCTCGATCATCATTTGGTACTCGGACGAGGTGCCCTCCGTGAAGTTGATGACTTCCTCGATCTGCGCGGGGAACATGTTGCATCCCTTCACCTTCACCATGTCGTCGGTGCGGCCGACGATGGTGTCGATACGCGGGTGATGGCTACCGTATTCGCAGGTGCAGGCACCGGGGATGATGCGCGTGAGGTCGTGGGTGCGGTAGCGGATGAGCGGCGCGCCCTCCTTCACGAGCGTGGTAATCACGAGCTCGCCCACCTCGCCGTCGGGCAGCACCTCGCCCGTCTTCGGGTCGACGATCTCCACGTACACGAAGTCTTCCCAAACATGCATACCGTGGTGAGCCTCGCAGGAGATGCCGATGCCCGGGCCGTAAATCTCGGTCAGGCCATAGATATCGAAGATTTCGATGCCCAGCTCGTTCGCGATGCGGTGGCGCATCTTCTAGCCCCAGCGCTCGGAACCGATAACGCCCTTCTTCAGGTCGAGCTTGTCGCGCAGGCCGCGCGTGGATATTTCCTCGGCGAGCAGAAGCGCATAGCTCGACGTGCCGGTGATGACCGTGGAATGCAAATCCTGCATCATCTTAAGCTGCTTCTCAGTGTTGCCGGGACCCATCGGAATCGCCATGGCACCTAAGCGCTCGCAGCCAAGCTGAAAGCCGATACCCGCGGTCCACAGGCCGTAACCTGGGGTAATCTGGATGCGGTCGAGATTGGTGATGCCCGCGGTTCGGTAGCAGCGCTCGAACTGGATTGCCCAATCGGTCACATCCTGGGCAGTGTAGGGAATGATGACCGGCGTGCCCGTCGTACCCGAAGAGCTGTGGATGCGCACGACTTCCTCATCGGGAACCGCCTGAAGCCCAAGCGGATACACGCGGCGAAGGTCGTCTTTTTCCGAGAAGGGAAGCTTCTCGAAATCCTCTTGCGTGCGCACGTCAGTGGGATCGATGTCCTTGAATTTCTCAGCATAAAAGGGAGAACAATCTTTGATGGTGGAAAGCTTGGTGGTGATCAGCTTGAGTTGCTCGTCGGTCATTTGCATGATGGTCCTCTTCTCATGACATGGTCGCATTTCGACGCGACCGAAATGTATTGCGGCGCAGCGTGTGCTGCAAAACTGAGAGGCGCTTCAAGATCGTTGCGAAAATAGCCCAGAATGCTTTAAGGCTCGCTTACGAGTCTTGAAGCTAGAGCCATCGACCAGCCAACGCGTTGCGCGCGGCTACGGAAAGGAGGATGTCGGCTGAGTTCGTCATAAGCCCATTGTAGGCGAACGACACGCGATTTCAAGGGAAAGGGCCGTTTTGGTCGAGAGGGGGATTGGGCCGTGAGCCCAAACGACCCTTCGAGCCATGCGCCCGCCCTCACACCGTACGAACTTTGCGTGCCGCGTTAGCGTCGTAACGCCTGTTACTTCGCGGTTGTTGTACGCGCATTATCGAACGCTTGCAGCATGCTCATCATTCTGGCGCGCGTAAAGCTCGCCTTCGGGTCGGCCGCTTCCGCTTTGGTGACAATCCCTTGCTCGCAAGCCCAATCGAGGGCAACTTTCTCCTCTTCTTGGGAAGAAGGCTTCGAAGGGATTTCCCAGTTGGTATCCTCGCCCGAAAGCGTGAGCGCCCGTGACGCCTCGCTCGACGAGTCTTCCATAAGATAGGCGTAGCGCAGCATAGCCAAGCAGATTTCCTGAATGGTGATCTTATCTTCGGCGTGGAAGTTGTTCCCCGCCGCAATTTCATCGTCTTCCAGCCACCGCACCGCGTCAGCGCAAAACGAATCTGCGCTGACGTCACTCGAGGGGTCGTCAAAGTAATCGTAACGCAGGGGCAACATGCCCGGGCGCCCCGCATAACGCCAGAAGAACTCGGCCGCTTCCGCGCGAGTGATACTGTTTTCGGGGCGGAACTCATTGTTGCCGCTCGCCCCCACATGCGCCACATTGCGCGAAAGGGCCCACTCGATCGCCGCAAAACTGGAAGGATCCGCCAGCACGTCGGTATACATCTGGTCGACCGTGGCGTTTCGAACCAGAATGCGAACAGAATGCTCGACGAAGGTGAAGGCGTAGTCGGTATACAGCTCATAGTCTGGCTTTTTGGGCTGGTCAGACACACAATGATCGTATACAACGTCGTATGCCCGGTTGCCACCGAAGTTGATCAGGTTTCCCCATGCTGTGCAATTCGTAACATGGAAACCCTTCGCGCGGCGCGCCCCGACGCCATTCAAGCGATAGAGGGATTGATGCTCGAAGAAGAACCCAAACTTCGTGTTCGCCGACGATGTGCAGTTCTCGATGACCATCGACTCATCTTCGGAAAAACCCACGCCCACGCCGAATCCCGAGGCGCCGTAGGAATCCTCCGTGGCGTTCTTTCCGCAACCGATCGCCGAGCAATCGCGCATCACGCAGTCAACGGGATAATCAGCGCCGAAGCCCGTACCGTCGGTGTTGCGTACCTCGACACGTTCCCACGTGCAGCCGCGGAACAGCTTGAAGAAAAACCCCTTGCCCGAGGCGTTGTACCCACGAAGCGACCCCTGCGTGCTCTCGCCGTCAATGGTGAAGTCGTAGAACGAGGCATTGTCGAGGTAGCGGCGGTCGTCGAACCCGTCGTAGTAGAACATGTCGATACCATGAGGGGCCTCACCGGTCATGGCGTAGCGGCCGAGCGGCTTGAGAATTGTCGCGTCCTTGCCGCTTCCCCGCACCTCGACGTTGTCACGCATCTCGACGACGCAATTGCCCTCATCGGTAGCTTTCGTCCACGCAAAATAGAACGTCCCCGGACCCAGATGCACCGAGCCGCCCTTCTTCGAGGCGTCGTCAATCGCCTGCTGGAGAAGCGACGAATTGTACGCGGCTTCTTCTCGCCCCTCCCTCAGGGGAATCACGTCGGGAAACGCAGCCGTCTGCTCGGCGCTTGCGCCCTTACCCGTCTTCGAGCACGCCGTCATGACGCTGGCGGCGGCAGCCGAAGTCGCGCAAGCGAGTGAAGCGATGAACGCACGGCGAGTGAAGGGGCGAGACATACGATTACTCCTTGCTTTCCACCAGGTCGATTGCCGCAAGGTTCAACTCGACGAAACGAGGTTTCACGCATGCGCGAATCGCGTCGCGTAAATCGTCGAGCGAAAGCGGCAAATGTCCCGTTTTAAGTGCAAAGGCAAGAAGCACGGTATTGAGCGCCTTCCTATTTCCCACCTGAGATAACACGGCCTCATCATCGACGAGGACGAAACGGGCGGGCGCTGCGGCACACTCATTGAGGCGCTCGTCCAACGAGGCAATCGTCGCCTCGGCAAGGTACGGCTCGGTCGAAAGGGCTGCCGTGATAGGCTGGATGGATGTGGTCGCGCTCACCATCACGCCATCGGGCGCAAGGTAGGGAAGCACCCGCGCGGCCTCTGCCGGCTCGAACGCGATGATCATGTCGGCGGTGCCTTTCGCAACGAGCGGAGCAATCACTTCCTCCCTGTTATCGCCCATACGAACATGGGAGACCACGCTGCCGCCGCGCTGGGCCATACCGATCGTCTCGGCAGTGCGAACCTGCCATCCCTTTGCCTGGGCCGCCTGCGCGAGAACCTTCGCGGCGAGAACCGTTCCCTGCCCGCCAACGCCGGTCAAAAGCACGTTACGCATGGGGCGCCTCCTTCTCCTCCGCGTTTCCTGGCAGCTCAATCGCCTTGAAGGGGCACACCTGGACGCAAAGGCCGCACCCGTTGCACAACGAGGCATCGACGAACGCCTGGCCGCGATCCTTGCTCTTCGCGCCCTTGCGGGTCTGGTCGAAGCCCAAGCCAGGGCAGCCGATTTCGGTGATGCACTTCTTGCATCCCGTGCACGTGTCGGTGTTAACGCTCACAGACTCTTTCGGTTTCACCAGCTGAACGCAAGGGGACTCGAACAAAATGGCCGAAGGACCCTCGAAGTCGATTGCGCGCTTCGCCTCGTCGATCGAGCCTTCCAGGTCAAGCGGGTCGGCATGGACAATGCATTCCACGCCGAGCGCCTTAAGCACCACCTCGATGCTGATAGGCTTGCGATGCGGACCCATGAGCGTCACACCGGTCCCCGGGTGGGGCTGCGACCCCGTCATGGCGGTCGTCGCATTATCGAGCACGCAAACGGTGATGTCATGGCCGTTATAGACTGCGTTTGCGATACCCGTGAGGCCGCTTGCGAAGAACGTCGAGTCACCGACGAAGGCAAGCTGCTTCTTGTAGGGCTCCACGACGGAGAATCCCTGAGCCATGGTGATTCCCGCACCCATGCACAAGCACGTATCGACCGCATCGAGCGGCTTCGCGTTGCCGAGCGTATAGCAGCCGATGTCGCCGCAAAGCACGGCGGGGCAAGGGCTCGTCGAAGGGAGCCGGCACTTTCAGGGACTCGCCCAAAGAATCGGAGAGGCCGAAGAAGCTGGCCAGACGAGTGATTGCGTCGTCAACGTCGTTTTCCCCGCGATCGCGCGTGTCGCCCGTCAGTTTGCCGAGCACTTCATAGCTCGCGTGAGTGCGGCCCGCGCGCACGGTAAGCTCGTCCTCAATCACGTGGTCGAGCTCTTCGAAAACGATGATGCGGTCCAGGCCGCAGGTGAACTCATCAGCAGCCACGGCGGGGAAGGGGTACGGCGTCCCTACCTGCCAGAAGCGGTAAGAGGGCATCTGTACGCCCTGTTCCCCGCAAAGCTCCTCAAGCCGGCGAAGGGCTTCGCGGACATAGGACGCCGAAACGCCGCCCGCAGCAACGCCGAGGCGCAGCGGCATGCTCTCGGCGCCGCGCTGCTCCTGCGGATTAAAGCTCGCGAGGGGCTCGTCTTGCGCGTAATCCTTCGCAATGCTGGCAAGGCGCTCGTTGATTTCGCCATGGCCCTCAAAGGCGCGGCGGGGGAAAATGACCCAGCGGGAACTGCGCTCGAAGCCCTCTTCAGGAATCAGCTTCGCGAAGGTTTCATCCTCCACCTCGAAAAACGTCGATGCATGGCAGATGCGCGTCGTCGGGCGGACGATGACGGGCGTCCGATATTTCTCGGAGAGGTCAAACGCGGCCTTCATCATGGCGAAGCCCTGTTCGGGTGTTGCAGGGTCAAGAACAGGAACCTTCGAGAACGCCCCGAAACGGCGGGTATCCTGCTCCGTCTGTGAAGAGATGGGGCCCGGATCGTCGGCGACGAAGAGCATGCAGCCGCCCTTTATTCCCACGTAGTTCAGACTCATCAGAGCGTCGGAGGCAACGTTTAGCCCAACCTGCTTGCAGGTGAACAACGTGCGCGCGCCGCAGTACGACGCACCCGCAAGAAGCTCGAGCGCCGCCTTCTCGTTCGTCGACCATTCCACGTGAACGCCATGAGCCTTGCCCGCAGCATGCAGCTTCGCGACGGTCTCGATCAGTTCAGACGACGGTGTCCCGGGGTATCCCGCGACAACCCGCACCCCCGCCTCGAGGGCGGCGTGGGCGAACGCTTCGTTGCCCATCAACAGTTTCTTCGACATAGTCCCGCCTGACTCAAAAACCATTCCGCCGACCTCGCGGCCGGCGGAATTCCCCCTATTTCTTAGCTGCCTTCTTGCGATCGACCGCGGAGAGAAGGCGTTTTCTCATGCGCACGTTCTGCGGCGTGATCTCGACCAGCTCGTCATCGGTGATGTACTCGAGCGCCTCTTCGAGCGTGAAGGTGCGCGGAGGCGTGAGCTGCACGGAAATGTCGGAAGTGGAGGAGCGCTGGTTGCCCAGGTTCTTCGTCTTCGCGACGTTCACCACCATGTCACCCGGGCGAGCGCTCTCGCCGACGATCATGCCCTCGTAGCACGCGTCGCCGGGAGCGACGAACAGCGTGCCGCGCTCCTGCAGCGTGCCAAGCGCATAGGCGACCGCCTTGTCGGTACTCATGGAAATCATCGCGCCGTTCTTGCGACCGCCGATGTCGCCCGCGTAGGGGCCATATTCCAGGAACGTGTGGTAGAACACGCCGTCGCCGTGAGTGACATTGAGGATGCGGTTCTTAAGGCCCATGATGCCGCGGGTCGGGATCTTGAACTCAAGGTGCGTGACCAGGCCCGACGCGTCGAGGGAGACCATCGTGCCGCCAGCGGTGCCGAAGATCTCGATAACCTTGCCCGAGTACTCTTCGGGGCACTCTACCACAGCCTGCTCGATCGGCTCGATCTTGTTGCCGTTCTCGTCCTTCTTGAACAAGACGCGCGGGCGACCCACCTGCAGTT
>OKUM01001101.1_pt1 | contig 13813 bp, 15 predicted proteins | sample 1606801 | NCBI WGS metagenome assembly OKUM01 (sample SAMEA3882546, study PRJEB24775) | human gut metagenome | biome: human-associated habitat; feature: intestine environment; material: feces | place: Netherlands | collected 2009/2010
GCGCCGAAATGGCGGCGGGTTCGCGTGGCGACCAGCGACGCGGTCGAACAGACGGTGACGCTCGGGCGCGGCGCGGAGCGCATCTCCTCAAGGGAGTTTTTGATCGAAATTACGCAGACCCGACAGACCGGACGGGTGCGCATGCGGGAGGAAAAGGTCTCCCGCGGCGACATCTTTTCCCGGCTGCCGCCCCATCAGCGCGAAATCTTTGAGCGGATGCGCCGGGGCGAGGAATGAGCAGGGAGGAAGCCATGCACCACGACTTTGACGGCATGACCGATGAGGAAATCGCCCTGCTTGCGCAGCAGGGAGACGCGGACGCATCGGAATATCTGCTTAACAAGTACAAGAACTTCGTCCGATCCAAGGCGCGGTCTTACTTTCTGGTCGGCGCGGATCACGAGGACATCGTGCAGGAGGGCATGATCGGCCTGTTCAAGGCGTTCCGCGATTTCAGGCCGGATAAGCTCGCCTCCTTCCATGCCTTTGCCGAAATCTGCGTCACCCGCCAGATCATCACCGCCATCAAGACCGCGACGAGACAAAAGCACATCCCGCTCAATTCCTACGTGTCGCTCAACAAGCCGATTTACGAGGAGGAGAGCGACCGAACGCTGATGGACGTCATCACCGAAGGGCGCAGCGCCGACCCGGAGGAGCTGCTCATCGGCCGGGAAAGCTACGTGAGCATCGAAAGCCGCATCGACGAGGCGCTTTCGCCTCTGGAGCGCCGGGTTTTGGCGGCGTATCTGGACGGAAAGAGCTATCAGGAGATCGCGCAGATGCTCGACCGCCACGTCAAGAGCATCGACAACGCGCTCCAGCGGGTCAAACACAAGCTCGAAAAGCTGATGGCCGAGCGCGGAAACTGACGCGCATACGGGCTGAAAACCGGGACGTTCCTTCTTTCAAACGGGAAAAACGGCTGACCCTGCAAAACTCGAGAGGTTTTTGCAGGGAAAAATGCGCCGAGATATTGACATTTTCTCCGGATTTGGATAGAATATGGATGAGTAAACCGGTTGACAGCCATTTGCAGGTGTAGTTTAATGGCAGAACTTCAGCTTCCCAAGCTGACCGCGTGGGTTCGATTCCCATCACCTGCTCCAACGCGACCACCGACAATTCGGCGGGCCGCATTAAACTGTCAGCCGAAATTATCGAGGAGGTTATTCCAATGGCGAAGCAAAAGTTTGAGCGCACCAAGCCGCACGTCAACATTGGCACCATCGGCCACGTTGACCACGGCAAAACGACCCTGACCGCTGCCATCACGATGGTGCTGTCCACCTTCGGCGAGGCGCAGGCTATGCGTTACGACGAAATCGACAAGGCGCCGGAAGAGAAGGCCCGCGGAATCACGATCAACACCGCGCACGTTGAGTATGAGACCGAGAAGCGTCACTATGCTCACGTTGACTGCCCCGGCCACGCCGACTACGTGAAGAACATGATCACCGGCGCTGCTCAGATGGACGGCGCGATCCTGGTCGTGTCCGCTCCGGACGGCCCGATGCCGCAGACCCGTGAGCACATCCTGCTGGCCCGTCAGGTCGGCGTTCACTACATCGTTGTCTTCCTGAACAAGACCGATATGATGGACGACGAAGAGCTGCTGGAGCTGGTCGAGATGGAAGTCCGCGAGACTCTGTCCTTCTACGGCTTCCCGGGCGACGACACCCCCATCATCCGCGGCTCCGCTCTGAACGCGCTGGCTTCCGAGTCCACCGACCCGAAGGCTCCCGAGTATGCTTGCATCGAAGAGCTCATGCAGGCGGTTGACACCTGGATCCCGACCCCGGACCGCAAGGCTGACCAGCCCTTCCTGATGCCGGTCGAGGACGTCTTCACCATCTCCGGCCGCGGCACCGTCGCTACCGGTCGTGTCGAGCGTGGCGTCATCAAGAAGAACGAGCCCGTCGAGATCGTTGGCCTGTCCGACGAGAAGAAGTCCACCGTCGTCACCGATATCGAAATGTTCCACAAGCTCATGGACTACGCTGAGGCTGGCGACAACATCGGCGCTCTGCTCCGCGGCATCGACAAGAAGTCCATCGAAAGAGGCCAGGTCCTGTCCAAGCCCGGCTCCATCCATCCGCACACCAAGTTCGTTGGCCAGGTCTACGTTCTGTCCAAGGACGAAGGCGGCCGTCACACCCCGTTCTTCAACAACTATCGTCCGCAGTTCTACTTCAGAACCACTGACGTTACCGGCATCATCTCCCTGCCCGAAGGCGTTGAGATGTGCATGCCCGGCGACAACGTTGTTATGAGCGTTGAGCTGATTACCCCCATCGCTATCGAGAAGGGCCTGCGTTTCGCTATCCGTGAAGGCGGCCGTACCGTTGGTTCCGGCGTCGTTACCGAGATCGACGAGTAATTTCCCGTTAGACAATGAACTTGAAAAGGCGTGACCTTCGGGTCACGCCTTTTTTCTCTGCATCTCAGAAAAACTTTGTCCATAGGCCGCGGTTTTCCTACTATAGCGGTGTAAGGCCTTACACATCACGAGGAGGTGTCCTGATGGAAGATACCCAGATCATCGCGCTTTACCTGTCCCGGCAGGAAGCGGCCATCGGCGAGACGGCGAAGAAATACGGCGGCTATATAAATCGGATCGCCTACAATATCCTGCGCTGCCGGGAGGATACGGAGGAAATCGCGGCGGATACGTATCTGGCTGCATGGAACGCCATTCCGCCGGAAATTCCCAGAGTGCTGAAGCATTTCCTGTCCCGGATCGCCCGGAATCTGGCCTTTGACCGGCTGGATTATATCACAGCCAAACGCAGAGATGTGCATATGATCACCCTGCTGTCGGAGCTGGACGCCTGTCTGCCGGATCCACACTCCGACGTGGAAGCCGCCGTGGATGCAAAGCTGGCTGCGGGGAGTGTGAACCGGTTCCTGTCCCAGCTGGACAAGAAGGACTGCGCCGTGTTCCTGAGCCGCTATTACTACAGCATGGCGATTAGCGAAATCGCGGACAAGTTTGGTCTGACGGAACGGAATGTGAAGTACTGCTTGAGCTGTCTGCGGCAAAAGCTGCGTAAGCAGCTGGAAAGGGAGGGAATCAACGTATGAACGGAAAGAACCTTTTCAGAGCGTTGGAGTACGTCGATGACAGGTATCTGGACATGGTGGACGCCGCCGCACAGGAGGCAACCGATATGAAACAAAAGCACTTTTCCGGGAGGAAAACCATCCTCTACATTCTGGCCGCGGCCATCTGCGTCAGTCTGCTCACCGTGACCGCCGCGGCGGCGGGGTGGATACCCAATATTTTTGCTGCCGCACAGCCCAAGGCGACACCGCGGGATGAGCCGGTTCTGGAAGCGGCGCAGAGTGCGACCCAGTCCCAGACGCCGGAAACCGTCGAATTTGCCGAAGCGGACTACACCAAGTTCACGCTGTTTCAGAGCTACTACGACGGAAAATCCATTGCGCTGGGCTACGACCTGTCCGGGGTCATGCCTGGGGAAACGGTGGTAGGGTTTACGCCGGAGGACGCGCTGAAGCAGGAGATCCTGCAAAGACCCGACAATCAGTTCTGGTGCGAGAGGTACGGTCTGACGGATGACACTGCCGACCAGTATCTGGAAGCGGGCGTCTGGACGCAGGAGGAGTATGACCAGCGTCTGGCGGGAAGAAGCGAGTGCGCAAAGAAATACGACCTGCGCAGGGATTCCCAGATCTACATGGACGACCAACTGCGCGCGCTTCTCACCGACGGGGAATACGAAGAATTCTGGGAAATTCTCGGGGAAACGGGCTCGTGCTGCGTGGCCATCCCGATGAAACCCTACGTCGGCGACCACATCCTTCTGAATGGCGCGGATGAACCCGCGGATCGCGGGGACTACACCACGGAGGAAGGGGAATGTCTGGTGCTGAACAACCTGCCCGCCGCCGCTCAGAATCAGCCGTCCATCACGGTGGGACTGAAATTCAAATCCGGCTGGAGCTATTACTATATGGAGCTGTCGGGAACCAGCTACCGCCTTTACGTCCCGAATCCGGACTACGTTACGACCATCACGCTGGAAAACGAAAGCAAACCATAATCTTGCGGGGCAGCTGCTTGCGTGGCTGCCCCGTTTTCGCCGCCGGAATACGCACGGTTTCGACCTCCCGGGCATAGATTGTGCCGGGAGGTTTTGCGTTATGAGAATCTTTATCATCACGTTCCGCTCGGTGACGTTCGCCCAGCGGGGCGAGCGGCTGCTGAACCGGAACAACCACCGCTGCGTCCTCCAGCGGACGCCCAAGTGGATGGAGCAGCAGGGCTGCGGCTACAGTCTGCGGATCAAAACGGAAGACATCATCCCAGTGGTGGAGCTTCTGCGAGAGAACGGCGTCCCCTTGCGCAAAATTTATGCCCAGCGCCCGGACGGAAATCTGGAGGAGCTGACGGTATGATCTATCTGGACAACGGCGCCACCTCCTTCCGCAAGCCGCCGGGGGTGTACCGGGCAGTGGAGCGGGCGATGTATACCTGCGCGAATCCGGGGCGGGGCGGGTATCCCGCAGCAATGGAAGCGTCGGAGACGGTATACGCCTGTCGGGAAGCCGCTGCGGAGCTGTTTCACTGCCGGCCGGAGCAGGTCGCGCTGACCGGCAGCTGCACCCATGGACTGAACATTGCCATCCGCTCCATCGTGAAGCCGGGGGGACGGGTGATCGTTTCCGGATTTGAGCACAACGCCGTGACCCGCCCCCTTCATGCGCTGGGGGCGGATATCCGGGTGGCGGGGCGGCGGCTGTTTGACTGGGAGGACACCCTTTCCCGCTTCGGACGGGAATTGAAGCAGGGGGCGGATGCGGCGGTATTTACCCACGTTTCCAACGTGTTCGGCTATATTCTGCCCGTGGAGCAGCTGGCGGAGATGTGCCGGAAATGGCGGGTGCCCTTCATCATCGATGCCGCCCAGTCCGCCGGGGCGCTGCCCGTGGATCTTCAGGCGCTGGGGGCGGATTTTATCGCCATGCCGGGGCATAAGGGGCTGCTGGGGCCTCAGGGGACGGGGCTGCTGCTCTGCGGCGGCGATGCCCAGCCTCTGCTGTTCGGGGGGACGGGCAGCGACTCCGTCAATCAGGCCATGCCGGATTACCTGCCTGACCGCCTGGAAGCGGGGACGCTGAACGTACCCGGTTACGCGGGACTGACGGAGGGACTGCGGTTTGTCCGCCGTACAGGTGTGGAGAACATTTTCCGCCGGGAGCACCGTCAGCTGGAACGGTGTGCCGAGGGCTTGCAGAAATTGGGAATGGAGGTATTCGCCGGGGCGCATCAGGCATCGACGGTGTCCTTCCGGCCGGGGATGGACTGTGAGGAAGCGGCGGCGTTTCTGGCGAAGCAGGGCATTGCGGTCCGTGCGGGTCTGCACTGCGCCCCCTTTGCCCACGAAAGCGCGGGGACGCTGGAATCGGGGACGGTGCGGGTCAGCTTTGGCCACGACGCATCCGACGCCCAAACCGACGCGTTTCTCCGAACGGTATCCAAACTTCCCAGAGTTTAGCCGCAATTTTTTTACAGATTGGCTATTGCCATCAGCGCCGGTATTCGTTATAATAGAACAGATAATAGTAAATTTACGATAGCCGAGTATGCGCTATACAAAAGTTGACATAAAAGGGGTAAGAACGTTTATGGAGAGCATTCAGAATTTGCTGCATCAGATACAGCGGATGCAGTGGTCAGACTATCTGGATATCGCCGTAGTCGCGTTTCTGATATATAAAATTCTTCCGCTGATCAAGACACCCAGCACCACCCGGATCGCCAAGGCCGTGGTCGCGGTGCTGATCATCGCGTGGCTGACGGATTTCCTGCATCTGTACACGGTGGGCTTCATCATGAACCAGTTCCTGGCCATCGGACTGCTGGCGCTGGTGATCCTGTTCCAGCCGGAGCTGCGGCGGATGCTGGATCATTTGGGCAGCGTGAAGCTGACGAGTATCTTCGGCGTCAACAAGCCCGTACAGCAGGAGATGGACGCGGTCATCACCCAGACCGTGCGTGCCTGCGAGGCCATGGGGCGGGAAAAGGTGGGCGCGCTGATCGTCTTCGCCCGGGAGCAGCGGCTGGAGGAATACTTCAAAACCGGCACCCAGATCGACGGTCAGGTTTCCGAGCAGCTGATCCGGAACATTTTCTTTAAGAATTCCCCCCTCCACGACGGCGCAATGATCATCCGGGACGGCCGGGTCGCCGCAGCGGGGTGTGTGCTGCCCCTGTCCGACAGCAACCGTCTCAGCTCGGACTTGGGCACCCGGCATCGCGCCGGCGTGGGCATGAGCGAGGCTTCCGACGCGGTGGTGGTGATCGTCTCCGAGGAGACCGGCACCATTTCCGTGGCGGTGGGCGGAATGCTCAAGCGGCACCTTGCGCCCCAGACGCTGGACAAGCTGCTGCACAATGAACTGTGCCCTGCCAACGACGGGGACGAGAAGCAGGACTTGAGTCTGCGGCTGAAGCAGAAGCTGCAGCCCCGCAGAAAGGAGACGGACGACAATGAAAAATAGACTTGGCTCCATTCTGCTGTCCATCGTCATCGCCTTTGGCCTCTGGCTGTACGTCATCACTTACGTCAGCCCCAATTCCGAGGAGACTTACTACAACATCCCGGTGGTGCTGGAGGGCGAGAGCGTCCTGAACGAGCGGGGGCTGATGTGTACCTCCACATCTTCCTCCACGGTGTCGTTACAGCTGGCAGGCGCCAGAAGCGATCTGATCAAGGTCAACCAGAACAATATTACGGTCAAGGCCAACCTGTCCGCGATCACCGAGCCGGGGCAGAAGATCAATCTGCGCTACACCATTTCCTACCCCGGAAACGTGGCGCAGAATGCCTTCGAGACGCTGTCCCAGAGCGACTTTTATGTAGATGTGGAATACCGCCGGGTGAAGGATGTGCCGGTGGTGGTGCAATATGACGGCACCCGGTCGGAGGATTATCTGTACGACACGGAAAACGTTCAGCTGGACTATTCCACGGTGAACATCATCGGCCCTGCCTCCGTCGCCGACAAAATCCGGCAGGCGGTGATCGAGGTGGACTTGACGGATCAGTCAGAGTCCATCAGCGAAAGCTATCGCTACACCCTCTGTGACGCGGAGGGCAACCCCGTGGACGCGGCGGAGATCACCACGGATGTGGAAGAAATCCATCTGGATATGAAGATCCAGAGGATCAAGGAGCTGCAGCTGGTGGCGCAGGTCACCTACGGCGGCGGCGCCACGGAAGAAAATACCACCATAACGGTCAACCCTGCGTCCATCCGGGTCACGGGCAGCGACGCCGCACTGGCAGAGCTGGGCGACAGCCATACCCTGGCCGAGATCGACCTGCGGTCGGTGGAAAAGTCCCAGAATATGCTTTACACCATCAACCTGCCCGACGGCATTACCAACCAGACCGGCGTGAACGAGGCCACGGTGAGCATCCAGTTCTCCGGCCTGAGTACCAGAGAATATACCGTAGACAATTTTGAGGCCATCAACGTGCCGGAGGGCATGGAGGTGGAGATCATCAACGCCAGTCTGACGGTGCGGGTGCGGGGCGCGGCCGGACAGATCAGCCAGCTGACGGGAGACGACATCAAGGTGGTGGTGGACTTCTCCAACGCCGTGGCGGGAACGGCCACCTACAAGGCATCCATCACCTTCGGCGAGGAATTCACGGCAGTGGGCGCGGTAATGGGGCCGTATTCCGTATCGGCAACGGTAAAGGGGTGACGGCATGGAACAGCTCGTCCGGGTGAAGGAAACCTATGACGACGGCACGGCGCTGGTGTTCCGTATCCGGGAAAGCGCCTGTTCCGGCGACTGCCACAAATGTTCCGGCTGCGGCGCGGCGAAGGAAACGGTGACGTTTACGGCAAAGAACCCCATCGGCGCGCGCCGGGGGGAGCTGGTAAAGGTGGAATCCGAGACTGCCCCGGTGCTGAAAGCGGCGGCGGTACTGTATGTTGTGCCGCTGGTGCTGTTCTTCTCAGGGTACTATCTGGGCTTCCGGTTGGGCGGCTTCGGCGCGCTGGTCGGGGGGCTTGGGTTTGTGCTTGGCATCCTTCTGGTGCTGGTATACGACCGCAAAGTGGCAAGGAAAGCCAATATTGACTATACAATCACAGCTTTCGCAAGGAAAATATGAGAAAAGCCATGAAAAAAGGGGATAATGAGTTTGGTTAAAAGTATGACCGGCTACGGCCGCGCCGTGGAGACCGTGAACGGAAGAGAATTTACGGTGGAGCTGCGCTCCGTCAACAACCGCTATCTGGACTGCACCGTGAAGCTGCCCCGCAGCCTGTCCTTTGGAGAGGACGCGGTGAAGCAGGCTGTGAAGAACACCATCTCCCGGGGCAAGGTGGACGTGTTCCTGTCCGTCCGCTCCGAGGGTGCCGCCGACGTAAAGGTCACCCTGAATGAATCCATGGTGGCGGGGTATCTGGCCGCTATGAAGCAGATGGCGGAAAATTTCGACGTGAAAGAGGACATCAGCGTGTCGCTTCTGTCCCGGATGCCGGATGTGTTTACCGTGGAGAAGCCGGAGGTGGACGAGCAGCAGCTGCTGGACGATATGCTGTCCGTTGTGAATAAGGCGCTGGCAGGCTTCGACGCCATGCGTACCACGGAGGGCAAGGCGCTGGAAAACGATCTGCGCAGCCGGGGACAGACGATCCTGTCGCTGGTCAGTCAGGTGGAAGCGGGCGGCGCCCAGACTGTGCTGGACTACCGCACCCGTCTGGAAAATAAGATCAAAGAGGTTCTGGCGAGCACCGCCATTGACGAAAGCCGCATCCTGACGGAAGCCGCTATTTTCGCCGACAAGGTGGCAGTGGACGAAGAGACCGTCCGCTTAAGAAGCCACTTGGAGCAGATGAACAACATGCTCACCACCGGCGGCGCCGTCGGACGGAAGCTGGACTTTCTGCTGCAGGAAATGAACCGGGAGGCCAACACCATCGGCTCCAAGTGCACCGATGTGCGTCTGGCACGGGTCGTGGTGGAGATCAAGGCCGAGCTGGAAAAGATCCGGGAGCAGACCCAGAACATCGAGTAAGGAGTAGCTATGAAGCTTGTGAACATCGGTTTCGGCAGCATGGTCGCCGCGGGGCGGGTGCTTGCCATTGTAGCGCCGGACTCCGCACCCATCAAGCGGGTGATTCAGGAGGCGCGGGACCGGGGAATGCTCATTGACGCATCCTACGGACGCAAGACAAAGGCCGTGCTTCTCATGGATACCGACCACGTGATCCTCTCCGGCATCCCCACCGAGACGCTGTATGCCCGGTGGATGGACAGACCGGAAGAAGAAATAAAGGAGGATTGAGCCGTGAGCAAGGGAAAAATGTTTGTGATCTCCGGCGCTTCCGGCGTGGGGAAAAGCACCGTTCTGAAGCAGGTGATGGCCGGCCGGGACGACCTGAAATTTTCCGTCTCCGCCACCACCCGCGCGCCCCGGCCCGGGGAGACGGACGGGGTACACTACTACTTCGTGACCAAGGCGCGCTTCGAGGAAATGATCCGGGAAAATGCGTTTCTGGAATACGACGCCCACGCGGGCAACTACTACGGCACCCCCCGCGCTCAGGCGGAGGAAAAAATGGAGCAGGGACTGCTGCTTCTGGACATCGAACCCATGGGCGCGAAGCAGGTGAAGCAGTCCGCCCCTGACGCGGTGCTGATCTTCATCATGCCGCCGTCCCGGGAGGAGCTGGAGCGCCGTCTGCGCAGCCGGGGCGATACCTCGGAGGAACAGATCAAAATGCGTCTGGAACGGGCGTCATGGGAAATGGAGCAGCGAAGCTGGTACGATTACACCGTCGTTAACGACGACGCGAAGCGCTGCGCCGAAGAAATTCTGACAATCATTGCCAATCTGGCTGACTGAATATATTGCTACTTTATTGGAGGAACGAAATTATGCTATACCCCCCTGTTGCTGATTTGCTGAAGAAAGTGGACAGCCGTTATCTGCTGGTGAATCTGGTGGCGCACCGCGCCCGTCAGATCGCCGCTGAGGCCGAGGCGTTTCAGGAAGATCTGCCGGAAAAGCCCGTAACCATGGCCATTGAGGAAGTGGCGGACGGCGAGCTTTCCGCTACCGTGAAGGAAGAGTATATGAAATGATGCTTTTCCGGGGGACGCGAACGTCCTCCGGAAAAGCAGCCGGAAAGGATGGGGTGAGGGATGATTGCGAAAATCGCGGTTTCCGCCGCGACCTATGCCATTGACAAGCCCTACTCCTACAAAATCCCCGAGGGGATGACCCTGCAGCCCGGCCAGCGGGTGCAGCTGCCCTTCGGCCGCGCCAACAAGCGCACCGAGGGCGTGGTTCTCACCGTGGAGACGGGCAATGAGGAAAAGCTGAAAGCCGTGGAGCGGTGTCTGGACGAAGCACCGATTCTGTCGGAGCATCAGCTGCGGCTGGCGGCATTTTTGCGGGAGCGGTATTTCTGCACCTTTTATGAGTGCCTCCGGGTCATGCTCCCGGCGGGACTGTGGTTTCAGGCGCGGGAACGGATATCCCTCACCGGCGACCGCTCATGGAAGGAAAAGACCATCCGTAAGGACGGCGCGGCGGAGGTGCTGGCGCTGCTGGAAAATCTGGGCGGTCAGGCGGAGGAATCTGCTTTGCGCGCTCTGATTCCCGACGAGGAAACCCTTTCCGACGTGATCGCGTATCTTGCGCGGAAAAAGTGGATATCCGCCGAAACGGAATATCTGCGCCGCACCAATGACAAGACGGAGAAAATCGCCGCTCTGGCGGTTTCCGCCGAGGAAGCCATGGAGTACGCCTCCCACCGCCCCAAATCCGCCGCCATGCAGAAAAATGTGCTGGAGCTGATGTGCGGCGTGGGCAGCGTGTCCGTGAAGGAGCTGTGCTATTTTACCGGCGCTTCTACCGCGACGGTGAACCGGCTGGAAAAACTGGGGTATCTGACGCTGACCGAGCAGCCGGTCCTTCGATGCCGGGAAATCCGTCCGGCAAAGCTAAATGGGCCGCTGGTGCTCAGCCCCGACCAGCAGCGCTGCTATGACGGACTCGCGAAGCAAATGACGCAGGAAAATCCGGGCGTCGCGCTCCTTCGGGGTGTGACCGGCTCGGGAAAGACTTCCGTCTATATCAAACTCATCCAAACCTGTCTGGAAACGGGCAGAAGCACCCTGCTTCTGGTGCCGGAAATCGCCCTGACGCCCCAGCTGCTGGGGCTGATGACGGCCTATTTCGGTGCTCAGGTGGCGGTGCTGCACAGCAGCCTTGGGGCGGGGGAACGGTACGACCAGTGGAAGCGCGTCCGAAGCGGCGACGCGAAAGTGGTCGTAGGGACCCGCTCGGCGGTGTTTGCCCCCTGTACCCCCGGCCTGATCATTCTGGACGAGGAACAGGAGCATTCCTATAAATCCGAAAATTCCCCCCGCTACAGCGCCAAAGAGGTTGCCATCTGGCGGGGCGCGAAGGAAGGCGCACTGGTGCTGCTCGGCTCCGCGACGCCCTCCGTGGAAAGCATGTACCGGGCGAAGACCGGCGCTTACAGCCTGTACACTATGGCGGAACGCTATGGCGGACGGAAGCTGCCCGCCGTGGACATCGTGGACATGCGGGAGGAGCTGAAGCTGGGAAACGATCTTTCCCTGAGCATCCCTCTGCGGGAAGCGCTGTCCGACAACCGGGACGCGGGAAAGCAGACGATTCTGCTGCTCAACCGCCGGGGAAACAGCCGGGCGCTGGTGTGTGTGGACTGCCGGAAAGCACCGGAATGTCCCCGGTGCAGCGTCCGCCTGACCTATCACAGCGCCAACAACCGGCTGATGTGCCACTACTGCGGCTTTTCCCAGCCGGTGCCGGAGCGCTGCCCGGAGTGCGGCGGCCCGCTGAAAACCATTGGCACCGGTACCCAGAAGGTGCAGGAGGAGCTGGAGTTCCTCTTCCCCGACATGGAGACCGACCGGATGGACGCTGACACGGTAAGCGCCGTGAATACACACGAAAAAATTCTGGAACACTTCCAAAAGGAGAACGTTCCCGTGCTTCTTGGCACCCAGATGGTGGCCAAGGGGTTGAACCTCCCCAACGTCACGCTGGTGGGCGTGCTGGACGCCGATCTGAGCCTGTACACCGGCGGGTATCTGGCGGGGGAGACCACCTTCAATATGCTCACCCAGGTGGTGGGCAGAGCCGGCCGGGGGGACAGCCCCGGAAAGGCTATCATTCAGACGATGGTGCCCGACCATCAGGTCATCCGGTACGCGGCGGAGCAGGATTACGACGGATTTTACGATCTGGAAATCCAGCTGCGCCGGGTACAGAACGCGCCGCCCTTCGGCGATCTCGCCGTCGTGGTGGTGACGGGACGGGAGGAAACGGCGGTGCTTCGGGGCGCGGCAAAATTCCGGGACAGCCTGATCGCGTGTCTGCGTCAGGAAGCCTACCGGGAGGAACGCTGCGCGGTGCTGGGGCCTGCGCCCTGCGCCGTGCCGAAGGTCAACTACCATTTCCGCTACCAGCTGACCCTGCGCTGCCGCCTGACCCGGACAATGCGCCAGCTGCTTTCCTATCTTCTCCGGGAGTTCGGAAAGGACAAGGCAAACCGGGGTGTCAGCGCCTACATCGATGTGAACGGATTCGACTGACCGGCAAGCCGTTTACCATAAGAGAAACGAGGTAAAATCATGGGACTGCGCAAAATTCTGACATACAAAGACCCGGCGCTGCACAAGGTATGCCGTCCGGTGGAGAAATTCGACTGGCGGCTGCACAAACTGCTGAACGACATGACCGATACCCTGGCCGAAGCCAACGGCGTGGGGCTGGCTGCCCCTCAGGTGGGCATTCTGCGCCGGGTGGTGATCGTGGATACCGGCGAGGAAATTCTGGAGCTGGTGAATCCGGAGCTGGTGGAGACCAGCGGCGAGCAGTGCGGCGCGGAGGGGTGCCTCAGCGTTCCGGGCAAGTACGGTCTGGTGAAGCGCCCCAACTATGCCAAGGTTCGCGCGCAGGACCGGAACGGTGAGTGGTTCGAGGCTGAGGGCGAGGAACTGATCGCCCGGTGCTTCTGCCATGAGCTGGATCATCTGGACGGCATCGTCTACACCGAGGTCATGGAGCGGTTCCTGACGGAGGAAGAACTGGAGCAAGAAAAGTAACGGAGGGATCATCCTTGCGTGTTGTGTTTATGGGTACGCCGGACATCGCGGCGACCTGCCTGAAAAAAATACTGGCCGACGGCTTCGATGTGGTGGGCGTCTACACACAGCCTGACCGCCCCAAGGGACGGGGCATGAAGCTGGTGGCGTCCCCGGTGAAGGAGGTGGCGGTGGCTGCCGGAATCCCCGTATTCCAGCCGGAAAATTTCCGGGAGGAAGAGACGGTGGAGCAGCTCCGCGCCTTGCAGCCGGATATCTGCGCCGTGGTGGCCTACGGGCGCATCCTGCCCCAGAAGGTGCTGGACGTGCCGAAATACGGCTGCATCAACATCCATGCCAGCCTGCTGCCCAAATACCGCGGTTCCGCCCCCTATCAGTGGGCAGTGCTGGACGGCCTGACGGAGACCGGCGTTACCGCTATGTACCTGACCCGGGAAATGGACGCCGGAGATATCATTGACATTTCCAAGACACCCATCGGCGAAAACGAAACGGCGGGGGAGCTGCTGGATCATCTGGCGGTGCTGGGCGCGGAACTGCTGAGCAGGACCCTGGCCCGGTTTGAAAGCGGGAAGGTGCCTGCCACGCCTCAGGATGCGTCGGGGGTCAGCTATGCTCCCATGCTGGACAAGTCCATGTGCCCCATCGACTGGACGAAGACGG
>OKUM01001111.1_pt1 | contig 13754 bp, 9 predicted proteins | sample 1606801 | NCBI WGS metagenome assembly OKUM01 (sample SAMEA3882546, study PRJEB24775) | human gut metagenome | biome: human-associated habitat; feature: intestine environment; material: feces | place: Netherlands | collected 2009/2010
GGGAAAGACAGGATTCTTCTCTGAGATCACCAACGTTTCGGGAAAATGCCTGTATGTGGTGTTTTATGCAGGCGAGAAGAAAACTGTACATGTGGTTCCTCTGAGAAAAGCTGATATTCTGGCAAAGAAATTAGACAAATATGTAGAAAAAGGAATCCGTTACTGGAAATCTCAGGGTGCAGCGGCTCTTGTTGAGAAGGTAGTGACAAAGGTTAAAAATGTACGTCAGGGACCGCCATCCTATCAGAAATGGATCAGACATCATCTGCCGGACAGGAACGAACTGGAGAAACAGAAGAAAACATCCTTTGGATACAGACCCAAGATTTCTTTTGTAGTACCGCTGTATAAGACACCGGAGAAATATCTCAGAAGACTGACAGAATCATTTCAGGAACAGACTTATTCAAACTGGGAACTTTGTTTCTCTGACGGAAGCGGCGCACAGTCACCGCTGACGGAATTGTTAAAAGAACTGACAGCGAAGGATAACAGAATTAAATACGTTTCTCATGAGGAGCCACTTCAGATTTCAGAGAATACCAACAGTGCCATTGAAATTGCAACAGGTGATTTCATTGCCTTTGCAGACCATGATGATGAGCTGACGCCGAATGCATTATTTGAATGTGTGAAAGCAATAAATGAGAAACCGCAGACACTGGTGATCTACACAGATGAAGATAAGATGTCTATGGATGGACATAAATTCTTTCAGCCGCATTTTAAACCGGACTATAATCCGGATCTGCTGTGCACGGTCAATTATATCTGCCATCTGTTTGTGGTATCACGAAAAGTAATTGAAAAAGTTGGCGGGCTGCGAAGTGAGTTTGACGGTGCACAGGATTATGATTTTGTGTTACGCTGTGTGGAAGCAGTAAAGGATGAAGAAATCTGTCATATTCCAAAAATCCTGTATCACTGGCGTTGCCATGAGGACTCCACAGCAGAGAATCCCGAGAGCAAGCTTTATGCCTTTGAAGCCGGAAGACGTGCAGTACAGGCTCACTATGAGAGAACAGGAATCCACGCAGAGGTTTTTAAGGGTGAATATCTGGGGCTGTACAGAACGAAGTTTATCAGAGATCATGATCCGCTGATTTCTATTATTATTCCGAATAAAGACCATATTGATGATCTGAAGAGATGTATGGAATCCATTGAACAGAAATCTACGTACAAAAATTATGAGTACATTATTGTAGAGAATAACAGTACAGATTCTGCTACTTTTGAATATTACAAAAAACTGGAGGCAGAGAATCCGAAGGTTCGCATGGTATACTGGGACGGAGTCTTTAACTATTCTGCCATTAATAATTATGGTGCATCTTTTGCAAAGGGTGAGTATCTGCTTCTGCTTAACAATGATACAGAGATCATTAATCCGGACTGTCTGGAAGAACTCCTGGGTTATTGCATGCGTAAAGATGTAGGCGCAGTGGGTGCAAGACTTTATTATGAGGATGATACGATCCAGCATGCAGGTGTTGTGATCGGTTTTGGCGGAATTGCAGGACACTGTTTTGTCCAGCAGAAGAGAGGTACCACCGGATATTGTCACAGAATTATCTGTGCACAGGATTACAGTGCGGTTACAGCTGCCTGCATGATGGTGAAGAAATCTGCATTTGATGCAGTGGGAGGACTTTCAGAGGAACTGGCTGTTGCATTTAATGATATTGATTTCTGCATGAAGCTGAGAAAGGCGGGATATCTGATCGTGTATAATCCATATGCGGAATTATACCATTATGAATCCAAATCCAGAGGTCTTGAGGATACTCCGGAAAAAGTGGCACGATTTAACAAAGAAATTGCCACCTTTGAGAAAAAATGGCCGGAGATCCTGAAGAACGGAGATCCTTATTATAACCCCAATCTCACTCTGAAGAGCCAGGACTTTTCTCTGAAAAGAATCTGAAGATGAAATTGCTATAAAATGAATGTGAAAGAAGATATGTTAAAGAAAAAGAAAGAGATCAATGAAAAAACAGAAATTTTCATTTTTGTATTTCTGGCGTTTATCCTGCTGACAACCTGGGCGATGACACAGCCTTTTAATTCAGGGCCGGATGAACAGATGAGATATTATGTTGCAGATTACATTTATAAACATCATGGAGCTCTTCCGGGGGGAGATGATCCGGCTGTCAGGAATAAAGTGTGGGGAATTTCCTATGCATATTATCCGGTTGTATCTTATATGGTGTCTGCATTATTTATGAGAATATCCCGGCTTTTTGCAGATCCGGGATACTCCATGTTCAAAATTGCACGTATGGCAGATGTACTGTTTGTCACAGGTGCAGTGTATTTTGTTGTAAAAGCTTCGGGCAAACTGTTTCCAAAAGAAAAATATTCCAGAGAAGTTAGATGGCTGTTTGCAGCACTGGCAGGATTTATGCCGCAGGCAATCTTTATGGGAACTTATGTGAATACAGACTCACTGGCACTGCTGGCAGCAGCCATGATCTTGTATGCATGGGTCTCTTATCTGAGAGAAGACTGGACATGGAAAAACTGTATACTCCTTGCAGTGGGAATGGCCGTATGTGCATTGTCTTATTATAATGCATACGGTTGGATACTCTGCAGTTTTTTCTTCTTCTGTTTTACGGTATTACTCTGCAGAGAAGAAGCTTTTTCACAGAGAGTTCGTTTCCTTTTCAGCAGAGGAGCAGTGATCGCAGCAGTTACTTTAGTTCTCTGCGGCTGGTGGTTCATCCGTAACGCAGTTTTGTATAACGGAGATTTCCTGGGAAGGAAATCCTGTGCGGAATGTGCGGAAAAATATGCTCAGAATGATTACAGACCGTCACTGTATCCGACTCCTGCAAAGCTGGGATGGAACTGGAAAGATATTATCCTTTATCAGGATCCGGGCTGGTATCATAACTGGATTCTGACAGTGTGTGTAAGTTTCATCGGTACTTTTGGACAGATGGAAATTTATATGCCATATACGGTCAGCAAACTGTATATGCTGTTCTTTGCTGTTGGGATCATCAGTGTATTTTTTGTAAAAGAGACATTTGATCTGAGAAAAAAAATGTATGTTGCACAGCGGAAAGCAGTTGGAAATGACAGATGGAAGATTAAAACAAAGGTGATATCCCGAGAGTGGAATAAAGAAGGTATTTTCCATTTGATGATGGTATTTCTGATTATGATTCCGGTATTTCTGTTTCTGTATTATGTTTATTACAGTGATAATCAGCCACAGGGAAGATATCTTATGCCTGCATTATATCCTCTGATGTACTTTGTTACGCTGGGCTGGAATAATATTCTGACAAAAACAGTGAAAAATGAAAAGGTGCGGAGTCTGATATACAGAGTACTGACTGTACTGCTGGTGATTTCGCCATTTGCCTGCTGGGCATTTTTAATCTTGCCTTAAAAGAAATAAAGGGACTGCCGCATGAAAAGCTTTTGCGGAAGTCCCTTAAATTTATCTATTTTATCTATCAAAGAAATGGTTACTGTCTGGTATTCAGAAGCAGGCTTCAGGATTTGATCACTTTGATCATCAGGAACAGGAAAAACAGCAGGAATGCTGCCCCGATCGCCCCGATGATATAATAAGGAGCAGTTGTATGGGAAGCAGAATATGCCTGTGCTGCCTCCATATTCTTCTGACCGGTTACTGCGGCATCATTTGTCTGCTGCTCTGCGTCTTCCAGAATCGCAGTTCCTACAGGAGTTCCTCCAAAGTAATACTGGCGTGTGATCTGTCCGTCAGAAGAAGTATCTTCTGTGGTCAGATTATCTTCTGTGGCACCGTTTGGCGCAATGACTGTACCACCGGAAAGACGGTTAAAATCATCGTCTGCGATGGTAAGGGGTGCAAAATTGTCAAAACCATAATTGAGAAGCGCGATCGCTTCATTATCGGTAACACCGGATGCGCCATTTAATACAATGCATACCAGCTTCATGTTATTTTTGGAAGCTTCACATACCAAGGTACTTCCGGAAGCTTCTGTGTACCCTTCCTTACCGCCGATACAGGGTTTATAATAACCGTCGCTGGTGCTGTTTATCATGGTAAAATTGTTTGTAAGTACACGTTCACCGCCGGAAACATTTGTTGCCGGAAGTGTATAGGAAGTAGTTGCTGCAATGGTGCGGAAAGTGTCATTTGCCATAGCTGCTTCCATGATCAGAGCCATATCATGGGCGGTGATATGCTGGTTCTCATCAGGAAGACCGGTAGGATTGGTAAAGACAGTATTGGTGCAGCCAAGTTCCTGTGCCCGGGTATTCATTATCTGTACAAAAGCATCCACAGAACCTCCCACATGTTCAGCTACCTGCAGTGCGATATCATTGGCAGAGGCAACCATGATGGCATATAAACATTGTTCCATGGTGAAAACCTCATCTAACTGTGAGGAAATATTGGCTCCTCCGTCAGTAACACCGGAAACACCGGTTGCAGTCATGGTTACCTGTTCATCCAGACTGCTGTTCTCAAGAGCAACCAGGCAGGTCATGATCTTGACTGCGCTTGCAGGGTAAAGGGGCTGATCTGCATTTTTGGAATACAGGACTGTGTTAGTGGAAGTTTCCATTACAATTGCTGCGGTAGACGAAATATCGGAAGCCTGGGGCCATCCGTCGATATCGTTGGTGACTACGACAGACGGATCTGCTGTCTGTGCGGCGGCGTCTGTATTCTGGGCTGTTTCTTCAGCAGCAGATACCGGAAACTGTGAAAACATGGTGACAGCACCAAGTCCCAGAGCCAGCAGGGCTGCAGTGATTCTTTTTTTCTTTATCATCATGGTAGATAATACTCCTGTGCATAAGAATGTTGAAAAGTAACTGTTCATTGTATGTGAACAGTTACATAAAAACGATAACATAAAAACAATAACAGTATAACACATTTCTCTCCTTTCTTGCAAAAAATATCATACAATGTTAAAATAAAAAATCATAGTAAAAATCGAGGTTATCATATGAGTAAAAAACCATCTGCAGGAGGAAAAATCCAGTGGACGAAAATGTTCAGGAAGCTTTCCCCCTATACGATCCGGAAAGGGTTCCGCTACATGAAGCATTATGGACCAAAGGAATTCTGGATCAGGCTGCATGAACGTTTTGAACCGGAAGAAGTACCATATGGTCTATGGTACCGGGCTTACATTCCGACGGAGGAAACACTGGAAACACAGAGGAAACAGAAATTTGATTATTCACCGCTGATCAGCATTGCAGTTCCGGCTTATCAGACACCTGTAGAATTTTTGAGACAGATGATAGAATCACTGATCGTTCAGACTTATTCAAACTGGGAGCTGTGTATCGTAAATGCAAGTCCTGACAATGAGGAGATGCAGAAAGTACTGGCAGAATATTCAGCCGGAGATTCCCGGGTAAGATTCTGCAATCTCAAAGAGAACCTTGGCATTGCAGAGAATACAAACCGCGCGTTTGCAATGACAAAAGGTGAATTTGTGGGGCTTCTTGACCATGATGACCTGCTGGCACCCAATGCATTATATGAGATCGTGAAAATACTGCAGGATCATCCGCAGGCAGATGCGCTTTATACAGACGAGGATAAGGTTACAACAGAACTGGACGAGCATTTTCAGCCACATCTGAAACCGGATTTTAATCTGGATCTCCTGCGTTCCAATAATTATATCTGCCACTTTTTTGTAGTGCAAAAGAGTATTGTAGAAAAGGCCGGAGGTTTCCGGAAAGAATTCGACGGAGCTCAGGATTACGATTTTATCTTCCGCTGTACGGAGAATGCCGGAGAGGTTTTACATGTTCCGGAAATCCTGTATCACTGGAGAACACACAAAGCCTCCACTGCAGATAATCCTGCCAGTAAAATGTACGCATTTGAAGCCGGCAAGAGAGCAATAGAAGCTCATCTTGAGAGAACAGGTACGAAAGGCGAGGTAAGCCATACACAGGATCTGGGCTTTTACCGGGTGAAATATCCGGTGCAGGGAAAACCTCTGGTGTCTGTTATCATACCAAACAAAGACGAGAAAGAGACTCTTCAGACCTGTCTGGAAATGCTGGAGAAGAATACCGGTTATCAGAATTTTGAAATTATAATCGTGGAGAATAACAGTACCACTGATGAGATTTTCCGATATTATAAAGAGCTTTCCGGAAACCGTAAGATCCATCTTTTGAGATGGGGAAAAGAATTTAATTATTCTGCCATTAATAACTTTGCTGCGGCGCATGCAAAGGGAGAATATCTGCTTTTTCTGAATAATGATGTAAAATCTATCAATCCAGACTGGCTGGAAGAAATGCTTGGAGTGTGTCAGCGTCCGGAAGTGGGCGGTGTCGGAGCAAAGCTCATTTATCCGGATAATACAATCCAGCATGCAGGATGTGTGATCGGAATGGGCGGTATTGCGGGGCATATGTTCGTAGATATGCCTGCGGACCGTACCGGCTATCTGCATAAGGCATCCCTTCTTCAGGATATGAGTGCAGTGACTGCCGCCTGTCTGTTGATGAAGAAAGAGGTTTTTGAGCAGGCAGGAGGATTTACAGAAGAACTGGCTGTGGCATTTAATGATGTGGATCTTTGCCTGAAAGTAAGAAAAAATGGCTATCTGATCGTATATGATCCCTATGCGAAGCTTTATCATATGGAATCAAAGACCAGAGGAGCTGAGGACAGCAAGGAGAAAGTGCGCCGTTTTCAGACGGAGATTGAATATATGCGATGTCACTGGATAGACATTCTCAAAAACGGAGATCCCTGTTATAACAAAAACCTGTCTCTTACCAAATGGAATTATTCTCTGAAGCCAATCCCGGGAATGGAGACAGAAGCAGGACAGAAAAAAGAGAAGACAGGGAGGAAATCATGCAGGAAGTATCAGTGATCATTCCGAATTTTAATGGGATGGCTTATCTGGATGGCGTACTTGCAGGTCTGGAGTGTCAGACTGTAAGCAATTTTGATGTAATTCTTGTGGATAATGGATCCAATGACGGAAGCTGTGCTTTTGTTGCTGCAAGGTATCCATGGGTCCATCTGATCGAACTGCCGGAGAATTTCGGATTCTGTAAAGCGGTCAATGAAGGGATCAGAGCATCACGTTCACCTTATGTACTGCTTTTAAACAATGATATTGAAGTAACGGAGAATTTTATAGAAGAAATGCTGTCAGCCATCAAAAGGCATCCCAAAGCTTTCTCCTGTGCTGCCAGAATGATTCAGTTTCATGACAGGGACAGGCTGGATGATGCAGGAAACTATTACTGCGCTCTTGGATGGGCTTATGCGAGAGGTAAGGGGAAAGATATCCATACCTATGAAAAGGAAGAGAAGATTTTTGCTTCCTGCGCAGGAGCTGCTATTTACAGAAAGAAGATCTTTGATGAACTGGGATATTTTGACGAAGAACATTTTGCATATCTGGAGGACATGGACGTGGGATACCGGGCCAGGATCTACGGATATGAAAACTGGTACGCACCTGATGCCATGGTATACCATGTGGGAAGCGGTACCAGCGGATCCAGATATAATCAGTTCAAGATCCGGTATTCTTCCAGAAATAATATTTATCTGATATACAAAAATATGCCGGTGTTACAGATTATTATCAATCTTCCGTTTCTTGTTGCAGGATTTGGAATCAAAATTCTGTTTTTTACGCTGAAAGGATTCGGAAGAGAGTATATTGCGGGAATTAAGAATGGATTCCAGATCAGCAAAAAAAATCATAAAATACCTTTTAAATTTCAAAATCTGTCAAACTATTTTGGGATTCAAGTTGAATTGTGGGTGAATATCTTCAGGCGTTTGTGCGGATGATAAGAAAGAAAGATAAATTTTTATTGCTTTTATAAAACAACTATTATAATATAGAAACGATAAAAAAATGAGGTGACAAAAGATTGCTAAAGGACAATGAAAAGAATTTCAGTCGTCTCCATATGCTGATCGATGTATTTGTGATCGCAGTCTCTTATGCGCTGGCGTGGCTGATCCGTTTCCAGGGAATATTTGAACATTCCGCAGTTCAGTCCAAGACCGTTCAGGAATATATGTTTATGCTGATCTTTATCATTCCTGGATATGTGCTTTTATATCAGGCATTTGATCTTTATACACCGATGCGAATGCAGGGGCGTCGTCTCGTACTTGCCGGAATTGTGAAGGCAAATGCGTTAGGGCTCCTTATCATCATGTTTGCACTTTATAATTTTAAAGAACTGGATTATTCCCGTCTTACACTGGTTTCCTTCTGTTTTATCAATATTGTCCTGGAATGGCTTGTACGCATGTTTGTGTTTTACATTCTCCGGGACATGCGGAAGAAAGGAATGAACCAGAAACAGGTGCTGCTGGTTGGATACAGCCGTGCCGCTGAGGAATATGTGGACAGGATCCTGCAGAATCCGCAATGGGGATATGTGATCAGGGGCATACTGGATGACAATGTGCCGGCAGGCACTACCTATAAAGGAGTCAAGGTGATCGGGCGTATTGCCAATCTGATGATCATCCTTCCATCCAGCCGACTGGATGAGATAGCTATTACCCTGGGCTTAAGTGAGTATTATCGTCTGGAAGAGATTGTTGCACTCTGCGAGAAATCAGGAGTACACACGAAATTTATTCCGGATTATAATAATATTATTCCGACCAAACCGTATACAGAAGACATTCTCGGACTTCCGGTGATCAATATCCGGTATGTGCCGCTGAGCAATACGTTTAATGCAATGATCAAGAGGACGATGGATGTGATCGGTTCTTCGATCGCGATCATTGTTTCATCGCCGGTGATGCTGATCCTGTGTATCCTGATCAAGCTGACCTCTCCTGGTCCGCTGATCTATAAACAGGAACGTGTTGGCCTTCATAATCAGACTTTCCGGATGTATAAATTCCGTTCCATGGAGATCCAGAAGGAGTCCGAAGAAAAGAAAGCATGGACTGTAAAAAACGATCCACGTGTCACCGGAATCGGAAAATTCATGCGTCATACCAGTCTGGATGAACTTCCACAGCTTTTCAATATCCTGAAAGGGGAGATGAGCCTTGTGGGACCGAGACCGGAGAGACCGTTTTTTGTAGAGAAGTTTCGTGAGGAAATACCGCGGTATATGGTGAAACATCAGGTGCGTCCGGGCCTTACCGGATGGGCACAGGTAAATGGTTACCGGGGAGATACCTCTATTCGTAAACGTATTGACTGTGATCTCTACTATATAGAGAACTGGTCGATCGGATTTGATATAAAGATATTGTTCCTGACGATTTTCAAAGGGTTCATTAATAAAAATGCATATTAAAGATAAGGGGAGAGAAGATGGCAAGACCTAAGTCAAAAACAAAAAAGATACTATTTGCTGTTGAAATTATTGTTCTTCTGCTGTTTATCGGTGGTCTGTATGTATATGGACAGCTGAATTCAAAACTGGACAAGATCAATCAGCCAGTTCTGGATGACAGTAAGATCAAAGTAAACCAGGAAGTACAGGATTCTATTGATTCACAGGAATCAACTCTGACAGGTTATACAACATATGCTCTGTTTGGTATTGACCACCGTGATAAAAATACTGCACTCGGTGGTGAGAACAGTGATACAATTATTATTGCAAGCGTAAATAATGACACAAAAGATGTGAAGCTGGTTTCTGTATATCGAGATACCCTTCTCAATCTTGGTAACGATACTTATTCCAAGGCGAACGCAGCGTATGCTTACGGTGAAGCCGAACAGGCGATCACAATGCTGAATACAAACCTCGACCTGAACATCAGCGAATATGCAACCGTAAACTTCAATGCGCTGACAACGATCATCGATGACCTTGGTGGACTGGATATGGACATGTCTTATGCCGAGATTGTTCATATGAATAACTACTGTGTAGAGACATCCGAAGAAACAGGTAAGGATTATACACCGATCGAACTTCCGGACAGACCGGATGATATCGAGGCAGTTCAGTATCATTATCATCTGAATGGTGTACAGGCAACTTCTTACTGTCGTATCCGTTATACAGCAAGCCTTGATATGGGACGTACAGAGAGACAGAGACGTGTGATCCAGATGATCGTCAGCAAGGCAAAATCTGCCGGTCTTGGCAAGATCTTCAAGATCATGGACGATGTATTCCCGATGGTTACAACTTCTATGACAAAAGACGAAATCCTGCAGCTTCTGCCTACTCTGATCGGTTACAGTGTAGACGATACGACAGGATTCCCGTCCTCTTTCAAATTCGCCAATGTTAAGGGAAGTATTATTGTACCGACGACACTGGAAAGCAATGTTATCGAACTGCATAAATTCCTTTACGGAGATGAGGCATATACACCGTCTGCAACTGTACTTGCAAACAGTGAAAAGATCCTTGAGATCGTTGGCGGTGAGAGCAGTCTGGATGACAAACAGGCTACAGTAGAAGAGAATACTGCAAATGATACAGTCATTTTCGAGAATAACGGAAGCGGATGGTCTGATACAAGCAACAATTATGACTCCGATGACAGTGGAAGCGCTGACAGCAGTTCTGACAACTCTGACAACAGTGACGGAAGTTCCGGCGGTGGAAATACGGATTACGATTCTGATAATAGTGGCGGAAGTTCCGGCGGTGGAAATACGGATTATGATTCTGATAATAGTGACGGAAGCTCCAGCGGTGATGATTTCAGCGGTGATGACGGTTCTGGCGGAGATACTACAGGCGGAGATATTACAGGCGGAGACACCACAGGCGGAGACACCAGTGGTGGTGATGACGGTTACGTTGATGAAGGAAGCGGTGATGATGGCGGAGCTTCGTCAGAAGCAGCTGCAGAGGCCGATCCAAGTGCAGCATAAATAACTATGATAAAAGAAGGGAATTTCTCGTTGAAGAAATTCCCTTCTTCTGTTACCATACATTCATACGAAAAACCAGCAGCGAAGAATGACGCAAAGGGAGAAAGCATGGAAAATATAAAAGTAGATGTGATCATTCCGGTGTACCATCCGGGAAAAGAATTTTCTGTACTGCTTGAACGGCTCACAGAGCAGACAGCAGTGATCCATCGTATTATTGCAATGAATACAGAGGAAAATTACTGGAATAAAGAATTAGAACAGAAGTATCCACTTCTGGAAGTACACCATTTGAAAAAATCTGAGTTTGATCATGGCGGAACACGTGCATGGGCAGCAGAATTGTCGGATGCAGAGATTATGGTATTTATGACACAGGATGCTGTTCCGGCGGACAGGAATCTGATAGAAAATCTTGTAAAGGCACTGGAAAAGGAAAAAATGATCGCAGCAGCATATGCCAGACAGCTGCCGAATGAAATGTGCAGTTTTGCAGAACGTTATACGAGATCATTTAACTACCCGGAGAAATCTTATGTAAGAACCCAAAGAGACCTTTCCTTATATGGAATAAAAACTTTTTTCTGCTCTAATGTGTGTGCTGCATATAAAAAAGAAATTTATCAGGAACTGGGAGGCTTTGTCAGAAAGACGATTTTTAACGAAGATATGATCTATGCAGGAAAACTGATCCAGATGGGATATGGAATCGCTTATGCAGCGGGTGCAAAAGTGATACATTCTCACAATTACTCCTGCATGCAGCAGTTCCACAGAAATTTTGATTTGGGTGTATCGCAGGCAGAACATCCGGAAATTTTTGCAGGAGTGCCATCAGAGGGAGAAGGAATAAAACTTGTAAAGAAAACAATAAACTACCTGATCCAAAAAAGAAAAATATGGCTGATTCCGGGAGTAATACTTCAGTCGGGCTGTAAATATGCCGGCTATCTGAGTGGTAAAAACTATCGTAAACTTCCTCGAAAAATGATTTTATGGTGTACAATGAACCGCGAATACTGGAATGTGTAAAAATACAGACGGCTGTCAATGAAACAGCTATAAGCACACGGTTTTTTAAAGGAGTTGTCACATTTTGAACACAATTGATTGTTACACTGTTTTCATAGGATAAAAAAGATAAAAAGAAAGGAGCACAGGCATGGATGATGAAAAAAAATGGAATCTGAATGCTCCGCAGAATGATACAGAAAACAATCGACAGAATGAGCCACCAAGATATGAACATTATTGTATGCATCAGAATACAGAATCAGATACAGTGAAGGAATTACCTGAAAAGAAAAAAAACAAAAAACGTGGCGGAAAAAAACTTGCAGAAACGATTTCGCTGGCAGTTGTATTCGGGCTGGTAGCAGGTGCTGTATTTCAGGGAGTGAATTTTGCGTCCGAGAAATATCTGGGATCAGACGGGAAGGACAGTCAGATAGAGACAGCACAGCTTGCAGGAGATTCTTCGGCAGATAGAAGTGATTCGAATGAAAGTGAAGGAGCTGCTTCAAATGAAACGGTCGCTTCGGAAACAGCAGCTGCTGTGTCACAGACGGGTTCTGTTGCAGAAGTTGCAGATACAGCAATGCCAACGGTAGTCGCAATTACATCTGTAAGCGTACAGGAAATCCCCAATTATTTCCGGGCATTTGGATTTGGTTATGGCACACAGCAATATTCCAGTGAAGGAAGCGGTTCTGGAATCATTGTCGGAGAAAATGACGATGAACTTCTGATCGCAACAAATAATCATGTGGTATCCGGTGCGACAACACTCAGTGTATGCTTTGTCGGAAATGATGTAGTCAACGCAGAAGAGGAAACGGTGGATATGTCCGGCAGCGATGGTGATGTCAATGTGGAAGATGCAGTCAGTGCCAAGATAAAAGGTACGGATGAATCAAATGACCTGGCTGTGGTTGCAGTTCAGAAATCAGATATACCGGAAGACACACTCTCGCAGATCAAAATAGCGCAGCTTGGCAATTCCGATGACCTTCAGGTTGGGGAACAGGTTGTGGCAATTGGAAATGCACTTGGATATGGACAATCAGTTACCTCCGGATGGATCAGTGCATTGAACAGAAACATTTCGACAGATGATGGTACCAGTTCAAGCCTGATTCAGACAGATGCGGCAATCAATCCAGGTAACAGTGGTGGAGCACTGCTGAATATGCAGGGAGAAGTGATCGGCATCAACTCTGCAAAGTATGCGGACAGTGCGGTAGAGGGAATGGGATACGCAATTCCAATATCCAAGGCACAGCCGATTCTTGAGGAACTGATGAACCGTCAGACAAGAGATAAAGTTGAATCAGAGAATGCAGCTTATCTTGGGGTCGTTACGGCTGATCTTTCCACAGAGGCAATACAGATGTATGATATGCCGGAGGGAGCTTTTGTTATCCGTGTGGAGAAAAATTCCGCTGCAGGGAAAGCAGGTATCCAGAAAGGTGATATTATCGTAAGTTTTGATGGACAGACAGTCAGCGGCAAAGATGATCTGGAGAGTAAGCTTGCGTATTATGCATCCGGTGAGACGGTGGATGTTGTTGTATCAAGAGCAGATAACGGAGAGTATGTTCAGAAGACAATTTCAGTCACGCTCGGAAGCAAAAATTAATTTATAAAAACTTTAGTTTACAGTTTTACTGGTTATGTTATAATGAACGCATAGATTCGAAGATGCAGAATGCACTTTTGATCTGTGCGTTCTTTATATGAGACAGATAACAACTATGTAGAAGGAGTTTACAGATATATGGCAGATAAATACGAGGATGAGATTTTAGAGGGAGAGGTCAGCGATGACGATGATCAGGAAGAAAACAAGAAAGAACCTGAGAAGTACTGTACGCTCTGTCATCGGGCAGAGAGTCAGGTTGGTAA
>OKUM01001125.1_pt1 | contig 13658 bp, 8 predicted proteins | sample 1606801 | NCBI WGS metagenome assembly OKUM01 (sample SAMEA3882546, study PRJEB24775) | human gut metagenome | biome: human-associated habitat; feature: intestine environment; material: feces | place: Netherlands | collected 2009/2010
GCGGCAAGGCGCAGTTCGGCGGCCAGCGCTTCGGCGAAATGGAAGTCTGGGCGCTGGAAGCTTACGGCGCTGCTTATACCCTGCAGGAGATCCTGACGGTCAAGTCCGACGACGTGACCGGCCGTGTCAAGACCTATGAAGCCATCGTCAAGGGCCACAACGTCCCGACCCCGGGCGTCCCCGAGTCGTTCAAGGTCCTGGTCAAGGAACTGCAGTCCCTCTGCCTCGATATCAAGATCCTGGGCGAGAACGGTGAGGAAGTCGACCTCAAGGACGACGATGACGACGATTCCATCTACGGCGCGGGCGGCAAGGCCCTGCCGGAGGACGAGATCACCATGGACGACGATCTGCCGAACGGCAAGGACGTCGACGCGGACGAAGCGGCGGACGCCGGCTTCGAGATCCAGGATGAGGACGACGTCTTCGGCCTGCTGAACGACAGTTATACCATGGACTCCGATGCCGATTCGGAGAATGAATAAGAAGGAGGCGGCAATACAATGAGTCATGCAACATTCAGCGCAATCCAGATCGGTATTGCTTCCCCGGAAAAGATCCGTGAATGGTCCTACGGAGAGGTCAAAAAGCCTGAAACCATCAACTACCGCACCCTGAAGCCCGAGCGCGACGGCCTGTACTGCGAGCGCATCTTTGGCCCGACGAAGGACTGGGAATGCCACTGCGGCAAGTATAAGAAGATCCGCTACAAGGGCAAGATCTGCGACCGCTGCGGCGTCGAGGTCACGCGCGCCAAGGTCCGCCGCGAGCGCATGGGCCATATCGAGCTCGCCGCGCCCTGCAGCCACATCTGGTATTTCAAGGGCATCCCGTCCCGCATGGGTCTGCTCCTCGATATCAGCCCCCGCATCCTCGAAAAGGTTTTGTACTTCGCCAGCTACATCGTCACCGATCCCGGCGACTGCCCGCTGGCCAAGAACCAGATCCTGTCCGAAAAAGAATACCGCGACATGCGCGAAAAGTATGAGGACGACTTCAAGGCCGGCATGGGCGCCGAAGCCGTCAAGGAGCTGCTGCAGCAGATCGACCTCAATGAGCTTTCCGAGCAGCTCAAGTCCGAGCTGAAGGACGCTTCGGGCCAGAAGAAGCTGCGCATCATCAAGCGCCTCGAGGTGGTCGAGTCCTTCCGCATTTCCGGCAATGACCCGACGTGGATGATCATGGACGTGCTGCCCGTCATCCCGCCCGAGCTGCGCCCGATGGTCCAGCTCGACGGCGGCCGCTTCGCGACCTCCGACCTCAACGACCTCTACCGCCGCGTCATCAACCGCAACAACCGCCTGAAGAGACTGATCCAGCTGCAGGCGCCGGACATCATCGTCCGCAACGAAAAGCGCATGCTGCAGGAAGCTGTCGACGCCCTGATCGACAACGGCCGCCGCGGCCGTGCCGTCACCGGCGCGAACAACCGCGCGCTCAAGTCCCTCAGCGACATGCTCAAGGGCAAGCAGGGCCGCTTCCGCCAGAACCTGCTCGGCAAGCGTGTCGACTACTCCGGCCGAAGCGTTATCGTCGTCGGCCCGGATCTGAAGCTCTATCAGTGCGGCGTGCCGAAGGAAATGGCCATTGAGCTCTTCCGCCCGTTTGTCATGAAAAAGCTCGTCGAGGACGGCGTTGCCAACAACATCAAGTCCGCCAAGAAGATGGTCGACAAGCAGCGTACCGAGGTCTGGGACGCGCTCGAGGTCGTCATCAAGGATCACCCGGTCATGCTCAACCGCGCGCCGACGCTCCACCGTCTGGGCATCCAGGCGTTCGAGCCGGTGCTCGTCGAGGGCCGTGCGCTCAAGCTGCACCCCCTGTGCTGCACCGCGTTCAACGCCGACTTTGACGGCGACCAGATGGCGATCCATGTCCCGCTGTCCGCGGAGGCGCAGGCTGAGGCACGTATCCTCATGCTCTCGGCAAACAACCTTCTCCGCCCGCAGGACGGCCACCCCGTCACCGTGCCGACGCAGGACATGATCCTCGGCGCGTATTACCTGACCTATGTCCGCCTCGGCAAGGCCGAGAAGGGCGCCGAGCAGGTGTTCGTGACCGATGCCGGCGACACCGATCTGCCGGTGAACGAGATCGTGGATGCCGACGACTTTGTCGCCGCGCACAAGCAGGCCGAGGCCGACGGCAAGACGCCGCCGAGCTACAAGCCGCTCAAGGTGTACCGCGATCCGAACGAGGCCATCATGGCCTATAACTACGGCGATGTCGGCCTGCACGCGCCGATCCTTGTGCGCGTTGCGCGCGAGGTCGATGGTGAGCTGCTGCACCGCACGATCGAGACGACCGTCGGCCGCATCATCTACAACGAGCCCATCCCGCAGGATCTCGGCTATGTTGACCGCACCGATCCCGAGCACATGTTCGATCTTGAGGTCAGCTTCAAGGTCGGCAAGAAGCAGCTCGGCAAGATCATTGACCGCTGCATCGAGAAGCACGGCTTCACCGTTGCGACCGAGGTGCTCGATAACGTCAAGGCCCTTGGCTACAAGTACTCCACCATCGGCGCCATCACGATCTCCATCGCGGACATGACCGTCCCGGACGAGAAGAAGACCCTCATCGCCGCCACGGAGAAGAAAGTCATCAGCATTGAAAAGCAGTATAAGCGCGGCTTCATTACGGAAGACGAGCGCTACCGTCTGGCCGTGTCCGAGTGGGAAAAGACCACCAAGGACGTCACCACGGCGCTGCAGGACTGCCTCGATGAGTTCAACCCGATCTATATGATGGCCGACTCCGGTGCCCGTGGCTCCATGGCACAGATCCGTCAGCTTGCCGGTATGCGCGGCCTGATCGCGAATACCGCCGGTAAGACCATCGAGATCCCGATCAAGGCGAACTACCGCGAAGGTCTGTCCGTCCTCGAGTACTTCATCTCGTCCCGAGGCGCTCGTAAGGGCCTGGCCGATACCGCACTGCGTACCGCAGACTCCGGTTACCTGACCCGTCGTCTGGTCGACGTTTCGCAGGATGTCATCATCCGCGAGCCCGACTGCGGCACGACCGACGGCATCATGGCGCGCGCCGTGTTTGACAAGGGACAGGAAGTCCAGAGCCTCGGCGAGAGCATCCACGGCCGCTACCCGGCTGAGCCTGTTGTGTCGCCCAAGACCGGTGAGGTGCTCTTCGACACCGACCATATGCTCATGCCCGATGATGCCAAGGTGCTCGAGGAGCACGGCATTGAGGAAGTCAAGATCCGCAGCGTCATGACCTGCGAGGCGCGCAGCGGTGTCTGCGCCAAGTGCTATGGTATCAACCTGGCCATCGGCCAGCCGGTCAACGCCGGAGAGGCGGTCGGCGTCATCGCCGCCCAGTCCATCGGTGAGCCTGGCACGCAGCTGACCATGCGTACGTTCCACACCGGCGGCGTCGCCGGCGACGATATCACGCAGGGCCTTCCCCGCGTCGAGGAGCTGTTCGAGGCGCGCAAGCCGAAGAAGATGGCGACGCTCGCCGAGATCCCCGGCATCGTCACCATCGAGGAGACGAAAAAGACGTCTATCTATGCCGTCACGATCACGAACCCGGTCGATGGTGAGACCGTCACCTACAACCTGCCGTACTCTGCCGGCATCCTGGTTGCCAACGGCGACACGGTCACCAAGGGCCAGCCGCTCTCGGGCGGTGCGTACAGCCCGCACGACGTGCTGCGCATCTGCGGCGTGGACGCCTGCCAGCAGTATATCATTCAGGAAGTCCAGAAGGTCTACCGTCAGCAGGGCGTTGACATCAACGATAAGCACATCGAGATCATCGTCCGCCAGATGATGCGCAAGGTCCGCATCGACGATTCCGGCAGCACGGATCTGCTGTCCGGCGCGATCGTGGACCTGCACGAGTTCCGTGCGGCCAACCGCGCCATCGCCGAGCGCATCGCGGCAGGGGAGACCGATCTCGTGCCCGCAACGGCCGAGCACGTGCTCATGGGCATCACCAAGGCCTCGCTCGCGACGGAGAGCTTCCTGTCGGCGGCTTCCTTCCAGGAGACGACGAAGGTGCTCACCGATGCTGCCATCAAGGGCAAGATCGACCATCTGGTCGGCCTGAAGGAGAACGTCATCATCGGCAAGCTCATCCCTGCCGGCAGCGGCCTTGCCTGCTACCGCAACTTTGAGACGAACGAGGAGCCGATCGCTCCCGCTGAGCCCGAGGACGACGGCGTGGATCTGTCCGATCTCGCCAACATCTCCAACGCGCTCTGATCGCCGAATACCAATTGTTTCACCGGGATATGCTCACATATCCCGGTGAAATTTTCACTTTCGACTTGAATAAAAATACTTGACGAATCTTGTGCAATATGCTAAAATCCTATTTTGCGTGGACGTGCGCCCACCGCTTTGTCGCGCCTGTGTAAAAAGCACAAAATGTCCGGAGTTTTCCGAAATAATTCCGGCAGAATCACGGTTTATCCGGTGCTGCTTTTTGGCATCGTATAAATAAATCATTTTTCGAGGAAAGGAGGAAAACCATGCCTACTTTTAACCAGTTGGTGAGAAAGGGCAGAGAAAAGGCTACCTACAAGTCTGCGTCTCCCGCCATGCAGAAGGGTCTCAACACCCTGAAGAACCGCGAGACCGATCTGAGCGCTCCTCAGAAGAGAGGCGTCTGCACTGCCGTGCGTACCTCTACCCCCAAGAAGCCGAACTCCGCGCTTCGTAAGATCGCCCGTGTGCGTCTGACCAACGGCTACGAGGTAACCGCCTACATCCCGGGCATCGGTCACAACCTGCAGGAGCATAGCGTCGTTATGATCCGCGGCGGCCGTGTCAAGGATCTCCCCGGCGTTCGTTACCACATCATCCGCGGCACCCTCGATACGCAGGGCGTTTCCGGACGTATGCAGGCCCGTTCCAAGTACGGTGCCAAGCGGCCGAAGGCAGGAAAGAAGTAAGTTCCAACAGCATTTTTTGCCCTGTTGTTAACTGATATATATTATCGTTGACCTCGGGGCGCAGACGGAGATGCGCTGCATCTTCGAGTACCTGTGAAGTCATTTTTTAATGAAGGAGGGAAGTATAGTGCCCAGAAGAGGTAACGTTCCCAAAAGAGAAGTTTTGCCGGATCCGATGTACAACAGCGTTCTGGTGACGAAGCTCGTCAACAGCGTGATGCTCGACGGCAAAAAGGGTGTTGCTCAGAAGGTCGTGTACGATGCTTTTGACATCATCAAGGAAAAGACCGGCAAGGAACCGCTTGACGCGTTTACCGAAGCCCTGAACAACATCATGCCGAGCCTCGAAGTCAAGGCCCGCCGCGTCGGCGGCGCGACCTACCAGGTTCCTATGGAAGTGCGTCCTGAGAGACGCCAGACGCTCGGCCTGCGCTGGCTGACCGGCTATGCCCGCAAGCGCAGTGAAAAGACCATGAAGGAGCGCCTCGCAGGCGAGATCATGGATGCCTGCAACAACACCGGCGCTGCTGTGAAGAAGCGCGAAGACACGCACAAGATGGCCGAGTCCAACAAGGCGTTCGCACACTTCCGCTGGTAATCTTCCGACTAGGAGCTATCAATTATGCCCAGACAATATTCCCTTGAAAACACAAGAAACATTGGCATCATGGCGCACATCGACGCCGGTAAGACGACCACGACGGAACGCATTCTGTTCTACACGGGCGTCAACCACAAGCTCGGTGAGACCCATGAAGGCACCGCCACCATGGACTGGATGGCGCAGGAGCAGGAGCGCGGCATCACGATCACGAGCGCTGCGACCACTTGCTTCTGGAAGGGCAACCGCATCAACATCATCGACACTCCGGGCCACGTCGACTTCACCGTTGAGGTCGAGCGCAGCCTGCGCGTGCTCGATGGCTGCGTGACGGTCCTCTGTGCCAAGGGCGGCGTTGAGCCGCAGTCCGAGACGGTCTGGAGACAGGCTGACCATTACAATGTTCCCCGCATGATCTACATCAACAAGATGGACATCATGGGCGCGAACTTCTACAACGTTGTGGACATGGTGCATGATCGCCTGCGCTGCAATGCTGTTCCGATCCAGCTGCCGATCGGCGCTGAGGCAGATTTCCGCGGCATCATTGACCTGATCGATATGAAGGCGGACGTCTACTACGACGATCTCGGCAAGGATATGCGCGTCGAGGAGATCCCCGAGGATATGCGCGACGAGGCTGAAGAGTACCGCACGCAGCTGATTGAGGCAGTCGCCGATTTCGACGACGAGATCATGGAGCTGTATCTTGAGGGTGAGCAGGTGCCCACCGAAAAGATCAGAGCGGCCATTCGCAAGGCCACGACGCAGGTCAAGTTCGTCCCGATCGTGTGCGGCACGTCCTATAAGAATAAGGGTGTGCAGAAGCTGCTGGACGCCATCGTCGATTATATGCCGTCCCCGCTGGACATCCCGCCGATCACCGGCACCGTGCCCAAGACGGACGAGGTCGAGCACCGCGCCGCGGACGATTCCGCGCCGTTCTCCGCTCTGGCCTTCAAGATCATGACCGACCCCTACGTCGGCCGTCTGGCGTTCTTCCGTGTCTATTCCGGCACGATCGAAGCCGGCAAATCCGTCCTGAACTCCACGAAGGGCCAGCGTGAGCGTCTGGGCCGCATCCTTTTGATGCACGCCAACCACCGCGAGGATATCACGCAGGTCTATTCCGGTGACATCGCGGCGGCGGTCGGCCTGAAGAACACCACGACCGGCGACACGCTCTGCGACGAGAAGAACCCGATCGTTCTCGAGTCGATGGAGTTCCCGGAGCCGGTTATCCGCGTAGCTATCGAGCCCAAGACCAAGGCCGGACAGGAGAAGATGGACATCGCTCTGGCGAAGCTCGCCGAGGAGGATCCCACCTTCAAAGCCTACACGGACGAGGAGACGGGCCAGACCATTATCGCCGGCATGGGCGAGCTCCATCTGGAGATCATCGTCGATCGCCTTCTGCGCGAGTTCCGCGTCGAGGCGAATGTCGGCAGACCTCAGGTTTCCTATAAGGAGACCATCACCAAGGCCGCTACGGTGGACACGCGCTACGCGCGCCAGACCGGCGGCAAAGGCCAGTTTGCACACGTCAAGCTCACGATCGAGCCCAACGAGCCCGGAAAGGGTTACGAGTTCGTCAACGCGATCACCGGCGGTGCAATCCCGAAAGAGTTTATCCCCTGTGTGGATCAGGGCATCCAGGGCGCGATGCAGGCCGGCGTGCTTGCGGGCTATGAGGTCGTGGACGTGAAGGTCACGCTCATCGACGGCTCGTATCACGAGGTCGACTCGTCCGAGATGGCGTTTAAGATCTGCGGCAGTATGGCATTCAAGGAAGCCTGCCAGAAGGCGGGCCCCACGCTCCTCGAGCCCATCATGAAGGTCGTCGTTACGGCGCCGGAAAGCTACATGGGCGATGTCATGGGCGATATCAATGCCCGCCGCGGACAGATCGCCGGTACGGACATCCGCAACGGTGCGGCGATCGTCACTGCAAACGTGCCGCTGGCATCCATGTTCGGCTACGCGACCGACCTGCGCAGCAAGACGCAGGGTCGTGCAACCTACAGCATGGAGCCCAGTCATTTCGTAGAGCTGCCGAAGTCTCTTCAGGAGAAGATCATCCACGGCGGCAACTGACCTGCGCAACCGGCACAATGTGCCTTATAAGAAGTAAGTCACAACATTATTTTAGAATTAGGAGGATATTCTAATGGCAAAGCAGATGTTCAATAGAAGCAAGCCCCATGTCAATATCGGCACCATCGGCCATATCGACCACGGCAAGACCACCCTGACCGCTGCGATCACGAAGGTTCTGTCCCTGTCCGACCCGAACAGCGCCGAGTTCGCCGCCTACGACCAGATCGATAAGGCTCCGGAGGAGAAGGCTCGTGGTATCACGATCAACACCGCTCACGTTGAGTACCAGACCGACGACCGCATTGGTCCCGACGGCACCGAGATCAAGGGCCGCCACTATGCGCACGTTGACTGCCCGGGCCACGCCGACTATATCAAGAACATGATCACCGGCGCTGCTCAGATGGACGGCGCGATCCTCGTCATTGCCGCTTCCGACGGCCCGATGGCTCAGACCCGTGAGCACCTGCTGCTCGCCCGTCAGGTCAACGTTCCGTACGTGCTCGTCTTCCTGAACAAGGTCGACCAGGTCGACGATCCCGAGCTGCTCGAGCTCGTCGAGATGGAAGTCCGTGAGCTGCTCGACAAGTACGATTTCCCGGGCGACGACACCCCGATCATCAAGGGCTCCGCTCTGAACGCCCTGATCTCCGAGTCCACCGATCCGAAGGCCCCCGAGTATGCCTGCATCTGGGAGCTCATGGACGCTGTTGACACCTGGATCAAGACCCCGGAGCGTGCCGCTGACAAGCCGTTCCTGATGCCCATCGAGGACGTGTTCACCATCTCCGGCCGTGGCACCGTCGTTACCGGCCGTGTCGAGCGTGGCGTTGTCAAGGTTGGCGATAAGGTTGAGATCGTCGGCATCAAGGACACCCAGGAGACCACCGTCACCGGCACCGAGATGTTCCACAAGACCCTCGAGTTCGCCGAGGCTGGCGACAACGTCGGCTGCCTGCTCCGCGGCATCGACAAGAAGGGCGTTGAGCGTGGCCAGGTTCTCGCTGCTCCGAAGTCCATCCACCCCCACACCAAGTTCAAGGGCCAGGTTTACGTCCTGTCTAAGGAAGAGGGCGGCCGTCACACCCCGTTCTTCAACAACTACCGTCCGCAGTTCTACTTCCGTACCACCGACGTGACCGGCGTCATCAGCCTCCCCGAGGGTGTTGAGATGTGCATGCCCGGCGACAACGTCGACATGGACGTCGAGCTGATCACCCCGATCGCCATCGAGCCCGGCCTGCGTTTCGCTATCCGTGAAGGCGGCCGTACCGTTGGTTCCGGTGTTGTCATCGCCATCAACGAGTAATTCATCGCTTTGAAATTCTCCTCCGGCTTTGCCGGGGGAGAATTTTTTTAGATGCCTCGATGAGACAAAGCGGCGGGCTGCCCATCTCGGACAGCCCGCCGTTTGTTATCAGGTTTCGGTTAACTGCGTTTTTCATTGTCTGCGCGCAGCTGCGCATATGCGATCACGGCGACGATGCAGTACCCGGCAAGTGAGATCACAGACGCCTCAATGCCGAATTGCCCGCCCGTGACGGCGAAGCTGTCTGACTCGAGCACATAGTTCACAACGGCGTGCGCATCTGCCGTCTCGCCGATCGAGAGTCCACCACCGATGATCACGATGTTCCAGACGGCGTGCACGATCCCGCTGTTCCAGACAGAGCCGCTTTGCAGCGCAATGAGCGAAAACATCACGCCGACCATCGTTCCGGTGAGGATGACGAGCAGGCAGCTACCAAACGTGAAATCCGCGCCCAGAATGTGCACAATGCCAAACAGGAGCGACGGCACGATGACGGCGACGACCTTGTTCCAACGCTGCGCAAAGAGGTTCAGGATCACACCGCGAAAGACCATTTCCTCCACGAAGCCGGCGGCGATGCCGGTGAACGCGATCCCGGCGCTGAGTGTGCTGAACATTTCATCGCCGCGCATATCCGCGCGCACAAATGTGCCGCGAAAGAGCAGCAGATAGCAGCCGGTCACAGCCAGCGGCAGGAGCACCGCCGTGATTGCCCAGCGGGGCTGAATGTGCAGCTTCGGCATCCCGAGTGCGGCCGTATGCTCGTGCAGCACCTTTTCGCTCAGCAGCCGCAGCGCAGCGTAGCCAAGACCTGCATACAGGATGCCGGCGATGATGTTGCAGACACCGGCCGGGAGCTTGATCATGGCGAGCAGACCGGCTGCGCCTTGCGCGATCAGCTGCGTCAGGATGAGCGATAGAATGGCGGCGAGCGCGCCGCCGAGTGTTTTGTATGTGCGCATGGTTACCCTCCAAAATGAAAAATAGAAATATCGAGATATTTGATCTCACTATTTCTGACTTTTTATATTACCACGTCCGATCCGCATTGTACAGGGAAAATGATTGCATTTCGGCGTTGTTGCCTGCTCCGCTTCGTAAAAACTCCACAAATTTCAGGTGACGTGCGCACAAATCAGCGCCGCGCGTCGCCGATCAGGATGGCTGGGCAGACGAAAAACGCGTTGATTTGCGCCGCAAAATGTGGTACGCTGTCTGCGCGAAAAAGTCCGGCCTCAGCCGGGAAATTGACGCGAATGGAAAGACGACTATGGATTATTATCTTTTGGCAGATATGACGGTGCAGATCGGCTATGAGCTTGCGATCGCCGGTGCGGAGACCTACCGCGTCGAGGAGACGATGCGCCGCGTGATCGCGGCGTATGGCACGGAGGGGCAGGCGTTCGCCATCCCGAACTGCGTCGCCGTGAGTTTCGTGGCGCAAAATACAAAGCCTCTGACGATTATGAAACGTGTCGGCTACCATGGCAACGACCTTGAGCGCATTGAAAAGCTCAACGCGCTCAGCCGGCGCATCTGTGCCGAGGTGCCGGAACTGGCCGAGGCGCAGCGCTGGCTCAAGGAGACGGTGGCGGGCGTGCGCAGCTACGCCACGGGTGTCTACTATCTCGGCAACTTCATTGCCGCGGCAGGCTTTTGCTGCGTCTTCGGCGGCACGGTACGCGACTGGCTGTGGGCGGGGCTGAGCGGCCTGATCATCGGCTTTGTCACGCGCTGGCTCGACCGGCTCGAGGTCAACCAGTTTTTCAGCACCATTGCGGCGTCGTTTCTCATGGCCCTGCCGGCATATATCGCGGCCGGTTTGGGCTGGCTCGACTGCGTGGCCGTGGTCATCATCGGCGCGCTGATGCTGCTCGTGCCGGGGCTTTTGATCACAAACTCCATGCGCGACATCATCTACGGCGACACCAGCTCCGGCGTCAGCCGAATCGTGCAGGTGCTGCTCTCGGCGTTTGCCATCGCGCTCGGCACGGCGGCCGCGTGGCACGTCACCGCGCCGCTCTATGGCCATGCGGAGGCAGCCGCAGCGCTGACCTATCCGCTCTGGGTGCAGGCGATCGCGACGTTTGTCGCCTGCTTCGGCTTCGTGATCCTGTTCAATGTCCACGACTGGGGGCGTATTTTGTGTGCGCTCGGCAGCGCGCTGACGTGGATCGTGTACCTCCTGTGCATTCGGGCGGGGCACACGGTCTACAGTGCCAACTTCTTTTCCGAGGTCGTGGCCGCGTTTTATTCCGAGGCCATGGGGCGCTGGCGTAAGTGCCCGGTCACGTCCTATCTCGTCATTTCGAGCATTCCGCTGCTGCCCGGCGCGGGCATTTATTATACGATGAGTATCGGGCTTTCGGGCGCGGTGCAGGAGGCGCTGCAAAAGGGACTCGAGACGGCCGGCATCGCGGGCAGTCTTGCAGTCGGTATTCTGCTGGTGTCGACGGTGTTTCGCGTCATGAACGTGCGAAAGCGCCGCCTGACGTCCGGACGCACATGATCAGGGAGGACATGACCATGGAAACGTACCGTGTGCTCTTATTCGATATTGACAACACACTACTGGACTTCACGGCCGGGGCAATGCAGTCCATGGAGGCCATTTTTCTCGAGGCGGGTCTTGCGTATACCCCAGAGATGTTCGGCGTGTTCCAGACGGAAAACGACAAGCTCTGGGCGCGCATTGAGCGCGGGGAGCTGACGATCGCGGGGCTGCGCGATGTGCGCTGGCAGACGATCCTTGCCTGCCTCGGTCTTGAGGCGGATGGTGCAGCAATGGAGGATGCGTTTCGCATCCGGCTGCACGAGAGTGCCGTGCCGGTCGCGGGCGCGCGGGAGATGCTGGAGCATCTGCACGGGAAATACCGCCTGTGCGCTGCGAGCAACGGCCCCTATGCGCAGCAGGTGAACCGGCTGCGCCGCGCGGGGATGTATGATTTTTTCGAGACGCTCTTCATCTCCGGGCAGATCGGCGCGGAAAAGCCGAGCACGGTGTTTTTTGACCGCTGCATGGAGCACTTGCCCGGGGTACGGCCGGAGCAGTGCCTCATGATCGGCGACTCGCTCACGGCGGACATTGCGGGCGGCAGGGCAGCGGGGATGCACACCTGCTGGTTCGACCCCGATGACCGTGGCAGCGCCATGCCGCCGCAGGCGGATCTGCGCATCACGCGGCTGGAACAGCTGACGGATATTCTTTCATGACAGGGCTGGTTTACAAAGACGAAAAGGAGCGCTCGCCAGGATGTGCGAGCGCTCCTTTTTATATATGCGCCTGAAAACGCGGGTGCAGCCACTTTGCATCCGCGTCAGCTTGTAAAGAGAACCTCATGGCCTTTCGCCGCTGCAGCGGCGAAAAAAGCCCAATCATTTTCTCCGGCGACATGTGCGGCGGAGAAAATACCGCTCGGCCTGCAAACGTGCGCGCCGTCCGTCCAAGGCGGACGGCGCGTGCGCTTCAGTCAGGCTGCAAACCCTTCTGTCAAAAAAGGAAACTTTTTTGACAGCAACAAACGCGGGTGCAGATTGCTCTGCACCCGCGTGGGGTTATGCGGTTTTTGCGTCAGCCGAAGATCAGATCTTCATGCAGACGTCCCATGCACGCCAGATGACGGTGCGCAGGTTGCCGATGGCAACGCAGTCACCGACGCGGTGCACGTGACGGCCCTTTTCGCCAACCGGAGCAGGCACAAAGCCGATGCCGTTGACGACGTTGTCGCACTCGACGTCGAAGGTCTTTCCGTCCGGACCCTTGACGGTCACGCTGCCGTCGCGGATGGCGGTGATGGTGGAGTGCAGGTAGGTCGGAACCTTGTGGTACTCCATCGCGTCACGCAGGAAGGAGGTGTTGGCAAGGCAGGTAGCCTGTGCCGCGACCAGGTCGCCGGCGTACTCGACGATGATGGGGTGCTTGCCCTGAAGGATCAGGTCGTAAGCCGCCTCGCAGGAGGACTGGCCGCCGCCGAAGAACAGGACCTTGTCGCCGACTTCCTTCTTGTCCTTGAGCAGCTCCGTGAAGCTCAGGGTCTTCTCGAAGCCCGGGATCATGGGCATGGTTCTCGGCACGGAGCCGGTGGCCACGATGATCTCGTCAAAGCCGCGCATGGTGCCAAGGTCGGTAACCTCGGTGTTGAAGCGGATGTCGATACCCTGCTTCTCGACTTCTTTCTTGTACCACTCAATGAGTTCCTTATCGTTCTCCTTGAAGCTCATCGCGGAAGCGGTGAGGAACAGGCCGCCGAGCTCATTGGTCTTTTCGAAGATGACCGGCTTGTGGCCGCGCTGCTTGAGCACGAGCGCGCACTCCATGCCGCCGATGCCGGCGCCGATGATGGCGACCTTCTTCGGGCTCTTGGTCGGGACGATCTTATACTTGTTGTGCTGCATCGTGGTCGGGTTCAGCGCGCAGCGGCCCAGATGCAGGGAATCCTGCGTGCTCTGGATGTTCGCGGTGCCCTTGAACTTCGCAAAGTTGAAGCAGCCGTTGTGGCAGCGGATGCAGGGCTTGATCTCGTCCTGACGGCCCTGACGGATCTTGGTGACCCAGTCGGGATCGACGAGGTTCTGACGCGCGATGGCAACTGCATCGAGACGGCCGGCAGCAATCTCTTCCGCGGCCTTGACCGGATCCATACGGCCGGCGCAGGCGACGGGCTTGTCGGTGAAGTTCTTGATGTGCTCGACGTACTCGAGGTTGCAGTTGTCGGGCATGTACTGAGGCG
>OKUM01001127.1_pt1 | contig 13635 bp, 14 predicted proteins | sample 1606801 | NCBI WGS metagenome assembly OKUM01 (sample SAMEA3882546, study PRJEB24775) | human gut metagenome | biome: human-associated habitat; feature: intestine environment; material: feces | place: Netherlands | collected 2009/2010
ACACCGGTGAAGATGGAGTAGCCGCCGTGCTCGGTGGCGATGTTGTGAATCAACTCCTGAATAAGTACGGTCTTGCCGACACCGGCGCCGCCGAACAGACCGATCTTGCCGCCCTTGGCATACGGCGCGAGCAGGTCGATGACCTTGATGCCGGTTTCGAGGATCTCGGTCGTCGGGTTCTGCTGGGCAAACGCCGGCGGAGCGCGGTGGATCGACCACTTTTCCTGCGCCTCGACCGTTCCCTTTTCGTCGATGGCCTGCCCCAGCACATTGAACATTCGTCCCAGCGTCGCTTCACCGACCGGCGCTTCGATGGTGCGGCCGGTGGACAGCACCTCGTCGCCGCGGCCGATTCCTTCACTCGGGGAGAGCATAATGCAGCGCACCATGTCACCGCCGATATGCTGTGCGACCTCCATCATGCGCACCTGCCCGTCCGGTGCAACAGACAGAGCCTCGTTGATCTCCGGCAGACTGCCGCCCTCAAAGGCAACATCTACGACCGGGCCGGTCACCTGCACTACGGTACCTTTGCGTTTCATAGTTTTTTCCTCACTTTCTATGCGCGGCTGCCGTCCGCCAGAAAACGGACGGTTCGCGTCGGAATCGAACGGCGCGGCTGCGGCGTCTCTGTCGCGCTGCCCTGCGTGCCGCCGACGATCTCGGTGATCTCCTGCGTGATGGCGGACTGCCGTGCGCGGTTGTAATGCAGCGAAAGCGATTTGAGCATATCACGCGCGTTGTCCGTCGCGGCATCCATAGCCGTCATGCGGGCATTCTGCTCGGCGCAGAACGACTCGACCAGCGCGCCGAACAGCTCGCCCTTGACGCAGCCCGGCACCAGATGCTCGAGCACCCGGTCGGCCGATGGCACATACTGCACCGTCTGATGATACAGGCCGTTCTCGCCCGGACGCGGCTCCCACGGGAACGCATCGATGTCCAGCGGGAGCAGCTTCTGCACGCGCGGCTCGAGCCGCATGGGCGTTACCATTTCGGTGTAAACAACGTACACGTCGTCCAGCTGTCCTTCGCGGAACAGACGGATGAAAATATCTGCAATATCACGGGCGCGGGCGATCGTCGGGTCCTGCACCGTGAACATGAACTCGCCGTCCACGCGGATGTCGCGCTCGGCAAAGTAGGCGCGTCCCATCTGACCGATCAGGAACAGCGTGGGGTCGTCCTCCTGCGCCAGCTGCTCCTCGGCCAGCCGGAGCACATTGTGGTTGTACGCGCCGGCCAGTCCCTTGTCGCCCGTGATAACGATGTAGCCGGCTTTGCGGCGCTTGACCTCGGGACGCTTGTCGAAATAAATATGCTCGATCTCGGGAGAATGGTGCAGGATATCCGCGATTGTGGATCTGATCTTGAGAAAATACGGCTGTACATTGTTCAGCTGCTGCCTTGCCTTGCGCATCTTGGAGGACGAGATCAGATACATCGCGTTCGTGATCTTGAGCGTCTGCTGCACGCTGTCAATACGGGTTCGGATCTCCTTTATGCCTGCCATGCTGCGCTCACCTGTTCTTTATAGGTCTCGAGTGCCTTCCGGATCTGCTCGGCGGCCGTTCCGGTCAGGGTGCCGGTGGACTGGATCTCGGTCAGCAGCGCATCCGGCAGGCTGTCCGCGAAGTCCTGTACAAAGCCGCGCACGCGGTCGAGCGGTACATCGCGGAGCAGGCCGTTGGTGGCCGCATACAGGATAACCGCCTGCCGCCATACCGGCATCGGATGACACAGCGGCTGCTTGAGGATCTCCATCAGCCGTTTGCCGTGCTCGAGCGCCTGCTGGGTGTCCCTGTCCAGATCCGAGCTGAACTGGGTGAATACCTCCAGCTCGCGGAAGCGGGCAAGATCGATGCGCAGCGTACCGGCAGTCTTTTGGATGGCCTTGGTCTGTGCCGCACCGCCGACACGCGATACCGACAGACCGACGTTGATCGCCGGACGCTGACCGGCGAAGAACAGGTCGTTTTCCAGATAGATCTGACCGTCGGTGATGGAAATGACGTTGGTCGGGATATAGGCGGAGACATCGCCCGCGAGCGTTTCGATGATCGGCAGGGCGGTCATCGAGCCGCCGCCGTATTCCGGCGTCAGCCGGCACGCGCGCTCGAGCAGGCGGGAATGCAGATAAAATACGTCGCCCGGATATGCCTCGCGGCCGGGAGAGCGGCGCAGCAGCAGCGACAGCGTGCGGTAGGCGACTGCGTGCTTGGACAGATCGTCGTAGACGATAAGCACATCGCGTCCCCTGCTCATGAAATACTCACCGATCGCCGCGCCGGCATATGGCGCGATATACTGCTGCGGCGCACCGTCCGCCGCAGTGGCGGAAACGATGATGCTGTAATCGAGCGCGCCGTATTTCTCCAGCGTGCCGCGCAGACGCGCGACCGTGGACGCCTTCTGACCGATGGCCACATAGATGCAGATCATGTCCTGTCCCTTCTGGTTCAGGATGGTGTCGATGGCGATAGAGGTCTTTCCGGTCTGGCGGTCGCCGATGATCAGCTCGCGCTGACCGCGTCCGATCGGCACCATCGAGTCAATGGCAAGGATGCCGGTCTGCATCGGCTGGTTTACCGGTTCACGCGATACCACACCCGAAGCCTCTCGCTCGATCGGACGGCGCTCGGTCGTTTCAATCGGTCCAAGGCCGTCAATCGGTTCACCGAGGGCGTTGACCGTGCGGCCGATCATCGCATCGCCGACCGGAACGTCAGCCGCACGTCCGGTGCGGCTGACCGCTGAGCCTTCATGCAGGCCGTCCTCGCTGCCGAGCAGCACCACGCCCGCGCTGTCGCGCTTGAGGTCGAGCACGATGCCGCGCACGCCGGTGTCGAACTGCACCAGTTCGCCGTAGACCGCGCGGTTCAGTCCGTATACGGTGGCGATGCCGTCGCCGACCTCGATGACCGTACCGGTCTCGTCACAGCGCGTTCGGTTGTCATACTGTTCGATCTCCTCGCGGAGAATGGATAAAATCTCGTCTGAATGGTTCAATGGTTTTCACCCCTTACAGGTCATGCGCCAGTGCGCGAAGCTGTCCGCGCACGCTTTTATCGTATGTTACGCCGTCGATCTCGGCGGTAAAGCCGCCGAGCAGCGTTTCGTCCGTTACAATCTCGAACGTAACCGCGCGGTAGCCGTGCCGTGCGCACAGCAGGCGGGCCAGTGCGCCGAGCGACTGCTCCTCCGGCTCACGGGCGCTGCGAAATACACACAGACCCTCGCCGTTTTCGCGCAGCTCGAGCAGACGGAACTGCCGGACGATCTCGGGCAGGAGCGCAAAGCGGTTTTTGTCCGCCAGCAGCAGATAGAAATGCCGCAGCTCTCCCCGCGCGTCAAAAGCGGGCAGACGGGCCAGCACGGCCTTTTTCTCCCGTGCGGACACGGCGGGCGAGCACAGGGCGTCCCACAGCTCCGCGCAGCCGGTCAGGCAGTCGGCGGTGCGCCGCAGCTCGCTCAGCGTGCACCCGGCATGGCGCAGCGCCCCGGCATACTGTACGGCGGTCGAATTCATCGTGCAGCCTCCGTTTCTTCGCGCAGGAAATCGTCGATCATGGCGCGGTCGGTGTCGCTGTTCAGCTTCTGCCGGGATACCTTGGCGGTGGTCAGCAGAACGAGAGCCGCGAGCTCCTTTTTCGCCTCGCGGAGCATCTGCGCCCGCTCGGATTCACGGCGCTGCGCCGACTGCTCCTCCAGACGCTGCACGGCGGTGCGGGCCTCCGCGACCAGGCGGTCGTATTCCTGCTGACCGCGTGCGCGGGCGTCCTCTATGATCTGCGCGGCCTCCGCCTTCGCAGAGGCGAGCTGCGCCGCATGCGCGGTCTGCTGCTGCTCGGCCTCGGCCAAACGCCTGTCCGCCTGATCGAGCGTGTCCGACACCTCCTGTGCGCGGTCGTCCAGCATTCTGGTGATCGGCCCGAACAGGAACTTCTTCATCAGCACGAACAGGATGAGCAGATCAACAAACACCCAGATAATCTGCGAATTTAGATTGAGGATCATTCGATCTCACCCCGATCAATTCATGAAGATGAGCAGGATAGCGATCAGGAAGCCGTAGATGGCGGTTGCCTCAGCCAGCGCACAGCCGAGGATCAGGTTCTTGCTGATCTGGCCCGAGGCCTCCGGCTGACGGGCGATGGCCTCCGAGGATTTCGCGGTCGCGTAGCCGATACCGAGACCGGCGCCGATGCCGGTCAGAACTGCGATAGCTGCACCAATTGCAATACTCATTTTTTGTAGTCCTTTCTCAAATAAAACAGTGGTTACTCAAGCGATTCCGACAGGAAAAGCGTCGTCAGAAAGACGAATACGACTGCCTGTATCATGCCGTCGAACACATCGAAATACAGGCTCAGCGGGATGGGCACAACGACCGGAACGACCATCTTGACCAGCTCCATGATGACGAAGCCGGCGAAGATGTTGCCGAACAGTCGCATGCAGAGCGACAGCGGCCGGATGCCGATCTCCATGATGTTGAGCGGCGTGACGACCGCGACCGGCTCGCTGAACTTCTTCAGACCGCCGCGCAGACCGTGGAAGCGGAACTGCGCGCCGTAGATCAGCAGGGCGCTCATGATCGCCAGACCGGCGGTCACGTTCAGGTCCTTGGTCGGCGGGGTAACGCCGAACAGTCCGGCCATGTTCGCCAGCGCGAGATACAGACCGACCGTACCGAGATACGGCGCGAACGCACGCCAGTATTTGTCGCCCAGCGTGTCGCGGCAGAAGCCGTTGATGAAGCCCACCAGCATTTCGGCGGCCGCCTGCCGGCGTCCCGGCCGTTTTCGCAGCCCGTGCGTCAGCCAGACGGCGAGCAGGGTCAGCACCGCTATGATGACCCAGCTTACCACGGCGGATTCCGGTACCGGTATCCCGCCAAACAGCGGAATCTCGAACGCAATATGGGTTTGCAGTTCGGCATTCAATTCCGCTTTGATTTCACCCAAAGGGCATCACCTCGTTTGTTTTGCTTTGCGTTCCTATTGTAGAAATCCGACGGGTTCTGCGCAAGCTTACGAAAATAAAAAAAATAAACCCGCGCAATTTGACGGGTTTCATAAAATTTTCGAAAGGGATTTGATGAACTTTGACCAGCGTGCTATGATATAAAATAGCTTTTCCAAAGGGGGAAATGAAATTGACAAATGCACACTCATCCGGCTCGCTGCACCGGCGTGTGCGCCGGATGCTGATCCAGTGCATCGCCATCGTGGTGCTGCTCTCGACCTCGGTCGGGCTCGGCATCGGCCTGTATCAGGATGTGTACGCACGCGATCAGCTGCTGTCCAACGCCGCGCAGATGGCGGCCGACGCGCCGCTCCTGACGGATACGATCCAGACCGATACCGCGCAGCAGTATCTCGAGCGGACCGTCCGGCGCGTCGCCGCGGTGGATATGCTCGGCATATATGACGTGCAGGGCAGACCTTTGGTATTCTACGATCTCGCCGCCGGCGAAGGAGAGGCGTCCGTGGCCGATACGGTCCGCCGCCTGTACAGCGAGCAGATACCGCTGCTTTCCAGCGATGAGATGCCGGAGGGCGCCGACCGCTGCGCCTACGCCGTGGTGCGCGATGAAAACGGACAGGCGTTAGGCATCGTGATGGCGGGTCTGTATCTGCGCTCCTATCGCCGGACGGTGCTGCGCGTGCTGCTGTTCTACTGTCTGATCACCCTGCTCGCGCTCGGTGTCGGCAGTCTGCTCAGCGTGCGCTTCTCCAATCATATCAAGCAGGAACTGCTCGGCTATGAGCCGGATGCGTTCCGTCAGCTGTTTTTGCAGCGCATGGATATCCTCGACGCGCTCGACGAGGGTCTGCTGGCCATCGATTCGCACAGCACGATCACCTATATCAACCGTGCGGCGGCGGACATCCTCAGCATCCGCACGAGTGATGCGCTCGGACAGCCGCTCAGGGCGATCTATCCGCGTTCGACCATCGCGCGCGTCATGCAGACCGGAAAAAGCGAGTACAACATCAGTCTGGAATCCATCAAGCACGTTTCGGTCATATCAGACCGCATGCCGCTCTGGCGCGACGGGGAGATCGAGGGCGCGATCGCTATTTTCCGCAACCGCACCGAGGTCACAAGGCTGGCGCAGGATCTGACCGGCGTACAGCATATCGTGGAGGCGCTGCGGGCGTATACGCACGAGTTCACCAACAAGCTGCATGTCATTCTCGGTCTGCTCCAGCTCGGGGAAAACAGACAGGCCGAGGAATACGTTCTGCGTCTGACGAAGACGCGCGCACACTCGATCAGCTATATCTCCGAGCGCATTCAGGAGCCGTCGGTCGCGGCTCTCCTGATCGGCAAGTCATACCGCGCCGCCGAGCTGGGCATCCGGTTCGTCCTCGACCCGGCCAGCGAGCTGCGCGGGGACGGACAGTACCTGCCGGCCAGCAGCCTGATCACCATCCTCGGCAATCTGACGGAAAATGCGTTCGACGCCCTGCGCAGCGCACCGGAGAATGCGCAGAAGGAAGTGACCGTCAGCATCCGCGAGGGCGAGCACGGCATGCTCCTCAGCGTGGATGACAGCGGCGCAGGCATGGCAGCGCCGCAGCTCGACCGTATTTTTGAGCGCGGCTTCTCGACCAAGGGCGAGGGACGCGGCACGGGACTTTCGCTCGTCAAGGAGACCGTAGACGCCTTCGGCGGCACGATCCGCGTGGAGTCCGAGCCGGGCATCGGCAGCTCATTCATCATCACGTTTTCCGACGCGGAAAGCCGCGCACAGACCTAAGGAGGAACGATCTGTAATGTATACAGTGGTCATTATTGAAGATGATCCGATGATCACGCGGCTGAACCGCCGTTATGTGGAGCAGGACAGCCGTTTTGCCGTCGTACAGACCTTTTCGGCGGCGCATCCGGCTCTGTTCTGGCTTCAGCGCAATCCGATCGACCTGATCATCCTGGACGTTTACATGCCGCAGATGAGCGGCACCGAGCTGCTGATGCAGCTCCGCGCGAAGGGCGTGGACGCAGATGTGATCATGGTAACGTCTGCAAACGATGCCAAAACGGTCAATGACGCGGTGCGGCTGGGCGCCGTGGATTATCTGGTCAAGCCCTTTGCCTATGAGCGGTTTCAGCAGGCGCTCGAGGTGTTCTGCCGCCGCCGGGAAAGCGTGCAGCGCGACAGCTTCAGTCAGGATGCGCTCGATCACACGCTGTTCCGGCAAACGGCGCCGGCGCCGTCTGCTGCTCCCCCGAAGGGTCTGCAAAGCCAGACTCTCGCGCGGATCGAGGCCTATCTGCGCGCCGCGCCGGACGAGCGACACACGAGCGATGAAATCGCCTCGCACGTCGGACTGTCGGTCGTAACCGTGCGCCGGTACATGAATTATCTGACCGACCAGCAGATCATCGGCAGCGAAATGGACTACCGCACCGGCGGCCGGCCGTGTCTGGTGTATTTTCTGCGGCAGTAAGCGGGCGGTCTGCGCGGATACCGGGGGATTTCAGCGAAAAAATCGCAGAAAGAAAAATTTTCAATTGCTTTGCCGCCGCCTGGAACCGGGACGGACTGGCTCTGCGCATGGCAGGAAAGCTGCTGGATACCGCCCCGGCGGACCATCATCTGCTGCTCCTCTCTTCTGAATTTTGCCAGATTTGTCCCTCTGCTAATCAACTACAACCTTTGCCCTCAAAAACTGACAAAAAACTTTTTAGAAATTTTTATGAACGCCAATCTGAGCAGCAAAAACCGGAGCGTACAGCCTGAAATTCAGCTGTGCGCTCCGGTTTGTTTTGATGGTGCCAATATTGCGTTTTTTGCGTAGAAGATGTCGTCACAAGCAACGGATTTGATGGTTCAAAGCCAGCCCCGCAGGGAATTTCCCTGTAACCCTTACTGTCTTTTTGCAACGACTCGATATTTTTCTTCATTTCCTCTTGTCAGGCCGTTTTTGATATAGTATCAATTTAAGACTCGGCGCAAGCCGACAACGCAGGCGATAGGGCTTCACCGGGACGAATACAACGTGATGCATCTTGCGCGACGGCACATCGGGTAAAAACGAAAGAAAGCAGCAATGCAGCCTCCAAATACGAGGCGCATCACCGCTTTGGTTTTCTGTTTTTTGAAATTCGGTGTGGTTTACAGCTCTTCCACCGACACAATTCCCTCACGCCTGCCGACAAGTGTCAGCAGCTTTTCTACGCCGCAGCTGCGCGGCAGGCGCAGCGTAAAGATAGCGCAGGCGTTATGCTCACCGTTTTCTGCCGAGCGCGTAATCTGGATGTTCAGGACTTTAATATTGCAGCTGCGGTAGAGCTGAAGCACATCATCCAGACAGTGCTTGCCCTCGTATTCCATATACAGATTGATCTCCGGCACATTTTCGAGCACGCGGTACTCGATACGCGAGAACACAAGCTCGGCGAGCATAATGAACACAGTCGCGAGAATGCCGCCCTCGTAGAAGCCGCCGCCAAAGGTGAGGCCGATGATGGCCGAGGTCCAGAGACCAGCCGCCGTGGTCAGACCCTTGACGCGCTGCCGCTTGGTAACGATGATGGTGCCCGCACCGATGAAGCCGATACCCGCAACAACTTGTGCACCGAGGCGCGCCATATCTGTAAAATAGTGCATATTCAGATACAGATACTGACTCGTCAGCGTGGTGATGGCCGCGCCGATGCAGATGAGGATGTGCGTGCGGAAGCCGGCCGGGCGGCGCTTGTACGAGCGCTCGATACCGATAATGCCGCCGCAGATGAGCGCGCAGGCCAGACGCACGAACACGGAAAGCGTCGTCACGCCGCGCAGGCCGTCAAAAACAGATAACATAGCAGTCCACTCCTTACAGCTCTTCGATCACGCAAAGGCAGTCCAACTCCGCCAGATCGGAGAGGAGCTGCGTGTGCGGTATTTTTTCATTGAGGCGGATCGAGAAGATCGCACTTGGGTGCAGCGCCTCGCCACTTTTGTTCCGCTCGATATCGATGTCGTAGATCTGCACGTTCTGCGATTTCAGCTGATTGATGATGGTACTGATGTCCCCGAGCGAATAGAACTCCATGTACAGATTGATGTCACGCGCGTTCTCCTGTATGTACGCATCCACAATTGGGAACAGGCGGATGCTGAGAAATATCATCGCGAATGCGATGAGCACGCACTCGTAAAATCCTGCGCCGACCGCAAGGCCGGTGCAGGCCGACGCCCACAGACCCGCGGCAGTGGTCAGGCCCTTGACCTGCTGGCGGCCGGTAACGAGAATGGTTCCTGCGCCCAGAAAGCCGATGCCGTTGATGACCTGTGCGCCGAAACGCGAAACGTCGGTTTTTATGCCGATCTCTGTGCAAATATCCGACCACGGCCCTGTCACCATGGTAAATTCGTACAGGCTGAGCAGCACGGTCAGCGCCGCGCCAAGACAGACGAGCATATAGGTGCGGAAACCGGCCGGACGGCGCTTGCGTCCGCGCTCCAGACCGATGCAGCCGCCGAGCAGCATCGCAAGGGCGAGCCGCACTACGACCGAGGCGAAATGAAATTCGCGCAGGTATTGTATCATTCCACTCATTTGATGTAGGTTCTCCTCACTCGATAAAAAGTGCACACGCTGCCAATATGTATGCAGCGTGTGCAGCTTTCTACAATAGATTTCAGTATTTACTTTACGAATCGACAGTCTGCCCAGCAGGCGTTGTGGTCGGACAGCTCGGGACCTGTGAACTTCGCCAGCGCGCTGCCCGGCTCGGCCCAGGTGCAGTCCTTCGTTTCAGTCGAAACCGTGCCGTGGTCGATGCATTCCATGCCGCGCGCCATCAGCCAGTCCAGCTTGAGCAGCATACTCTTGCCGCCCGGCATCGGCTTGCGGCGCGTGCCTTCGGTGCTGCTGAACTCGCGGTAGGAGAAGCCGTTCTCCTCTGCCTGCGGCAGGACGCGCTCGTACTTTTCGACCGCCGCCATGTGCTTGGCAAGGCGCTCCGGGTCGTTGAACAGCTTGGTGAAGCCCGGGATGTCGTTGCCGTCAAACGTATTGGTGTTCAGGTCGCCGCCGATCATGACCGGCGTATCCGGCGCGAACGACTTTTTGATCTCATCATACACGACTGCCATCTGCGCTTCGCGGCCCTCGCTGTCCGCGCGGTTCTCCAGATGGACGCTGACCGCGCCGACTTCTCTGCCGCCGATGTCGAGCGAGCAGACAATGGCAACGCGCGCGCCGATGCGCTTCTGACGGTCATAGTACCAGTTGTACTGCTCGGGCATGTGAACGACCTTCGCCCAGCGGATCGGCCAGCGCGAGAACAGGGCGTTGCCGTGGAAACCCTTGTTGTCGTCCGGGTTGACCAGCTCGATGAACTCCAGACCGTAAGCATAGTTCATGCCGATGGACTTGGCGATCTCATACGCCACGTTGCAGTTGCCCGAGCGGACTGCGCCGTCATCGAGCTCGTTCGCGTAGATGATGTCAATGTTCTTGAAGTCCGGACACATGTTGAGGAAGTCGATGGTCTCGTGCAGCGTCTGACCGCGTTCGATGTTGAACACGACATGGCGCAGCACCTCGGGCACCTCAGCCGGTGCCTCAACCAGATTGTGCAGCTCGCACTGCTGGTACTGCGGAATTTTATCCATTACCTTGAACTGACCGATCGTCGGTACCAGATTGCCGAGGGCGATACGGTTTTCATAGGACATAGTTTCCATTTGTTTGTTACACGCCTTTCAAGTTTGTTATGCGCCGGGATAGGGCCATGCGTAATAAGGGGCAGCCGGCAGAATACATGACTCCGCCGGCTGTTGCCATATAAGGGAAGAAAAAAGATGATTAATGAGTGTCAGAGTATGTCTGAGTTATGCGTTTGCAGCGGCCTTTTCTGCCTCAGCAGCCTCGCGCTGCTTCATCTCGGTAATAATGCGCGGATAGATCTTATCGAGCTTGTAGAAGATCAGCAGAACGCCGATGCCGCCCCAGGCAATGATGTTGCCGATGATGTAGATACCGATCAGCATCTGAGACTGTGCTGCGTTGATCGTCACGGTGCCGGCGAAACCTACGAGGCTCATCAGACCGCCGAAGATTGCGCTGGTCATGCCGGAGCCGAACTTCTGGCCGGCGGTGGTAGCAGATACCATCAGGCCCTGTACACGGATGCCGCTCTTCCATGCGCCGTACTCGATAACGTCAGCGAGCATGGAGTACTTGACGCCGCGGAAGCAGCCCTTGCCGATGCCGCGCATGACGCAGGCAAACAGTGCAAGATTGAGGGCGCTCGGGTTGATGAACAGGGAGACCGTGCCGATAACGGCGACGACCGCACCGATCAGCGCTACATTGCGCTTGCCGAACTTTGCGATGAACGGAGACAGAACAAGAACGGTAACGATCTGCGGAATGGACTCGAACGATGCGAGTGCGCCGAGCAGGTCGCGGTTGCCGAGAATGTACTGTGCGTAGTATGCGTTGCAGGTGCCGGTAACTGCCTCATAGAAGGACAGGAACACAGCGAGCATGAAGAACATGATGAAGTACTTGTTGGTGACGCAGAGCTTGATGCCCATCCAGAGCGGAACGTTCTTGCCGTCCTTGGTCTTGGTCTCTTCCTTGACGCGCTCATGGCAGTTCTTGAAGCAGATGAACAGCATGATGATGGAAACGATGGCGTAGAGGATGGAAACCTCAATCCATGCCTGCTGGGTGTCACCCAGACGGGTAACCAGCGGGAAGGTTACTGCGGTGATGACCATGTTGCCGAGGGCGGACATGCCGGTACGGAACAGGTTGACAACGGCGCGCTGGTCGGTGTCGCGGGTCATCAGCGTTGCCAGCGTTGCATACGGGAGGTTCAGTGCGGTGTAAACAACGGTGGTGCAGAAGTTATAAGTAATGAAAACGTAAATGCCCTTTACGATCGGCGTAGCAGGCGGAACGGTGAACAGCAGAATTGCTGCGATGCCGTACGGAATCATCATCCAGAGGATCCATGCACGGGACTTGCCGTGCTTGGAATGCGTGCGGTCAACCAGGTGACCGATCAGTACGTCGGAAATACCATCGAAGAAACGCGAGAACAGCATGATGGTACCGATCATTACTGCGGAGATGCCGACTACGTTGGTGTAGAAGTAAATCAGCAGCGAGGTTGTCAGGGCGTAGACAACGTTGCAGGCAACGTCGCCGAGGCCGTAGGAAAACTTTTCTTTGAGATGGATCTTCTCAAATTCCTTATCACCCGCGAAAGTCGGGTTGCTGGATTTGCCCATGGTTTTTGCTCAGTCCTTTTTTATTTTTCTTTTCTGCCAGTTGGAGCTGCGCGGCCCTTTATCGAGCACTGAACGTGCTTTTTCGGGGAACCGCAGTTTGAGAAGTTGTCCGGACGTAATCTCTTGCTTCAGCTTTTACCCTTTCAATGGAACTCCAATCCATTGACTGTAATTAGTATAGCACCGCGCGGAATAAAATTCAATAATTCATGTTGTAAAAAGAATAATGTTCATTTTTGTACATTCTTCACAAACCGGAAGAATTGTGTTACAATGAAACATAATATGACACAGATAAAAGGTGAGCGTATGGATAAAAACGTTTATGCTGCAATTCAGTCGCAATATGCGACTTTTTCCAAGGTTGGAAAGCGGATTGCCGACCATATCATAGCCGATCCGGTACATATTACCTCGATCAGCATTCAGCAGATGGCCGCCGAGCTGGGCATCGCAGAATCGAGTATTATTCGATTTTGCAAGATCCTCGGCTGCGCCGGGTTCAGCGAGATGAAGCTGCTGCTCGCGAAGTATTCGCCCAAATCAGTTCGAACAATATTCGAAGATTTGTCCGAAACCGACAGTATTCAGACCATTTCCGAGAGTGTGTTTGGCCGCAACATCGACACGCTCGAGCGTGCGCTCCAGCTGCTCGACTTCCAGAAGATCGAGCAGGCGGTCGATGTGCTCAGTCGCGCCGAAAACATCCTCATTCTCGGTGTCGGCGCATCCGGCACCATCGCAGAGGACTTCTACATCCGTCTGATGCGCATCGGTTTCCGTGCGGTGTCGCTGACCGACTCGCATCTGATGCAGATTCAAGCAAGCCTGTGTATGCCGAATACCGCCGTGATCGCGATCTCGCACACCGGCAAGACACGTGAGATCGTTTCCGCCGTCCGTACGGCGAAAGAGCACGGCGCGCAGACCATCGGCATCACCGGCTTCCCAGACACCCCGCTCAAAGCATCGACCGACCTCTGTCTTGAGCTTTATTCGCCTGACCAGCTCTTTGTTTCGCCGCGTGTTGCACAGTTCTCGCTGATCGATTCGCTGTATGTCAGCCTTGCCATCCTCCAGAAAGACCGCGTTGTCCACAATATCGAGCAGGTAAACGAGGCGCTCCGGCCGCTCCGCATGGAGTAAAAGACGAGAAAACACGGCTTTCGACAAACAAAAATGCAAATGTAACGCCTACGAATAAACACGGAACCTCTGAGATTCGTTGCAGCGATAGATAGCGCCGATGGCGCTGACCGTAGATGCCGATTGGTTCCAGCTCCGGTCCTTCATCACCGGCAGCCAGATAATAATCTCCGACCAGTTCGTAAGTCCTGTGTGTTCGTCCGTTATGAATTTTTCCATTGTAACAACCTCCGCTTTGT
>OKUM01001128.1_pt1 | contig 13629 bp, 7 predicted proteins | sample 1606801 | NCBI WGS metagenome assembly OKUM01 (sample SAMEA3882546, study PRJEB24775) | human gut metagenome | biome: human-associated habitat; feature: intestine environment; material: feces | place: Netherlands | collected 2009/2010
GTGGCCGATACCTGGGATATAAGCCGTAACTTCGATCAAGTTGGACAAACGAACACGAGCGTACTTACGCAAAGCTGAGTTAGGCTTCTTTGGTGTCATCGTACCAACACGAGTAGCAACCCCACGTTTTTGAGGAGCAGGATTGTTTGTTTGAACTTTCTTGTAACTATTGTACCCAAAGTTTAAAGCTGGGGAATTAGATTTTGAACCTTTAGATTGACGACCTTTACGGACCAATTGGTTAATTGTAGGCATCTAAAGCTTCCTCCTTCCTGATTTCAGATTGATTTTTTAAGTACACACATCCAGGAGTTTCTTTTTTGCTTTTAAAAAAAGAACGTCCCGATGTACGTCTTGCTTTGTGCTAACTTGCTCACAGCCAGCACGATCTCGATTCCTCGAGAGAACTGTTCACATAAAGCACCTTGTATAGAGTACCACGCTTTTATGGCCAGTGTCAAATCTATTTTCAATTTTTTTCTTCATAAAGCAAATTTTTTTAAGCATTTTGCGACTTTAGTTATCGAGGTGATAATTTTGCTGTTGATTTTTCTGATTGCTTTTTTTATCGGCGCATCCCTTGCGTCCTTTGCCGGCTGCGTCGCCTGGCGTTTTGCAAACAACGTTCCCCAAACGATTCCGCGTTCGTTCTGCGAAAATTGCGGACATGCGCTTTGCTTTTGGCAATTGATTCCCGTTGTCGGATACTTGCTTCAAGGCGGAAGGTGCGCATTTTGCAAGCATAAGATTCCTGGCCATGAGACGCTGATTGAAATTATGTTCGGACTTTTTTGCGGAAAGATTTTTTTGCTCCATCCAGATTCCCCCAACCTGCTCACTCTGTTTCTTTCAGCCTGGCTGCTTTTTTTGGCCTGGACGGACGCCTTGAAGTTTTGCGTGCCGGCTGCCTCGCTTTATGGCGGCGGAGCGCTGCTTCTTTTATGCCGTATCGATGCTCTTGCGCAAAGAAATTCCATCGATTGGTGTTTTTTCCTGTTGCTCTTTTGTTTGATGAGACTATTTGAACAAAAGCAAATGTTCGGAGCAGCAGATACTTTCGTCTGCTTGATTTTGAGCGTTCTTTTCGGCATTCAGAATTTTTGCTTCCTATTGTTTCTTTCGTGCTGTCTGATTATCCTTCATTATGCTTTTTTCCACCAAAAAATGCTGCCCTTCATCCCTTTTATCTTATGCTCGTACTTATTTTTCGGTTGTTTCTTCCCCCAGGTAATTAATGTATAATAATTTTACCGATTAATCTTTGGAGGAATCATTATGACGTACAGAATTTTGATGGACTGCGATCCGGGAATCGATGATGCCTGTGCTCTTTCGTGCGCACTGACGGATCCGGAAATATCTTTGGAATTGATTACGACCGTTGCCGGAAACGTTGCTGTCGACAAAACGACCAAAAATGCGCTGCGCCTGGTCGAATTTTTCAACAAAGACGTTCCTGTCGCTGCCGGAGCCAGGAAACCGCTGCTAAAACAACTTGAAGATGCTTCCGAAGTCCATGGCGAATCGGGCATCGATGGCTATGATTTTGGCGAACCTTCGATTAAGCCATTCTCAGATGATGCCGTTTCAATTTTGAAAGACAAGCTTTTGCATAGCAACGTTCCGCTGACGATCATTGCAACTGGTTCTTTCACCAACCTCGGTCTTTTGCTTTCGCTTTACCCTGAGGTCAAACCAAAAATCAAAGAGTTCATCTTGATGGGAGGATCTCTTGCCCAAGGAAACATGACAAGCGTTGCCGAGTTCAATGTTTTCACTGACCCGCATGCGGCCAGAATCGTTTTTTCATCAGGAATCAAGACAACCATGATCGGGCTTGACTGCACGCTGTTCGGAAGAATTTCCGATGAAACAAAAGATAAGATCAAGCTCTTGGGCAAAGCCGGAAACATGCTTGCCTCAATCATCGAACGCGACATCGATCATGATGAAACGGGCACTGCCATCCATGATTTGCAAACCATTTTTTATTTGCTGCATCCTGAAAAATTCACGGCCAGAAAATTCTGGGTTGACGTTGTTTGTGAAGGACCCGCCATCGGCGCAACCGTTGCGGATATCAGAAAGGCATACCACGACAAGACAAACGTCAACGTTTGCCTTGATGTGGACACCGATGCATTCAACAAGTGGTTCCTGGAAGAAGTCGAAAAAAACATGCAGTAGCTTTTCGGCTCTGCATTTTATAATCAGATACAAAAAAACGACCGGAAAATTTCCAGTCGTTTTTCTTTTAATCTTCGCTGTTCAAATTGTTGGCTTTGGCAACGTCTTCCAAGGTAGAAACGCCGTCATCTTTGAGCGAATAAACGCCGCTTGCAACTTTAGCAGGAGCATCTTCTTCAGGGACGATGTCACGATATTTCTTCATGCCAGTACCGGCAGGAATAATCTTACCGATAATGACGTTTTCCTTAAGGCCAACCAACGGATCGTTCTTGCCGCGGATTGCAGCATCCGTCAAGACACGAGTTGTTTCCTGGAATGAAGCAGCAGACAAGAAACTGTTTGTTTCCAAGGAAGCCTTCGTAATCCCAAGAAGAACGGGACGTGCCGTTGCCGGAATTCCACCATTAACAAGCGTTTCAACGTTGTTGTCCTTGAAGTCGTTGAGATCAAGCAACGTACCAGGAAGCATGTTCGTGTTACCAGGATCCATGATGCGAACTTTTCTGAGCATTTGGCGAGCCATAACTTCGATATGCTTATCAGAAATTTCAACACCTTGCATACGGTAAACCTTTTGAACTTCACGCAAAATGTAGTTTTCGGTTGAAAGAACGTCACGAACCTTGATCAATTCCTTCGGATCGATTGAACCGACCGTCAACGGATCACCACGGTGCACGCTGTCGCCTTCAGCAACCTTAAGCACGGCCGTAAACGGAATGTTGTACGTGCGTTCATCCGTATCGCCCTTGACCGTAACGACTTTCGTACGTTCTGCCGGATTTTCTTCAACGCTTTCGACAATACCAGTAACTTCAGTAATCGTCGCACGACCTTTAGGATTGCGTGCTTCAAAAATTTCCTGAACACGAGGAAGACCTTGCGTAATATCGTCACCGGCAACACCACCAGTGTGGAACGTACGCATCGTCAACTGAGTACCGGGTTCACCGATTGACTGAGCAGCCACTGTACCGACGGCTTCACCGACTTCAACTTCGTCGCCGGTGGCCATGTTGCGACCATAGCAGTGTTCGCAGACACCGTGACGCGTGTTGCACGTGAAGGCAGAACGAATCGTAACTTGCTCTACACCTGCATCAACAACCTTTTGTGCAAGCTCTTCATCCATCATCACGTTGGCAGGAACGATGACTTCGCCTGTCTTAGGATCCTTGACGGACTTCATTGTGTAACGACCAAGAATACGATCATAGAGCGGTTCGATCATTTCGTTTCCTTCACGAATTGCAGTTACGTCAAGGCCGCGGTCCGTTCCGCAATCAGTTTCACGAATGATGACATCTTGAGCAACGTCAACAAGACGACGTGTCAAGTAACCGGAATCGGCAGTCTTCAGAGCCGTATCGGTCATACCTTTACGAGCACCGTGAGTCGAAATGAACATTTCCATCACTGACAAGCCTTCACGGAAGTTGGCAATAACAGGAAGTTCCATCGTCTTGCCATTAGGAGCGGCCATCAAGCCACGCATGCCGGCAAGCTGAGTAAAGTTCGAGATGTTGCCACGAGCACCGGAATCACTCATCATTTGGATAGGGTTGGAAGGATCCATGTTTTCAACCAGTTTGGCTTGAATCTTATCTTTTGCTTCATTCCAAATAGCGATAACACGGTTGTAGCGTTCGTCTTCCGTAATCAAACCGCGACGGAACTGTTTTGCGACGTTGGCAACTTCCTTGTGGGCATTGTCGATGATTTCAGGCTTTTCCTTCAAATCAGTAACGTCGGCAATTCCGACAGTCAAACCTGACTTCGTTGATTCGTAATAGCCCAAATCCTTCATTCTGTCCAAAAGTTCTGCAGTCGCCGTAACTTTGTAATCCTTGTAGACTTGCGCAATGATATCTGACAAGAAGCCTGATTTGAACGGTCCGACAAGTTCATGGTTCTTCAAGTATTCATGAATGTCTTCGCCAGGTTCGAGGAAGTACTTGTCAGGAGTACCAACAGTCAAGTTTTCTTCAGAAGGTTCGTTCAAGTATGGAAAATCATCAGGCAGGATTTCATTGAAGATTGCCTTGCCGGCAGTCGTTACGAGAATGCGACCCTTTTGGAAATCCGTAAACGGCTTGCCTGCTTCTGCCAATGAAGATGCCTGCAACCCGATCCGCGTATGCAAGTGAACATAGTTGTTCTGGTATGCGGTTCTGACTTCGTTGACGTCTTTGAAAATCATGCCTTCGCCTTCACGATTTGCTTCTTCAATCGTAATATAGTAGTTACCGATCGTCATATCCTGAGATGGCGAAATGATTGGCTTACCATCTTTAGGCGCCAAAATATGGTGAGCAGCAAGCATCAGCAAACGAGCTTCAGCCTGAGCCTCATCTGACAACGGAACGTGGATGGCCATTTGGTCACCGTCAAAATCGGCGTTGTAAGCTTCGCAGGCAAGAGGATGAAGACGCATGGCTTTTCCGTCGACAAGCGTTGGCTCAAAGGCCTGAATCCCCAAACGGTGGAGCGTAGGGGCACGGTTCAACAGAACCGGATGTTCTTTGATAACGTCTTCCAAGACATCCCAGATGTCGTCGTCGCGACGATCAATCTTGCGCTTGGCATTCTTAATGTTTGATGCCATTTCGCGTTTTACGAGCTCATGCATCATGAACGGCTTGAACAATTCAAGCGCCATTTCGTGAGGAATGCCCATTTGGTTAAGTTTCAGCTTAGGACCAACGTCGATAACAGAACGTCCTGAATAATCGACACGCTTACCAAGAAGGTTTTGACGGAAACGACCTTGTTTACCTTTAAGCATGTGCGACAATGACTTGAGGGGACGATTGCCGGGACCCGTAACGGGACGACCGCGACGACCGTTATCAATCAAAGCATCGACAGCTTCCTGCAGCATACGCTTTTCATTTTGAACAATGATGCCAGGTGCATGAAGTTCAAGCAGACGCTTCAAACGATTGTTACGGTTGATGACGCGACGATACAAATCGTTCAGATCAGAAGTAGCAAAACGTCCGCCTTCCAATTGAACCATTGGGCGAAGATCAGGCGGGATAACAGGAATTGCATCCATGACCATCCATTCAGGACTGTTGCCGGAGCTCAAAAATGCTTCCAGAATATCCAAACGACGTACGGCGCGTGTACGTTTTTGACCCGTAGCTTCTTTCAATTCTTCCTTAAGTTCTGCACATTCTTTTTCAAGATCAACATCTCGAAGCAAAGTGCGAATTGCTTCGGCACCCATTGCGGCCTTAAATGACTGACCGTATTCCTGGCGCTTTTCGCGATATTCGCCTTCGGTCATGAGTTGTTTCTTTTCAAGGGGCGAATCACCCGGATCAGTAACAACGTAAGAAGCAAAGTAGATTACTTCTTCAAGGGCGCGAGGACTCATGTCAAGCACAAGACCCATGCGACTTGGAATCCCTTTGAAATACCAAATGTGCGTTACCGGTGCTGCAAGTTCAATATGACCCATACGTTCACGACGAACTTTTGAACGAGTAACTTCAACGCCGCAACGATCGCAGACAATGCCCTTGTAGCTGACTTTCTTGTACTTGCCGCAAGCACATTCCCAGTCTTTTGTTGGTCCAAAAATTCGTTCATCGAACAGACCGTCTTTTTCTGGTTTCAACGTACGATAGTTGATTGTTTCAGGCTTCTTGACTTCACCGTAAGACCAGCTGCGGATCTTATCGGATGAAGCCAGACCTATTTGCATGCTATCGAATTTATTGACATCGATCAAAGGACCGACCTCCCTTTTCCATAATTCTTAACTGATTATAATTCAGACTTTGTTTCTTCTTCAGTGTTTTCTGCTTCTTGCTTTTCTTCTTGTTCATGCGATAACTTGGCTAAAGCATCAACGTTGACGACTTCATCGTCTTCTTCGTCCATATCGCGCAATTCGATTTCTTGCTTTTTAGAATCAAGAACCTTCATATCAAGTCCCAATGCCTGCAATTCCTTTACGAGAACGCGGAATGATTCAGGAACGCCAGGTTGCGGAATTTGTTCGCCCTTAACGATAGCTTCATATGTCTTAACGCGTCCGACAACGTCATCAGACTTGTAAGTCAGGATTTCCTGCAGCGTGTAGGCAGCGCCGTACGCTTCAAGCGCCCAAACTTCCATTTCACCGAAACGCTGTCCACCAAATTGAGCTTTACCACCAAGAGGTTGTTGCGTAACAAGTGAGTATGGTCCGATCGAACGTGCGTGAATCTTGTCATCGACCATGTGAGCCAGTTTCATGTAGTACATGACGCCGACGGCAATTCGGTTGTCAAACGGTTCGCCGGTACGACCGTCATACAAGATCGACTTCCCATCAGAAGGAAGACCTGCTTCCTTCAAGGCATTCCAGATATCTTCATCACGAGCACCATCGAAAACAGGTGACGTTACGTGAATGCCAAGCTTGCGAGCAGCCATCCCCAAGTGAAGATCGAGTACCTGACCGATATTCATACGTGATGGAACGCCCATTGGCGAAAGCATGATATCGATTGGAGTGCCATCAGGCATAAACGGCATGTCTTCTTCAGGGATAACGACGGAAACCGTACCTTTGTTGCCGTGACGGCCGGCCATCTTGTCACCGACTTGAAGCTTGCGTTTTTGTGCAATATAAACACGAACCATCATATTTACGCCAGGTGCCAATTCGTCGCCTGCTTCACGAGTGAAGATTTTGACGTCTTGGACGATTCCGCCGCCGCCATGAGGAACGCGAAGAGAAGTATCACGTACTTCACGCGCCTTTTCACCAAAGATTGCGTGTAAGAGGCGTTCTTCGGCTGAAAGCTCCGTCACACCTTTCGGAGTTACCTTGCCGACCAAAATGTCGCCATCCTTAACTTCGGCACCGACACGAATAATCCCGAATTCATCGAGGTTCTTCAATGCGTCTTCACCAACGTTAGGAATTTCGCGAGTCATTTCTTCAGGTCCGAGTTTCGTATCACGCGCCTCTGATTCATGTTCTTCGATGTGAATAGACGTATAAACGTCTTCTTTAACCAAACGTTCATTGATTGCAATCGCATCTTCGAAGTTGTAGCCATCCCATGTCATGAAGGCGATCAGCGGATTTTGACCCAAGGCAAGTTCGCCTTGTTCCATTGAAGGACCATCTGCCAAAACTTCATCTGCATCAACGTGATCACCAACGTGAACAATCGGTGTCTGGTTATAGTTTTTGCCGCCGTTAGAGCGACGGAACTTCATCAACTTGTATGAATCAAGCGCTCCGTCTTCACGGCGAACCCTGATTTCTCTGGCATCTACATATTCAATCGTTCCGGCATGTTCTGCAATCAAAGCATCTCCGGAGTCATGAGCAGCCTTATATTCGATACCGGTACCGACAAACGGTGCGTGCGGCTTGATCAAAGGAACCGCCTGACGCTGCATGTTGGCACCCATCAAAGCACGGTTGGAGTCATCGTTTTCCAAGAAAGGAATACATGCCGTTGCAACAGCAACTACCTGCTTAGGCGAAACGTCCATGTAGTCAACCTTGTCAACTGAAATTTCAATGTTTTCATCCTTGCTGCGAGCCATAACGACCGGATCTACAAAAGAACCGTCATCATTAAGCGGAGAGTTGGCTTGCGCAACAACGTAATTATCTTCTTCATCGGCCGTCAGATAGTCAATCTTGTCCGTAACTTTGTGCGTATCCCATGAAACGCGACGATAAGGCGTTTCAACAAAGCCGTACTTGTTGACGTGAGCATATGTCGACAAACTGTTGATCAACCCGATGTTAGGACCTTCAGGCGTTTCGATCGGGCACATGCGACCATAGTGAGTATAGTGAACGTCACGAACTTCGTATCCGGCACGGTCACGAGTCAAACCGCCAGGTCCCAAGGCTGACAAACGACGCTTATGCGTAAGTTCGCCAAGAGGATTCGTCTGATCCATGAACTGCGACAGCTGGGAACTTCCGAAGAATTCCTTGATTGAAGCTACGACAGGTCGAATATTGATCAACTGTTGCGGCGTAACCGTCGCGATATCTTGAATAGACATGCGTTCGCGAACGACGCGTTCCATTCTCGTCAAACCGATTCGGAATTGGTTTTGAAGCAATTCGCCAACGGAACGGATGCGACGGTTGCCCAAGTGGTCGATATCGTCAGTTGAGCCGAGACCTTCCTGCAAATTGAAGAAGTAATTCATTGATGCCAAAATATCTGATGGCGTAATGTGCTTGTATTCCAAAGGAACGTTGCCGTTTCCGATCAAGTTGATGACTTCTTCAGGGTTGGTTTCCGAATAAACCTTGATGATTTGGAGCGTCATCGGTTCTTGAACAACGCCTTCTTCTGAAGGATGGAATGTGAACATCTTGAAATCGTCACGTTTCAAGTAAGGAGCAAGCTTTTCCATGATCGGTTTCGTAACGACTTCGCCGCTTTCGACGATAATCTCGCCCGTTTCAGGATCAGCCAGCGTTTCGGCCAAACGAGCGCCCAAAAGACGCGTCTTAAGATCAAGCTTCTTATTGATCTTGTAACGACCGACTGCAGCAAGGTCATAGCGTTTCGGGTCAAAGAAGCGCGCCGTCAGCAAGCTGCGTGAAGAATCAGCCGTCTTAGGTTCACCCGGACGCAAGCGTTCGTAGATATCCTTTAAGGATTCTTCAACGCGCGAATCTTCCGTATTCTTGTGAACGTCTTTTTCCAAAGTATTCATCAAGCAGTCGTTTTGCCCGAGAATTTCAATGATTTCAGAGTCCGTACCATAACCGAGCGCACGAACCAATTCCGTCAAAGGAATCTTGCGCGTCCTGTCGATACGCACGTATGAAATGTTTTTAGCATCCGTTTCATATTCAAGCCATGCGCCACGGTTAGGGATAACCGTCGTGCCGTATGTTTCACGACCGTTCTTATCCATTTCGGAGTTAAAGTAAACGCCTGGAGAACGGACAAGCTGAGAAACGATAACACGCTCTGCACCGTTGATAATGAATGTGCCTTGCTTCGTCATCAGTGGGAAATCACCGAAAAATACGTCTTGAGACTTGATTTCGCCGGTTTCCTTGTTAATCAAACGCAACGTTACGTGCAAAGGAGCTGAGTAGTTAGCATCATGCTCACGAGCCTCATCAACCGTATACTTAGGTTCCAATAATTGATAGTTTACGAATTCAAGCGACAATTTGCCGGCAAAGTCTTCGATCGGCATAATTTCCTCAAACATTTCGCGAAGTCCTTCATCCAAGAACCACTTGTATGAATCCGTCTGGATTTCAATCAAGTTTGGCAATTCAAGAACTTCTTTAATTCGAGAATAACTTCTGCGCACACGGTGCTTGCCGTATTTTACTAAATGTCCTGCCAAGTTGTTCACCTCTCCAAAAATTTGCTGTGAAATTAAACACCATTGAAATATTACATTTGTGTTACAAATGATCTTTTTTCAATTTTTTGCGTGAATTTTGGCAAAAAAAAACCAAAAACAGTTCTGTTTAACTTGAATAAACCTCACTATTTTTGCTTCTTCTTTTGCTCAACATGGACAATATATCACATTGAGCATCTAAATTCACAGTTTTATGCATCTACATATTTTAACAACAAGTCAACAGATTGTCAAGCATTCAGCCAAAACATCTGACGACTGCCAACGAAATACTTCCCACAATCACGACGACCATCAAACTTTTTGAAACGACTGCTGCCAAAACCGTCGGCAGCGTATCGGTTGCTCCCGTCTTGACGTCAAGTTCATCATTCACGCAAACCACCCCCGTAGTGCATTGGTTACAAGAATACACCGATATTCGGGCAATTTCCACAAGCTTTTGAAAACAACGTTGATTTGTCAAAAAAGGGGCTGAGAAAAAACTCTGTCTCAAATTGAAAAACCGGATCAGATTTGCAATCAGTTGCAAATCCGATCCGGTTTTTCGTATGCATGACGCTTGCTATAATGGAAATAACCCAAAATAGTTTGGCTGTAAATTCAACTGTGAGCTTGGCGCGCTGATTTGTCAGGCGCTGCATTGGCAAAAGCTCTGCCGTTTACGGACACATTGATGAAAATTGACGATTTGTCCGTAAATTTGAGCGAGATCTTGGATAAATGAGTTGAGCAGCACTGCGACTTGCTATTTGGCAGTCTGTTTTTTAACGGCTGCTTTTTTTTCGCTGTCTTCTTTAGGCGTATTGACCGTCAAAGTAATTTTGCCCTTTTTGGCACCGATCGTGACCGTGTCTCCGATCTGAATCTTTCCTTGAAGCAATGCTTCGCTCAAAAGATCCTCAACTTCGGTCTGCAACGCCCGTCTGATCGGTCGAGCACCATATTCGGGATCAAATCCGGCTTTTGCGACGACTTCGATTGCCGCAGGAGTAACCTTTAGCTTGACCTTTTGCTCAGCAATTCGTTTAATGACGTCTTTGGCCATCAGCTTGACGATTTGATGCAGCTCATCTTTTTCGAGTGAATGGAAGATGACGATTTCGTCAATTCTGTTTAAGAATTCAGGCCTGAAACGCTTCTTCAGCGATTCTCTGATCTTGGAAGACATTGCCGCATAATCATTTGAGAGATCGGTTGCACCGAAGCCGACCGATTTTTCGTCACGCAATGCCGTTGCGCCAAGGTTAGACGTCATAATAATGATCGTGTTCCTGAAATTGACCTTTCGTCCTTTTGAATCCGTCAAATAGCCGTCATCCAACACTTGAAGCAAGATGTTGAAAACATCCGGATGGGCTTTTTCGACTTCATCAAGCAAAACGACCGAATAAGGCTTGTTGCGGACCTTTTCCGTCAGCTGCCCGCCTTCATCGTACCCGACGTATCCCGGAGGAGCCCCGATCAAACGACTGGTTGAATATTTCTCCATATATTCGCTCATATCGATTCTGATCATGGCATCTTCCGAACCAAACATTGCTTCTGCCAAAGCCTTGGCAAGCTCGGTCTTTCCGACGCCTGTCGGTCCAAGAAACATGAATGACCCGATTGGGCGAGTCGGATCAGACAAACCGCTTCTTGCACGTCTGATTGCTTTCGACACGGCCTTGATAGCTTCATCTTGACCGACAACGCGCTTATGCAGAATTTTTTCCAGATTGATCAAACGTTCGCTTTCTGTTTTTGTCAGCTGCGTAACGGGCACTCCCGTCCACTCGGAAACGACCGTTGCAACGTCTTCTGCTGAAACAATTCCGGCGTACTCTTTCTTTTCGTCTTTTTTGCGCTTGGCTTCTTCGATTTTGGCAATCTTTTCTTTTGTCTCCAAAGCCTGGTTGCGCAATTTTGCCGCCTCTTCAAATTTTTCGTCAAGCAATGCCTGCTCTTGTTTCTTGGCGATTTCGGACAATTCTTTGTTCAAATCCAGCAACTTGACGTTTTTTCCTGCTTTGACGATTCGCAAACGTGCTGCCGCCTCATCCATCAAATCAATTGCCTTATCGGGCAAAAAGCGTTTCGTAATATAGCGACTGCTTAAGTGTACGGCTGCTTCCAAGGCCTCATCCGAAATTTTTACCTTATGGTGTTCTTCGTAACGCGGACGAACTCCTTTCAAAATTTCCAATGCCGCTTCTTGGCTCGGTTCTTCAACGACAACGGTCGCAAAACGCCGTTCCAAGGCAGGATCTGATTCAACATACTTTTGATATTCATCAAGCGTCGTTGCTCCGATGACCTGCACTTCTCCTCTTGCAAGCGCAGGCTTTAAAATATTGGATGCGTCGATTGCTCCCTCAGCACCGCCCGCACCAATGAGCGTGTGCATCTCATCAATAAATAAAATGACGTTTCCATCGTTGTTAACTTCTTCGAGAATCTTTTTCAAGCGATCTTCGAATTCGCCGCGATATTTAGTGCCGGCAACAAGTGATCCCATATCAAGCATCATCAAACGATCATTAAGCAGGTTTTCGGGAACGCAACCTTCGACGATGGCTTGTGCCAAACCCTCAACAACCGCCGTCTTGCCAACGCCGGGTTCGCCTAAAAGAACAGGATTGTTTTTTGTCCTGCGACTCAAAATCTGGATGATCCGGTTGACTTCTTTTTCGCGTCCGATTACGGGATCAATCATATTTTCAGCAGCCATCTCGGTCATGTCGCGACCAAGCTCGTCCAAGGTCGGCGTTTTTGATTTTCCTTGCTGTTCCTCGGCCTTTTTTGTCACGCGCCGCAATTGACTTTGACTGATGCCGAGCTTGCGCAAAAGAATTTGTCGAAGTTTCTTGCAATCCACATGCAGACTGGTTAAAATTCGAGACGAAAGGATGGCCTCATCGCTCAACAATGCCAAAAGAAAATGTTCGGTTCCGATTCTGACGGCCCCCGTCAAAAATGCCTGTTTCCTGGTTTCGTCCAAAACGGCCTTGGCCTTTGGAGAATACGGCAAATAGTTGCTTGGCGACTGACGCAGCAAATTGCCGTACCCGGCCAAGCGTTCGATTTCTCGACGAACATCGCCTGGCGTCACCATCGCTTGTTTTAAGACCTGACCTGCCACGCCCTTGTCTTCAATCGTCAATGCCAAGAGCAAGTGTTCGGTCCCGATTGCCTGATGTCTGAAATAATTTGCCTGTTCCTGCGCAATCGCCATTACGCGTTTTGCGCTGTCAGTATATAAATCGTCCATGGAATTACCTTCCTTCTTTAGTATTGTCAGTCAGCACACTTCAGCCTGTTGATAACACTCTTTAAAATACGTGCGCGCACGATATCCTCGATCTCATGGTCGCTGAAGGCCAAAACATTGCGATTAAACGTGCTTAAAATAAGATTTGCTTCTCTTCTGTTCAAAAAATGATTCTCATACAGAGCTTGAACCACCTTGAAAGCATCCGTTTCCGTTATCGATTCTCCGGTATATTCGATTAATTCATTCAAATATTCCGCATCATCGACCAGATCAACTTTCTCAATTCTGATGTATCCGCCGCCTCCGCGCTTGCTTTCAACCAAATAACCATTTTGAACCGTAAAACGCGTTTTGATTACATAGTTGATTTGTGACGGAACGCAGTCAAATTGCTGAGCTATTTCCGAACGCTTAATTTCAATTGAAGGCGACTCTTTTAAGATGCTTTTCAAATATTGCTCAATTATATCAGAAATATTCCGATTCTGCATATTCTACCACCTTTCTTCGCGTTTTGACTATGTTTGACTATTATTATAGACGCGTCAGGTGTCATTTTGCAATCAATATCCCTTGTCAGTCGCATGAAAACACGTTTTGATCTCGCAATTGCAGGCATTTTCCAACCTGTGATAACTACAATTGATTATAGTCTTTTCGGACCATTTTTGCATCATGATTTATAATGTGATACGAGCAGCAATCAAGTTCAACTATTGAAAAATACAGGGCTTCTACAAAATTAAGAAGCAAAAAATTTCTTTGTCTGAACCATGGATATGCTGGTGAATCAAACAAGCTTAATAATTAAA
>OKUM01001131.1_pt1 | contig 13576 bp, 15 predicted proteins | sample 1606801 | NCBI WGS metagenome assembly OKUM01 (sample SAMEA3882546, study PRJEB24775) | human gut metagenome | biome: human-associated habitat; feature: intestine environment; material: feces | place: Netherlands | collected 2009/2010
CCCCGGGAACAGCCCCTGTTTGTCGTAATACCGCAGCGTGGAAACGGGCAAGTCGAACATCTCCGCCACCTGGCCGATCGTGTACATGGGCCCTCCGGATAAACCTCGAATTCTCTTCTTGACCTAAAGTCAGGTTTAGGTATTAGCGTCATTTTCGTCAATGCAAATTGGGGTTGCAAGGGGTGCATCTGCCGGCGACGGCGGCGGATGACGGGCACCCCGCGCTGGAACAGGCGCGACGAATGGGCAGGGGAGTCTAGGCGGCCGCTTGGTCGCGCGGAAGCAGTTTTGCACTCAAAACCATCGACAGGAGGAATCAAACATGACGATTAAGCAGACGGCGGGCAGGGATGCCCTGGGGGGAATTCGCCCCCAAATTCGCACAGCTCCTCGCCGAACAGCACATCGTCGTTGAGCTGTGCGAATTTGGGGGCAAAGTCCCCCAAGGCATCTCTACCTGCCGTCTGTTTAATTGCCATGATCAATTTCCTCCTGTCGATGGTTCTGGACACGAAGCTGCCTCCGCGAAGCTAAATAGCCCGCCTAGATTTCCATGCCCATTCGTTGCGCCTGCTCCAAAGCGGGATGCCCGGCGATATCGCCCACACCGTTCACGCCGCCGGCGAATACCGTTCCGGCAAGCGTGCGCCTTTGGCGAAAAACCCTTGCGCTCCCGATTTGTATTGACGAAACTAAACGTAATACCTAAACCTAACTTTAGGTCAAGGAGTAAATTCGAGATTCGTCCGGAGGGACCATGTACACAATCGGACAGGTGGCGGAGATGTTCGGTCTGCCCGTTTCCACGCTGCGGTATTACGACAAGCAGGGGCTGTTCCCGGGATTGGAGCGGGCGTCGGGCATTCGCCGATTCGGCGATACGGAACTCGAGGCGCTTCGGGTCATCGAATGCCTGAAGAAGGCGGGGATGGAGATCAAGGACATCCGACTGTTCATGAAATGGTGCGGCGAGGGCCCATCAACGTATCCCAAGCGCAAGGCCATGTTCGAGGAGCGGAAGGCCCACATGGAGTCGGAGATCGCGAAGATGAACCGCGCGCTGGACATGTTGAAGTTCAAATGCTGGTACTACGAGCAGGCGATTCAGGATGGCAACGAGGATAGAGTGAAGGCGCTGATTCCCGACGGTTTGCCGGAAGAAATCAAAGATACCTACGATAACGCCCACGCTCAATAATGCCGCCCGATGCTCAAGGGGCTTTGGCAAGGAGTCGTTTTAGGAAGACATGCAAAAAGGAAGCCTCCGAACCAGAAGGTTCAGAGGCTGTTATTCCCGTTATTTCGCTGATGGCTTTGCTCTATGGCGACGCCGAAACAGCATCAGGCGGTACTCGACGGTATCAAAACGCGAGTTCATAAGCCAGTTCCCGTTATTCCCATAGGCATGAGCGCATCTGCTCGCGATTGCCTATCGATGCTTTGCCTCGAGCACGGCAGACACCGCATCGAGGAACTCCCGCACATGGTCTGCGGGGTGCGGCGAATGAAGCAGCCCGTAAGACACGAGACAGTCCCAATCGGTAGGGACGGTTTTGAGCATGGGGTGGACGTTGGCCCACAACGGCAGCGTCGCAAGCGCGAGGTCCTCGTTCGCACCGCGATTGAACACCTCCGCCCGATATTGCGGGAAGTCTACGAGCGCGATTTGAGGATGATGCAAGAGTATCTCGTCGCGCACGCGGTCGATTTCGGCGTTCCAGCCCCGGCGTATAAGCATAAGACTGTGATTGTGGAGGTCGTCGAATGTGACGATGTCGCGTTTGGCGAGTTCGTTGTCGACGGGAACGGCGCACCAGAGCGGCTCGCGCGAAAGCTCGAGGCCCAGGCACCCGCGCTCTTTAAGAAAGGCATCGTCGAAAATCCCCGCCACGATATCCATGTCTTGCCCGAGGTTCGCCAAACCGCGTGCCGCCGAGGGTGTGTTTTCAAACGTGACCACCTGAAGGCTCATGCCAGGGCAACGTTCCTTCACCTTCGGCCACAGCTTCGTGAGCGGCGTGCTGGGCGTCATGAGCGACACTCCCACGCGGATGATGCGCTTCTCTCCGCGCTCGGCGACGCGGGCGCGTGCGATTGATTCTTGAGAGTACTGCACGATATGGCGGGCGTCGGCGAGCAGCGACCTGCCTGCTCGCGTAAGCGAAAGCCCCTGATGCGATCGGTGGAACAGCGTAAGGCCTAGCCGCGACTCCAGCAGGTTCATCTGCTTGATGACGGCCGTGGGCGTGATGAAGGACTCTTGTGCCGCCTTGGAGAAGCTGCCCGCCTCCGCCACGCGGATGAAAGTGTCAAGCTGTGGGTTGTACATCGATCCTCCTGTCACGCATTATGTGCCGTATATACCCCATGGTTATATCCATCATTCCAACGTGAACTTCTCGCACGTCAGCAAACGCCGTAGCATTGCATTCGAAAAGTCACCATTAAGGAGGAGACCATGGAGTATCTGAAGCTCAACAACGACGTAGAGATGCCCATCGAGGGTTTGGGCACCTTCCTCATGACCCCGGCCGAGGCCGAGGCGGCCGCAACCGCCGCGCTCGCGGCTGGCTACGAGCACATCGACACCGCCAACGCCTACATGAACGAGCGCGCCGTGGGCCGCGCCATCGCCAAGAGCGGCATCACGCGCGACAAGATCTTCGTCTCCACCAAGCTCTGGCCGAGTGTCTACGACGCGGGCATGCCGGCGGTGGACGCCACGCTCCAGCGCCTGGGGCTCGACTACGTCGACATGCTCATCCTGCACCAGCCGGTAGGCGACTACCTGGCCGCGTGGCGCACGATGGAGGAGGCATACCGCGCGGGCAAGGTGCGCGCCCTCGGCCTCTCCAACTTCCCGCAAGACAAGATCGCCGAGGTCATCGAGGTCGCCGACATCAAGCCGCAGCTCGTGACCGTTGAGTGCCACCCCTACCACGCCCAGCGCGACCTGCGCGCCTACCTCGCGCCGTACGGCACGGTGATCGAGGCGTGGTACCCGCTCGGCCACGGCGACAAAGGTCTTCTGGAGGAGCCCGTCTTCGTCGCTCTCGCCGAGAAGTACGGCAAAACTCCGGCCCAGGTGATTCTGCGCTGGCACGTGCAGATGGGCACCTCCATCATCCCCGGCTCCAAGAACCCCGCCCACATCGCCGACAACGCGAACATCTTCGACTTCTCCCTCACCGAAGACGAGATGGCCGAGATTGCCAAGCTCGACGGGACCATGACCTACTACACCGCCACTGAGGAAGCACTCGAGGGCTACCTGGCCATACGCCCCGATTTCGACGCGCAGGAGTAGCGCTCAGACGATAACGGACCAACCAAGCCGCCGCCGAGGACCAGTCGGCTGTCGAGGACGAGCCCGCCGCAGTGCCCGCTGCAGACGGCAACGTCCTCGTGGCCTGCTACTCGGCACAGGGCCACACCGCTGTCGTAGCTCAGGCCATCGCCGACGAGCTCGGCGCCGATCTCTTTGAGGTGACGCCTAGAACCCGCGGATTATAACCCCGTGCGCACCCCAGCGTTATAGAACCCTCACCAACGGAAACTTCCGCCGGCGCGGCGCCCCTCGTATGGTGGATACGTCAAGTTGCGAGAAAGGAAGGCACCATGGACTACATCACCTTGAACAACGGCGTCAGGATGCCGCAGCTCGGCTTCGGCGTGTACCAGATCCCGGACGCCACGGAATGCCAGCGCGCCGTAGAGGACGCGCTCTCGGTCGGCTACCGGCTGCTCGACACGGCAGCGAGCTACGGCAACGAAGAGGCGGTCGGGGCCGCCATTCGTGCGAGCGGCCTGCCGCGCGACGAGGTATTCGTGACGACCAAGCTGTGGATGTCGGATGCGAGCTACGAGGGGGCCAAGCGCGGCTTCGACGCGTCGCTCAAGCGGCTGGGGCTCGACTACGTCGACCTCTACCTCATCCACCAGCCGTTCGGCGACGTCTTCGGCGCGTGGCGCGTCATGGAGGAGCTCTACGAGCAGGGCGTTATCCGCGCCATAGGGACAGCCAACTTCTACCCCGATCACCTCGCAAACCTCATCTCGTTCAACCGCATCGCCCCCGCCGTGAACCAAGTCGAGTGCAACGTGTTCTTCCAGCAGCGCGAGGCGCAGGAGTACATGGCCGGCAAGGAGGTGGCCATGGAGGGCTGGGCGCCCTTTGCGGAGGGCAGAAACGACCTCTTCCGCAACGAGGTCCTCGCTCGCATCGGCGAGGCGCACGGCAAGACGGTCGCCCAGGTCGTGTTGCGCTGGCTGCTGCAGCGCGGTGTGGTCTGCATCCCTAAGAGCACGCACCGCGATCGCATGGAGCAAAACTTCGACGTCTTCGACTTCGCGCTGGGCGACGACGAGATGGTCGCCATCGCCGCGCTCGATACCGGGCGCAGCGCGTTCTTCGACCACCACGACCCCGCCACCATCGAATGGATGTCCGGGCTCGTGCGCAACGTGTAGACGAGCGGTCAGACCGCACTGATAACTTACTAGGAGGAATTGCCATGAACTCATTCACGTACGACTACCCGGTCAGGAACTACTTCGGCGAGGAGGCCATGGACCAGGCACTCGACGCCGAGATGGGTGCCATGGGCAGGACAGTGATGCTCGCCTACGGCGGAGGTTCGGTCAAGCGAACCGGCGTCTACGGCCACGTGGTCGATAAGCTCACGAGCGCGGGCAAGCGCGTGGTGGACTTCGGCGGCATCATGCCCAATCCGACCTACGAAAAGTGCCAGGAAGGCGCCGCGCTCGCACGCGAGGAGCAGGTCGACTTCATTCTCGCCGTCGGCGGCGGGTCGGTCTTCGACTGCTGCAAGGTGGTCTCCGCACAGGCGATGCTTGACGAGGACATCGAGACGTTCGAGCACGTCGACGGCAAGATGCCGAGCTCGTTCATCCCCATGGGCTGCATCGTGACGCTCTCCGGCACGGGCGCCGAGCAGAACAACGGCGCCGTCATCACCAACGAGGAGACGCACGTGAAGGGCGCCTATCTGGGGGCGATGCCCATGTGGGCGGCGCTCGACCCGGCGCTCACGCTCACCGTACCGCACGCGCAGTTCATGAGCGGCGCATTCGACACGCTCTCGCACTGCATGGAGAGCTATTTCGGAAGCCCGCGCGGACGCAACGTCACCGACGACATCAACCTCGCCATCCAGCGTAACGTCATCCGCAACATGTGGATCATCGCGGACGACGACCAGAACCTCGATGCCAGAAGCGAGCTCGTATACGACTCCGCCATGGCCGAGAACGGCATGCTCAAGATCGGCAAGTCAACGGACTTCCAGGCGCACATGATCCAGCACCAGTACGGCGCGTACACCCACACCAACCACGGAATGGGCCTCGCGGTCATCCACCCTGCGCTCTACCGCCACCTGGCCCCCGAGGCGCCCGCGCAGTTCGCCCGCTGGGCGCGCGAGGTGTGGGGCGTCGACGCCAAGGGCAAAGACGACCTTACGGTGGCGCTCGAGGGCATCGACCGCCTGCAGACGTTCATCGGCGAGATGGGGCTTCCTACGAGCTTCGCCGAGATGGGCTCCGACGCGTCCGACGAGACGCTGCACAAGGTTGCGGACACCTGCGTGCTCACCGGCGGCTGCGCCAAGAAACTGGAGCGCAGCGAGGTGTTCCAGATTCTGACCGAGTGCCTCTAGATCGGCGGTGGGTCCCGATCCGCCCGCGCCGAAGGAAACAGGAAGGCTCCTCGTTTTTCTCGAGGAGCCTTCTTAGTTTTTGCTCGATTGTGTTTAGAGGCTCGATATCGACGAAAACGCCCGCTTTGAAGCTCAAGTGTCTTTTCGCGTGCAAGCCGCCAGCTGCAATAGGAAGCGAATCAACGCAGGTGACTTTCAAGCGGTTTGCAAAACTGCAGGTCGCAGGCCTTCATTGCTAGTAGGGGAAATGAGTAGTCTCAGGTGGCTTGCCCATGAGTTGGCGAGCAGGTTGGGGCTTCGTTGTTGGCGCGATCGCTTCGTGCGCGCTCGATAGGCCTGTTTAACAAAAGGCCTATCGGATGCGACTGGTCGCCCATACGGCGACGGCGTTTTCCGTGCGGGCGCGAACGGCCCCGCGTGCCCTATCGAGCGATATCCCCGTATGACGCTCAGAACTCCTGCTCGCCGAGCAGCCACCTCGCGAGATCCAGCACGAGCACGTCCTCCCGGGTATAGGGTTCATGCCTTGTGCGGGCGATGAGAACCTTCGGGAACGTATCCCTGATGGACGGGAACGGCGCGAGCTCCCTCTCGAGCGTCGATTTGGAGCTGATATCGTCTCTCGCTCAAACTCTCCTTCTCGGTTTCGAAACTCAAGATCTTTTAAAGTTTCGAAACCGAGAAGGCAATATGCACATGGATGCATCGAGGAGCGAATCCCGGTCACTCCATGTCAGCAGCGATGCCGGGACGCATTCGCGCGCGCCACAATACGAGCCCGAACCCGCTGGCGCCACTCCTGAATGTGACCGGAACGGCTCCTCGCTGAAGGCCCTGGCGGCTTGGAACGTCATAAGGGACGAGGAAAAGCGAATCCTGCTCAATATCGCTTGGTGCCGCGATCGCCACGACGCCAACGCATCGTTCGCTCATGGCTACACGCTGCGCGCCGACAAGTTCGGAATCGTGATCGAGGGCAAATGCGCGAAGTATGGCTATGCCATCGCCCGATGCAGCCACTAGGCGCCATCCCCGCACACTGCGCTTCCGCGGCGCAACAGCGCATCTTCGAAGACATCGTAGACATGCATCTTATAATGGGGCGATGAGTTCTTAGAAAGGGGCGCGGTTGTGAGTTCGGATGATTCCCTAGCAAAAGCGGAGACACAGGAGATTGCGCCTCCAGTCGATCGGTCGCCGCTCACCCTCCTGAGTACCGCGATAAGGCAAAACTGCAATGAGGCGGACAATGCCATTGCCGACATCGTCAAGGCCGTGGAGCGGCAGGCTCCGGAGATGGCCCAAATCAGCAAGGCGACCGACAAGGGCTTCCGCCTTGTCGTCGACGCCTCCGACGAGACGCTTCAGGCCATCGACCGGGGCGACATCAAGCTGACGACGGACAAAATGGGCAACACCTTCGCTCAGATGAAGCGCTCGGACGGCAGATACGGCAAAAAGCTCCCCATCAAGAGAGAAGAGTTCTCTCAAGGAATCGACCCCGTGCAGGCAGCCAACGCAATGCAGGTGAAAGCCCTGCAGGAGCAGCTCGACGAGATCGCGGAACAGATCACGGTGATCGACGGAAGGGTCAAGGAGGTTCTCCGGGGCCAACAGAACGACCGCATCGGCCTTTTCCGCAGCGGTATGTCGCTCTACCTTGAGGCGAGGGAGGTCTCCGACGAAGGACTGAGGAAACTGCTAGTAGCCCAGTCCCTTCGCGCGCTTTCGGACGCCACGGCCCAGCTCGACCTCGAGCTCCAGGAAGACGTCGCGTACCTCTCCAACGGGGAGTATAGGAAGGCAAAGGGCAAGCGCGCGGAGCTGATCGACGAGAAGATGGCCTCCATCAACCGGTGCTTTCCGGTGCTGCACCAAGCCTCCGTCGCCCGCGCGGCGATCTATTGCGAGCAGGGCGAGGTCAAGGCCATGGCCTCCTCCCTCGAGGCCTACTCGCGCCTAATCGAGCAGACGGTTGGGTCGCGCGCAGGCCTGCTTGCCGAGTTCGACGCATCGGATGACTGCACCGACCGAGGCGTCTGGCGCTCAAGGGCCGCCCTGCAGCTCGACGTGTCGGCACTCAGCAAGGCGCTCTCCGCTCCCGAGAAGACCTTCTATCTTGAAGCGATAAATGATGAAAAGAAGGCCGAAGATGAGCTCGGCTAAGGGATGTCCTAACGGCGAATGCGCCGCTCATAAGAAGAAAACCTTGTTCAAGCCCTCGATGAACTACTGCCCCCAATGCGGGGCGGAGCTTGCCGTGGTGTGCAAGTCCAGGGGATGCTACACGTTTCTGGACGACCCTTCAAAGAAGCTCTGCGCGCGCTGCGAGGCGAAGCGCGCTGATAGGGTCGACGGGATAAAGAAAGTGGGCGCTGGAGTAGGCGGCGCAGTCCTCGCAGTGGGCACCACGGTCGTCGGCGTCGCTGCGAAGATCGCAAAGAAATAATCGTCTAACGGCAAAGAGGCGGGCAATGCCCGCCTCTTCTCACATCACCCACTTGAACACGGCACGGAACAGCCAGACGAAAAAGCCCAGCGTGACCTTAAGCGCCGCCATGAGGAACCTACCAAGCCTCTTCATCGACGTCACCCCAATCTTCCTTGACCTTGCGGGCGCCCTCGTCGGCGCCCTCCTCCTTCTCTTGCGCGAGCAGCCTCGCCAGCTCGTCGGGCACGCCCGGGACCTCCGCCCTCCCCAGAGCGCGCTGCAGGTCCCTTATCTGCGATTTCAGCGGTTTTGAGGGAGGGCCCACGTGCTCGCGGTAGCAGGCGCCGATCGCGGCCGCGTCGCACAGGAAGCCCCGCACCCGGGCGAACGCCTCGTCGCCGTCGAGCAGGACGCGGCGGGCTCGCCCCAGCTCGGCCTCCGAGGCCAGCATGAAGCGCCAGCCGCGGGACCTGCGCGCGGCCGGTATGCCGTCCGCGGGCGCGTCGGCGCGCCAGTCGTCGCGCACCTGGTGCCAGTTCGCCGTGAGCCAGAGCCCCTTCTCGGGCTCCTCCCGCATCTCGAGCTCGAACTCCGTGAGCATGTTCGCGCCGGAGAACGGCGACCCCTCCGTGAACGAGAGCGTGTCGAACAGCGTCGTCCTGCCGCCCTCGTACTCTATCCTCACCATCATCTCCGGCCCCTCTCCCTGCGCTGGTCCTGCTGGGCCCGCTGCCGCTCGGCGGCGAGGATGCGCTGTTGCTCGTCCGCTCGGTGGCACTGGCGCGAATTGCCGCTGGCATCGTCGCGCCCTTCACCGTCCCCGTAGCGGGTCTTGAGCGGCATGAGCCCGTTCTCGGCCATGTAGGCGCGGGCGGCCTCGAGGCGACGGTATCCCTCGCCGCCCGCCTGGCCGCGCCGCTCGAGCGTCGCCATCCTGAGCCCGAACTCCTCGATGGACTCGACGTCGAACTTCGCGCACGTCTCGAGCGCCGAGGAGAGCCTGCTCAGCTCCGAGAGGTCGTTGAGCTCGAGGGCTCGCTCGGCGGCCTCGCGGATCCGCGCGGCGCTCGCGTCCGTGGGGCGGTAGGCGCCTTCGCGCTCGAAGCGCCGGCGCAGCATCTCCTTGCCGTAGACGAACCCCAGGCGCTCGCCGGTTACCTTCTTGGACGGTTCCTCCGCCAGGCTGAACACCCAGTCGTCCCGCCGCGCCTTGGCCGAGTTGTCGGCGACGTGCACGCCCAGGGCGTCGAGGATGCCGAAGAACTCCGCCTCGTCGCGCGCCGTGGTCTTGGCGAGCGCGACGCGGGCGCGGATGTCGCCGACCCACGAGTAGCCGCCCGAGCGCATGATCTCCTTCTCGGCCCGGCCCAGGTAGACGCTCCTGCGGCTCCTGGGCCCGCCCGCACCTGCCCGCCCGCGCGCCTTCGACGGAGATTCGGGCGCCCGGTCGTTGGAGAGCCCCGACAGCCCGCGCTCGCGCGCCATGTCCTGCAGGTCTCGGTTGAGGTCCTCGGGGTGCTGGGTCTGCATGCGGTAGCCGGTGCGGAGGTTGGCGTTGTTCACGACGATGTGCGCGTGCGGTATGCCGCGGGCGTTGTCGTCGTGGTAGACGATGGCGATCTCGTGGTCGTCGAAGTGCCTGAGCGCCCACGAGCACGCGAGCTCGCGCAGCGTCGCCAGGTCGATGTCGTCGCCGGGGTCCGGCGAGAGCACGAAGTGCTTGAACGTGCGCGCGGGCTTGCCCCTCCAGGGTGCGTCCGTGCCGAACGCGGCGCGCGTGGCGTCCATCTCGGCGTCCCAGGCGCAGGCCTCCTTGGCGTCTTCCCCCAGCGCGCCGGCGTCGCGCTCGTCGTAGCTCAGGTTGAACAGGTCGCGCGCCAGGGCGCGGCCTCCCTTCTCGAGGTAGCGGCGGATGCCGCCCGTCGAGCCGTGGCCGCTTATCGGCTTCAGGATCGGCATGGCGAGCCCTCCACGAGCGAGTCGGCGCCGATGCGACCGAGCTCCGCCGCCATCTCTCGGGCCGCGGCGTTCACGTCGGCGAGCTCGCGCTCGATCGTCGGGATGCTATCCGCGACGAGGTCGCGGTCGACGTGCCCGTGGCGGGCGTGGAAGTTGATGAGGTTCATCGCGTGCACGGCCTGGTTGTAGTGGTAGCCCCACTTCGTGAGCTCTCGCGACATCGCCCACAGGGCTCTGCGGTCCACGAGTATGCGGTGCTCGTCTCCCGCGTTGGCCTCCGTCGACAGCGGTATGCGAACGAGGTAGCGCAGGTACTCCGACTTGCTGAGGCCGGCACGCTCGCACCGCTCGCAGAGCGCGTCGTAGTCGCCTCCCTCCATGCGGAACGTGACGCGGCGCTCCTTGCCTTTGGCGGCGCCGGCTTCCTCTTCCATGGCGGATTCCTTTCCTCGGGCCCGCCGCGCGGCGGGCGCGTCTCTCTAGGGGTGCGGGGGATCCCCCGCAGGCGGCGGCCCGGCTCGGGCGCCGCCTCTGGGACCGGGCCTCGCGAAAGCGGGCTCCCGAACGGCCCGCGGCATGACGGGTCCGAGGCCGCCCGGTCCCCAAGTGCTATGGACGCCCGACGCGATGTCGGACGCCATAGGCTACTTGCTGGATTTCGGGCCTGAGGCCCTTCTGCGGCGCTTTCGGGCATCGGTGCCCGCATCCGTGTAGGGCGCGGTCATGAGCGCCATCTCCCGCAGCAGCGAGAGGTCGGCCGGGCTCGGGCTCTCGGGCGGGCTCTCCAGGAAGTCGGCGACGAGCCTCGCGGCCTTGGCGATGCGCCCGTCGGGGCCGGCCTGGGCCTTCCCCTCGCTCCTCACGTAGTCGGAGAGCTCGCGCTTGGTGCGCCGCCAGGGCTCCATCGCGGCGTGCATCTCCGCCTGGCGCTCCTTCGGCATGCCCGCGAGCGTGCGCACCGCCTCGGCGCTGAGGTTGCCGCGGTCGGCCTCGGCGGCCCACTCGGGCGAGAGGTCCTCGGCGATGCGGCGGGCAAGCCTCTCCTCGCGCGCGATGGTCTTGCCGGAGACCTTGCGGCCCGTCTGCCGCTCGATGATGGCGGCCTTCACGTCGTCGACGCGCATGCCGGAAAGCGACGGGTCCTCGGAGCGCAGGCGCACGGCGTCGCCCCTGAGCGCCTCGGTCGCTGCGGCGCGCTCGGTCACGGTGAGCGCGCGGGTGAAGTAGTTCGCGGCGTGGAGCAGCGTCACCGCCCGCTCGTCGTCGATGCCCTCTATCACGCGGCAGGGCATCTTCTCGTAGGCGGGGTCGTCCTTGGCGAGCAGCGCGTAGGCGGCCTTGCGCCGGTGCCCGGAGACCATCTGCCACGAGCCGTCGCCGACCTTGCGCACGAGCGGCAGGTCGGTGAGGCCGTCCTCGCGTATGGACTCGGCGAGCTCGGCTATCCCCGTTGGGTCCATGGAGTAGGCGGCGTTCGCCGGGTGGTCGGCGATGTCGGCCACCGCTATCTCGGACACCGGGTAGCGCCCGCGGGTGCGCGACGCGCCGTCGAGAAGCCCCGTGATGGTGAAGCCCGCGGCCACCTGGCTAGGCGAGCTCACGGGACACCTCGTCGGCGAGAGCTTCGTAGTCGCGTGCGGGGCGGCTCCCCGGCTCGAAGGCCGCCACCGGCTTCCATTGCCAGCTGCCCTCGCAGACCTTGCTGCTCGCGTGGATGACCGTCTCGAACTGCTCGCCCGGGAAGAACCCGTCGAGCACGGCCGCGCCCGTGGCCTCGGCGTTGGTCATGCGGCCGGGCACGCAGGTGCGCAGTATCTTCCATCTGGGCGTGGGCATGCGCAGAGCGTCCGCGATGGAGCGCGTCGCCTCCACGGTGAGCGCCGTGCCGCGCATCACGGTGGAGTCGAGCTTCACGGGGATGACGACCATGCCGCCCTCCGTTGCGGCGAGGTAGGCGTTGAAGGCGAGCCTGCGCATCACAGGGCTGCAGTCGATCAGGCAGGCGTCGTAGGAGCCCGAGGCGTCGTCGAGGGCGAACTTGAGGCGCTGCTCGCGCAGGAGCATCTCGTTCTGGTCGACGAGGTCGATGGTCGAGGCCACCACGTCGAGGCCCTCCCCGGCGGCGTAGGCGACCTCCTCCACGGGCGCGCCGCCGTAGAGCAGCTCGACCGAGGTGCGCCGCTCGGAGGCGGCCCGGTCGTAGAGGCCGAAGAAGTCGGTGGCAGACGCCTGCGGGTCGAGGTCGACGAGCAGGGTCCGAAGGCCCCTGGCGGCGAAGATGGCCGCCAGGTTCACGGCGGTCGTCGTCTTGCCGACGCCGCCCTTGTAGTTGGAAATGGCTATCGTGCGCATGGGTCGCGTCCTCTCTAGCGTGGGGCGCGTCTCGCCGCGTTCGGTCCGGCGCGCCCCGAGTCTCGGAGCGTCGGGACAAAACCGTACGGATTTGTCCGACAAGCGGAGTGTACCACGAAAACGTACGGATATGTACGCTTTCGTGGCACAGGGGCCGAGTTTCGGGGAAGCCCGGCCCCGGGAGCCCGGGGCCGGGCGCGCCGCCTAGGAGAGCGGCTCCATCTCGCCGAAGCAGTTGACGTGGTGGCGCAGGAGCGCTCGGTTCTCCTTGACGACCATCATCGCCACCTCGTCGAAGCGGACCGGGGTGTCGGCGTAGTCGTCGCCGTTGCCGGCGAGCCACGCCGCCGCCAGCGCCTCGCGCAGCCCGCGCGCCCTGTGGGCCTCGGGGAAGCCGTCCGTCCCGATGCGGACCGTGGCGTCGACGAACACCAGGGTCCCGTCCTCGTCCACCGCCACGAGGTCGATCCCGCCGATGCCCTCGGGCCCCTGCCAGGCCTCGTCGACGATTTCGTAGCCCTTGCGCTCGAGGAAGGCCTTGACCGCGCCCATCGCCTTTTCCTTCATGTCGTTCATGTCTTGCTCCTTAGACTCTTAAGGCCCGCCCCTGTGGCGTGCCTTGCGTCGCGTGAGTCGCATGCAGCGCGGGCGCGCCGGCAAGGGAGGAAGCGAAGTCGGGCGTGGTTGTAGAGATCTCCCGACGTCAGTTTTTCGCGTTGTTCGCGCGCGCAGCGCATGGGGCGAAGAACCCGAAAAAGTGTCGCGGCCCTTGCGGGCCGCCCGCCGGCGTGCGACCCTGCGCGTCCAAGGAGCGCCGGGGCGGGTTTCAAGTCGGAGGGGCGCAGGCGTGCGGCATGGAATCGGGCATGGGCGCCGGGGCTTCCGGGCATGGGATGCAATCTGTCGGCGGCTGCTGGGGCGCTCGCGGGGTTTTATGTCGGAACGTCGCGGCGGGGACGGAGGCGCGTTTCCGAGTCGCGGTGCCGCGCCCCTAATAGGGACGGCCCCTCCAAAGCCGCTCACGATCGATATGAGCACGGGACCGCTGGCGGCGAGGCGGCTCTCCACATGGAACGGCTACGGTGCTGCGCGACACGTCCGTTTGCTAATGTGCGATAAAGAAGTAATAGAAGTGTAAAAAATTTTGCCGTTCCTA
>OKUM01001140.1_pt1 | contig 13550 bp, 10 predicted proteins | sample 1606801 | NCBI WGS metagenome assembly OKUM01 (sample SAMEA3882546, study PRJEB24775) | human gut metagenome | biome: human-associated habitat; feature: intestine environment; material: feces | place: Netherlands | collected 2009/2010
TGCCGAATTCCACGTCGCAGTAGAGGTGGATGTCCGGGTTGTCGAGCGTCTTCTCGAGAGCGGATGCGATGAATTTGATGGAAGGGTGGTCGGGGGCCACGCCGTAGCGCACCAGGCCGAACGGCACCGGCAGCTTTTCGAACAGGTCGATGCGGGCCTTGGTGCCCAGTCCCAGCTCCTCGCCGAGCTTGCCCAGCTGGCGCAGGAAAATATCGGAAGAGTAGACGCCTGCGGGGCCGGCGCCGATTACAGCAATACGAAGTTCGTTGGTTTCGCTCATATGTTCCAGCCTAATATATTCCCTGCATTTCCAACAGGGGGCATACGGCACTTTCTTGCGATTCCCTTACTTGCCTCGCAACGCGCAGCCCGGCCCATGTGCCGGCGCAGGAGAACGTACAATCGCAGAAGATCACAATCGGTCCCTCACTAAAGAAGGTCCTTATCGTAAGAGGGTGGGCATATGCGCATTCACATCACGTATACCGGCGGCACCATCGGTATGGTCGAGTCACCGAACGGTCTGGTTCCGGGCGCCGATATGCGCGGCTGGCTGCGCCGGCTGATTGAGGACGCGCATCTGGACCCGAGCTTGTTCTCGTTCACCGAGCTGGACCCGCTGATCGATTCGTCGAACGCGACGCCCGACAATTGGCAGACGATGGCGGACGACCTGCGCGCGCACCGCGATGACGCCGACGCATTCGTGGTGATGCACGGCACCGATACGATGAGCTATTCGAGCGCCGCGCTGTCTTACGCGCTGACCGGTTTCGGCAAGCCTGTGATTTTCACGGGGTCGCAGCATCCGCTCGGCAAAATCGAATCGGACGCCACCGCGAACGTCACGGGTGCGCTGAACGCCGCGATGAGCGGACGTTTTCATGGCGTCGGCCTGTTCTTCGGCCATCATCTGTTCGCCGGCAACCGTGTGAGCAAATCGTCAAGCTGGGCGTTCGAAGGGTTTTCGGCGCCGTCCACCGGCCCGCTGGCACGTACCGGCACGCCGTGGCATTGGTATGCGGGCGATTCGGCCGGCTCCGGTTGCGGTTGGGCGTCACCGCTGCCCTACTCCCGTCACGATGTGGCCGTGATCGACATGGCTCCCGGCATTTCCGCCGCGCGATTGGCCGCGATGCTCGACCCTCGTCCGGAAGCGGTGCTGTTGCGCGCGTACGGCGTTGGCAATGTGCCGAGCGACGAGCCAGGACTGACCGACGTGATCGCCGACGTGCTGCATGACGGCGTGCCTGTCGTCATCGCATCGCAATGCCAGCAGGCGGAAGTGCTGCTCGGCCATTACGAGACGGGCGACGCGATTGCCCGCGCCGGCGCGATCGGATCGGGCGACATGACGCTGGAAGCCACGTACGCGAAGATCATGTTCCTGCTGTCGCAGGGCGTGGACGCGGCCGATTTCGGCACGTGGATGCGCCGGAACATCGCTGGCGAAATCTCGCCCAGCTCGATGTAGCACGGCGCAACGCGGTTCAGCCTCCGCACGGCTCGTCGCCGCAACCGGCGCTACTCGCGGTCGAGCAGAGCGGTGAGCGCCCACAGGATGCTGACCACGTCGATCGCTTCCTGCATGAACGCGCCGACGACCACCGGAATGAGGTTGAACGCGGCCGCGACCATGCCGATAATCGCCAATCCAAGGCCGACCAGCACCGCCTGCAGCATCACTTTCTTCGTGCGGCGGGCGATGGCGATGGCGCGCGGCACGGAGGCGATGTCGTCGTTCATGATGACCACCTGCGCCGATTCGGACGCGGCGGTGGACGTGCCGTCGGTCATGGCCATGCCGATGTCCGCAACCGCCAGCACGGGGGCGTCGTTCACGCCGTCGCCGACCATCATCGTCACCTGTCGGGTCATGGATTCGCCGACCACGCGCTGTACGACCTTGTCCCACGCCGGCTGGTTTTGGTGCGCGTCTTCCGTGGCGTTCTTGACGGCCGCGACCTTGCCTTCGGGGAAGAGTTCGGATTGCACGTCGTCGATGCCGACCTCGCCCGCGATGATGCGTGCGGAAGCCTCCTTGTCGCCGGTGAGCATGGACAGTTTCTTCACGCCGAGCCGGTGCAGTTTTTCAAGGGACGATTTCGCGTTTTCGCGAGGCACGTCACGCAGCACGATGCGTGCGGCGAGCTTGCCGTCGATCGCCACGTACGCGGCCATTTCGTCCGGTTCGAGAGGTGCGAACAGCGAATTCACCTCCGGCTTCTTGGAAGCGCCGGCAGCGGTACCGGTCGCCGAATCGCCAACCGCGCTATCGGCCACAGCACCAGCCGCAATACCGGCCGCCGCACCTGCGCCCAGCACATGCGTGAAGCCGGCCTCGTCGGCCGTCACGTACGCGAAACGACCCACGCGCACGGCATGCCCGTTCACCTCGCCGGACACACCCTTGCCCGACTGTTCCTCGATGTTCTTCACCACGGGGTAATCGCGTCCATGCCCCGGCAGATCGCGTTCGGCGCACAGCCGCTGCCCGTTCTCATAGCGCGCGTACAGTTCCTGCATGGCCTTCTGCCCGGCCGCCGCGATGCCCTTCGACAGAATGTGCACCGAGTAGCCTTCCACCACGCCGGCCATCATCAGAATGTGGTTCTCGTCGTACGGCGAGCTGTTTTCGAACGGCTTCTCGACGCGCACGACCTGCGGCTGCTTGACGGTAAGCGTGCCGGTTTTGTCGAAGAAGATATGCGATACGCGGCCCAAGTTTTCCAGCACGTCCTGCGCTTTGATAAGAATGCCCGCCTTGGCAAGGCGACCGGTGCCGGCCACGTACGCGACGGGAGCGGCGATCAGCAGCGGGCAGGGCGTGGCCAAAACCAGCACCTGCGCGAATCGCAATGGCGTGCCTGCGACGGCCCACGCGATGCCGGCGATCGCCAGCGAAAGAATGGTGAACGGCACCGCCAGCACATCGGCGGTTTTGACGACGGTCGGGCGCGATTGCTGCGCCGACGACACCAGTTCGAGGATCTTCTGATACTGCGAATCCTGCGCCAATTGCGTGGCACGCATCGTCAGTGCGGTCGATCCGTTGACCGCACCCGACAGCACGCGCGCGCCCGCATACACTTCGCGCGGCACCGGCTCGCCGTTGATATTGCTCAGATCCAACGTGGCGACGCCCGACAGCAGTTCGCCGTCGACCGGCACCGTTTCGCCCGGCAGCACGAGGATCACGTCGCCAAGCTTGACCTGGTCGACCGGAACGGTTTCGAAATGCTCGCCGGCCGCGTCGTAAGGCTTGGTTTGGGTGGTGGACTTATTCGTTTCCGCAGCGTTAGGCACATCCACACTGGCGACCTTGCGAAAGCCGTCCGCCGTCATGTCGCCCTCAGCATCACCGGCAGTACCGTCGGCCCCGGCAGCCGCCGCACGTGCACCCACGCCCGGCAACGTCACCACGTGCGCGGTCCGCGGCGCCGCATCAACCAGCGCCGTCAGGTTGCCTTCCGCCTTCGACTGTGCGAATTCCTCAATCGCCTCGCCGGAGGAAATCATCAGCACCACGGCCCACGCAGCCCAGTATTCCTGCACCGCCACCGTCGACGCGATCGCAATAACCGCAAGCAAATCCACACCGACGTGACCGTGCCGCAAATCGTCAATCATGCCGATCACAGTCACCACAATCGTGTACACGACCAGCGCGATCACGATCCACTGCCCGACACCCGGATTGAACGGTCCGAAAGTCAGCGAGACGCCCGCAGCCTCCCACGGACGCCACGAACCCAGCAATGCCAACGGAATCGCGGCAATGATGGCGATCGGCAGCAGCGGAACTTCTTTGCAAATGGAAATGATTCTACGCATGAGAATCTCCTTACGCTCGTATCGGACGCCTTGTTAACCCATCGGCGCCCCGCCTGCGCGGACCATCGATACACGGCGTAAAAAGATATTTCCAGCATAACAGAGCATTGCGATTGCCGCGGTCGTTTGCGTGTGCTTCCGTTCGTCGCGCGCGTTCCGCGCATACGAAAAGGGCCGTGCGATTGCTCGCACAGCCCTTGTTTTCCGCCGTTTTTCGGCTTGTTCAGCGTTTTCCGCGATTACGCGGATTGCGGTTGCGACTTCGCCGTCAGCCTATCGGGTGGCAGCCACCCGTATCGCTGTCGGCATGAACGCCGCACACCGTACGTTGCCGTACGATGCCGCGCATCCGGCTTTACCACAGACCGAACGGATCGAACAGGCCACCGCCGTCGCCGTTGTTGCCGTTACCGCCATTCTGGCCGTTCTGGCTGCCGCCATTCTGGCCGTTGCCGTTATCGTCGTTGCCGTTGTTCTGCTGACGCTGTTCCTGCTTGTTGGAGGAGTTCGTCTTGGTCTCTTCCTGGTCGAGCGTCACTTCGAGATCCATGGTGTTGCCGCCGCGCACAACGGTCAGCTTCACCTTGTCTCCCATGGCGGAGGCGCGCACGTAACCGAGCAGCGAGTAGTTGTTGTTCACTGCCTTTCCGTTGAACGCCACGATGGAGTCGCCGGCCTTCACGCCGGCCTTGGACGCCGGGCCACCGTCGGTCACGGCCTGCACCTGGGCGCAGCCGCGGGTCACACCGTCCGCTTCCACCGAGGAGCTCTTGATGGTGATGCCAAGCACCACATGCTTCACGGAACCGTTGTCGATGATCTCGTTGGTCACGCGCTTGACGAGGTTCGACGGAATGGCGAAGCCGATGCCGATGGAACCTGCCGTGCCGGACGAGCTTGCGGTGGAGGCGATGGACGAGTTGATGCCGATCACCTGGCCGGCCGCATTAAAGGTCGGGCCGCCGGAGTTGCCCGGGTTGATGGCCGCGTCGATCTGCACGGCGTTGGTGACGATGGCGTTGTTGTCGTCATCGGTCACGGTCACCGGGCGGTTGAGCGCGGACACGATGCCGGTGGTGGCGGTGTCGTCGTAGCCGAGCGGATTGCCGATCGCCATGACGGCCTCGCCGACGGCGAGATTGTCGGAATCGGCGAATTCCGCGACTTTCAGATCGCTCGGCGGATTGTCGAGCTTGATCACGGCCAAATCGGTGGTGGTGTCGGTGCCGACCACCTTCGCGGAATAGACGGCGCCGCTGGCGAGCGTCACCTGAATCTGCTGCGCGCCGGAAATCACGTGGTTATTGGTGGCGATATAGCCCTTGTCGCTGATCACCACGCCGGAGCCCTTGGCTTCGCCGTCGCTGGTCGCCACGTCGATGGCCACCACGGAATCGGACACTTCCTTGGCCACCGCGCTCCAATCGACCGCCTGACCGGACTTCGCCTTGGCGGAACCGGAACCGGACGTGTTGGACTTGACGTCGGACAGCGAGCTGGAGGTCGGCACATGCACCCAACCGTTGGTGATCGCGGTGAAGCCGACGCCGAGGCACAGCGCGCCGGACACCAGTGCGGCCACAACGGCGGTGACCACATGGCTGGTCATGCCGGACTTCTGCTTGGTGACGACCGGCGTCTGGTTCGGCTGGTTCGGGAAGCCCTGCCCCGGAGCGCCGAACGGATTGCGGTTGCCCGGTCCCGCAGGGGGCATGTTCGCGCCGTACTGCGACTGCTGCTGATTGTTCTGCTGCGCGCCGTTCTGCGCGGACGAGCCGCCAAACGGATTGCCGAACGGATTGCCATTGTTCCGCTGATTGCCGGTCGTATACGGGTTGCCGAAAGCGCCGAAGAACGACGGACGGTTGTCCTGCGGCTGGCCCTGCTGCTGCGCGCCGTACTGCGGTTGCTGGACGGTCTGGCCGCTGGCATCGCCAGCCGGCGGCGTCGGCACCGGACCGTACGCGCCGTATTCGGGCGCCGGACGGTACTGTTCGGTCGGCGCATCCTGCGTCGCGTTGTTGATCACCGTGCGTTCACCGGCAGCGGAAGCATAATCCGGCGTATCGTCAGCGGTATTGCCTGTCGTGCCATCCGCCGCGTCCACGGTAGGAAGGGCGGTGGTGGGCTGCTCGCCCGCGTTCGGCGCTGCAATCGGTTCGGTAACGGAAGTCTGTGCTTCGTCGGCGACGTTCTCGCTCGGCGTCTGCGGCGCGGTCTGCTGCGTGCCATCCTGCGGCTGGGCGATGTTCTGATCGCTATTATCTTCAGCCATTGTTGCTCCTTATTCGTCTCGCGGCATTCAACATGGTCAGCAATCGTGCCGCTCGAACTGCTATCTAAGAGTAAAGATACCTGCTCTGGAAGTTTCCTGAATGTTTGTTGAAAGTAGCAATCGAATCGCTTGGCAGTTTGCTCCATACGATGCCACCGTCGACCGCCGATGGCGCCACCGCGGCAATCGGCGCTATCGCATACAGTTGAGAGCATGACAAGCTTGAACGAACCACAGACCGGCGCGGTGGCGCACGAGACCTCAGCGGCCAACGCGGCAGCCGGCGCAACGCACGACGCAGCAGGCAACACGACCAGCGCGGCATCGACCGAAAACCTTATTGAGCATCCCCGCGGCGCGGAACCCGGCAAGCCCGGCCGCCGCGACGCGTTCTACTTCGAGCAGAAAACCCGCCTGCCAGATGCGGCCGATGGCAAGGGCCGCGGCGGCGCGCGATACGGACGCACCGGCATCATCCACACCCCCCACGGCGACATCCACACCCCGGCGTTCGTGCCGGTGGCCACGCAGGCCGCGATGAAGGCCGTGCTGCCCGAAACCATGAAGGACCTCGGCGCACAATGCCTGCTGTCCAACGCGTTCCACCTGTATGAACGACCCGGAGAACAGGTGCTCGACGAAGCCGGCGGGCTTGCCAAATTCATGAACTGGAACGGTCCGACGTTCACCGATTCCGGCGGCTTCCAGGTGCTGTCGCTCGGCGCGGGCTTCAAGAAGACGCTCGCCATGGACGTCACCGGCATGAAGTCGGACGACGTGATCGCGGAAGGCAAGGAGCGGCTCGCGTTCGTGGACGAGGACGGTGTGACGTTCAAGTCGCCGCTCAACGGCTCGCTGCACCGTTTCTCCGCCGAAATCTCGATGGGCATCCAGCACAAGATCGGCGCCGACATCATGTTCGCTTTCGACGAGCTGACCACGCTGATGAACACCCGCGGCTACCAGGAACGTTCCGTGGAACGCACCTACCGCTGGGCGCAACGTTGCGTGGCCGAGCACAAGCGGCTTACCGAGGAACGTCTCGGCAAGCCGTATCAGGCGCTCTACGGCGTAGTGCAGGGCGCGAATTACGAGGATCTGCGCAGGCATGCCGCCGAACAGATCGCTTCGCTCGATTTCGATGGCGTCGGCATCGGCGGCGCGATCGAAAAGCGCATCATCGGCGACACCTGCGCCTGGATCTGTGACGCGATGCCGGAAAGCCGTCCGCGCCATGTGCTCGGCATCGCCGCGGTGGACGACATCTTCGCCTGCGTGGAGAACGGCGGCGACACGTTCGACTGCGTGGCGCCCGCCCGTTGCGGCCGAAACGGCGCGATTTTCACGCGTCACGGACGCTACAACATCAAGCGCGCGCAGTTCAAGCACGATTTCGGTCCGCTTGAGGAGGACTGCGACTGCTACACCTGCACGCACTATTCGCGCGCATACGTGGACCACGCGCTGCGCGCCCGCGAATTCAACGGTTTCACGCTGGCGACGATCCACAACGAGCACTTCTTCGTGAAGCTGCTCGACGATATCCGAGCATCGATCGACGGCGGCTATTTCAACGAATTCCGCGACGAGACACTCGCCAAGTTCTACGAGAACGGTTCGAAGGGCTGAGCCAGAGGAGCTGGATGGAAGTCGCGGGGCTTGAGCATTTGCTACGCAAACGCGGCTTTTTGAACAAAGGATGGCTCCATCGTCTGGAGGTCCACAGGGCCTCCTCCCTCCTCGCGTCGCACCGCTTTGTGCATTCGCTTTGCGAATACGGCGGTGCGACACGCCGATTTGTGCCACAGATAGTAAAGGTGTAAATTAGTCGATTGTCTGCGAGCGTGGCGGAATGGTAGACGCGCTGTCTTCAGGTGGCAGTGAGTGTATGCTCGTGGGGGTTCAACTCCCCCCGCTCGCACGGGTCGAATAGGGCTGGAATCCAACGATTCCAGCCCTTTTGCTTTATCCAAAACGTATGAAATGTGACAAAAAAAGTACTAAACATGCGCCGAAAGCCCAGCTATCTCAGCAGAAACAGACAAACGGACATCCAAACCCAAAACCAGCACCACAAATGTCCGATTCTCCAGAAAACACAATCCGAATAACCAATTCGGCAGAATCGAACACATAGCCACCCAAAACCACACTTCACGTGACCGGTTGGAAAAACAGATACGTAACGCATTGCAGACCAATCCCATGCGTCCGATTCTGAAGAAAAACGAAATTCGCCGTACGACTTTTCCGCGCACGCAATCGCAAGCATTTCCCGGTATTTCACTGTGAGCATAATCGCGGAATGAGCAGGACACGGAAGAGTTGGGTGAAGTGAAAGGTCAAGGTCAGGAGCCCGGGAGGGTTCCGGATGCGGCAACGAACCCGGTCGCCGGTCTCGCTGGATGGTGACGCCGCAGCGATAATCGCACGGCCGGCTGCCAAGCCGCATTACTCCGCGCACAGAACGCGCATTTGCTTAAGGAGTACCGATTATGGCAATGTTTCCGGCTTTGATGAATGACACGATGTTCTCCGATCTGTTCGACGATCCGTTCTTCGAGGGTTGGCGCAACATGGACCGCGCAGCCGCATGCGATCCGAACATGTCCGCAGGCATGATGAGCACCGATGTGCGTGAGACCGACAAGGGCTACATGGTCGACATCGACATGCCTGGCTTCAAGAAGGACGACATTTCGCTGGACCTGCAGAACGGCTATCTGACCGTTTCCGCGCATCGCAACAGCTCGCACGAGGACAAGGACGACAACGGCCGCTGGCTGCGTCGCGAACGCTACGCCGGCTCTTGCTCTCGTAGCTTCTACGTTGGCGAGGACGTGAAGGATTCCGACATTCACGCCAGCTACAAGGACGGCACCCTGTGCCTGGAAATGCCGAAGCCCGAAGCGCAGCAGCAGGTTGAGACCAAGCATCAGATTGCGATTGAAGGCTGATTTCCAGCTGCCGTACGTCATATTCGCACGTCGTAAGTCACGGTAATCGCTAAGCAAAGCGAAGCCGGACGCCCGTAAGTGGATGTCCGGCTTTTTTGTTTGTCCGCACGCCGCCGCCCGAAAAGCAACGCCCGTCACGGCACTTAACGCACCAAAAACACCATGATGAGAATCATCACGAATCCAACCAAATCGGTCGGTTCGAACACCGCGTCCGTCCATGCCACCGCGGAAATCGTGGCCATCACCGGTTCGCTGGTGCCGAGCATGGTGGCACGCATCGAACCGACGCGCACCACGCCGGCCATGTACAGCCAGAACGCGCCGAATGTGCCGCCGATCACGGTGAACGCCATCAGCCCCACACCCAGCCAATCCAACTGCGGCGCCGTAGCCCACGGCCGCACGAACGGCAGCAGCACAAGCCCGGAAATCAGGAACGCGATGCCATTGACGGTGAAGTTGCCCCAACGTTCGATGAGCTTGACCGGAAGAAACACCATGGCCGCCGTGGACGCCGCGTTGATAGCGCCCCAAATCAGGCCGACCAACGGCAGTTTCAGCGTGGTGAAGTCGCCGCCGGTCGCAATCAGCACGGTTCCCGCGAAGGCGAGCGCCACGCCGATGCCTTCCCGTACGCCGGGCAGTCGCCGCCCGCGCAGGCATACGACCCCCAAGACGAACAGCAGGTTCAGGCTTTGCAGCACGGTCGCGGTGCCGGAGTTGGTCCAGTTGATCGATTCGAGGTAGGCGACCTGCACCAGCAGCACGCATATGATGGCGGTGGCCAGCAGCCGCGGATATGATTTGCGATCGCGTAGCGCGCCGGTAAGCAGTTTCGGCGTCATGATGGCCGAGCAGGTGAGGAAAAGCACGCCGGCTGCCAGTTCGCGCACGCATGCGATCCACAGCGGCGAGGCATGATACGTGCCCATGAGGATTTTGGAGACGGTGGCGTTGACGCCCCACAGCACGCCGCCGCACAGGGTCATCGCAATGCCGATAATCAGGTCTTTCGGCGTGCGTTCGAACGTTTTTTCCGCCACTGCGGCTCCTTCCCCTTCACTGTTCGCTCATCGCACACCGTACACGCCGCATGTGTCTTGCAGTGGCAGCCGCTCACAGACTGTCCGCGGGCGCGCTGAGGAAATCGAGAATCTTGTTCACATACGGTCCGACCACCGTGTTCGGCATGGAGAAGATCTCGTGCAACGACTTGCCGTACCGTATTTTTTCGATTGATCCGCCGCCTTCGCGCACGCGTTCCACGAAATCGTCCTGCGGACCGTTCAGGACCCAGACGTCACGGCCCGCTTGGAACAGCAGCGTCGGAGTTTCGATCGCACCGCACATGTCCGGTTTGAGTACGGCTCGAGACAATGCCATCGCCTGATGCGCCCATTCGAAGGTGGCCGCGTTGGTCTGGCATGCCACGTCGTCGACGCGCTGCTTGTGGAACCAGCGAACGCGCGCCTCGGACGCGCCCTTATGCTCGTCGAGATCGAGTTCGGGGGAAAAATCGGTGTGACCGAATACGCGCGCTTTGCCGAATCCCAAGCCGCACAACGCGCCTGTAGCGATGCGTGCGATCCATGTCGGCATGCCGACGACGGGGGCGATCATGGGTGCGGACAGCACGGCCTTGTCGAACAGGCTCGGATAGTGTTCCATCACGGCCGCGCCGATGCCGCCGCCCATCGAATGGCAGTACAGGTTCAGTGGCTCGCCGCACGCGTATTCGCGGCCCACAGTGTCGGCGAAGGCTGCGAAATCGGCCACGTACCGACGCCAATCGTCGATCCACACCAGGCTGGGATTGCTCACGTCGTGTGCGGAATGGCCGTGCCCGCGATGCTCGAGGATGCATACGGAATAGCCGGCCAGCAGGAAATACCATGCCATCTCGCTGTATTTTCGCACGAATTCGGTGAATCCGTGCGAAATGACGATCGCACCGCGGAACACGCCCGAAGCGCCGTCCTCACGCAGCGCATCGAATTTGGCCGCGTCGTAACAGCAATAGTGCAACCGGCCGGGTTCGTCCAGTTTGGGCAGCGCGTCGCCGTTCCAGTCAACGGTGGCCGGATCCATCCAGCCTTCCGTCACGCAAGCGTCCAGCGCGGGCAGCACCTTGCCGTCCATCTCGGCGTCGTAATGAGCCTCGTCGATAAGCGTGAAAGTCATATTCCCATCATAAGGATTCCCATATGACGGACACCCCCGTGGATACCGCGTCGGATGTCACGGCAAGCGTCGAGGTCGATCCAACAATCGTTGCCGTAAACCCGGCCATGGCCGCGTGTATCGCGTCAATGGCGTGCGGGAACGGTGGGAACGGATAGCGGATTGGGAAGAATTCCGGCAACATCCGCATCGGGATTGCAGACCGGGTATCTGGCTATCCGGCCCACGTGCACGGCACCTCCTCAGTTACCGGAATCGCGGAACATTCGCGCGCAGAACAGCTTGGAACCATATCCCCGTACAATGGCAGCATGAGAATCGCATCACTGCTTATGACACTTACCATGCTGATCGCCGGAGCTCCGGCAACGACCGCGTACGCCGCCGATGACACGACGCCATCCGACGTGTACGTCATCGACTGCCCTCCACTGTTGCAGTGGCTGTGCGGGAAGTAATGAGCGCTCAGTACACGTCTGGCCTGGTGCCTAAAATCCATCGCATCGCGCTAGTCGACAATGATCCGCGCGCGTTGGAATCATTGAGCTATCTCATCGAAGCCAAGGTACCCACCGCCTACGTGGTGTGGACGGCCACATCCGGCAATGAAGCAATCGAACGGTGCCAGGAAACCGGCAACAATCTCAGTTTGCTTATTCTCGACATGTCCATGGAAGGATTGCAAGGGCCAGCTACATGCCGTCGTATCCGTCTGGTGGACAGGCATCTGCCAATCCTCGGCGTCACCAGCTTCTCCATCAGAAGCTACCGCGACAAGCTGATGGAGGCCGGAGCGCAAGGGCTCATCAGCAAAGAGGACTCCAATCAGTTGGCCCAGGCCATCGAGCGGCTCTGCGGCGGCAGTGTGATGGAAGGATTCGAATCCCCAGCCTTGGCCAATCTGCGCATCAGCCGTGAGGACGAGACCTCGCCGCAGCTCACCGTGCGCGAGGAGCAAATCATCTCCCTGTGCGCGGACGGTCTGTTGGATAGGGAGATCGCCGAGCAACTGGACATTTCTGAAAGCACTGTCCGTAAGCATATGCAAAGCATCCTCAAAAAGCTCAACTGCAAGACGGCCCGTCAGGCGGTGGCGTTGTGGGTGAGGTCCCATGCTGTCTGAACTCGGCGCGAGATTCCGTTCCTGGCGCATGCGCATGCGCACTGACCGCCCGAACCTATGGCATCCGATTCGCGCGGGTCTTATGATCATCACCACATGCTGGATGGTGGCGTGCATGGCGTACACTCCACCGCGCACCCCACTCATGCTGGCTTGGAACATCACGGCGATTGCGCTGTTGCTGCTTTCCTCGTTGTTCCCGAAGTCCACGTCGGTGCTGTTTCTGGTGATTGCCGAATTTGGCTCGTATTGCGTGCCCGGAGCCAACGCCAACTCGCTACCGGGCATCCTGTACGCGCTGGGTCTGCTGTCGTTCGAGACCAGCAATCTCGTCGCGTTGCTGCTGTTCGCGTTCTTCACGCTGGATGAGTTGTTCAATGCTGTCATGCGCATCCATTCCAACACCAATCCTGTGGCCATCATCGCCATGATGGGCATGGTGGCCTTGTTCGGTTGCGCCTTGCGCTGGAACGAGATGATTACCAACAGTCGCATGGAAGCCGAGCAGGCCAAGGCGCGACTGCGGGAGATGGAGAGTCGCAACCGCATAGCCGAAGCCATTCATGACGCCGTGACGGGGGATCTGTCCGCTGCGGTGTTCGTGGCACAGCGGCACACAGGCGCGGATTCCGACATCAATGGACAGGACGCCAAGGATTGGAAGCAAATCAATGACTACGTCCGTTCCGCCTTGGCCAATGTGCACCGCGTTATCGACGAGTTGGACATGGATATCACGACTCTTGCCGAAGATGACGATGGCAGGGCCCTTTTCGATTTGCTCTGCGCCACTATGGATGACGGAGACAGACGGCTGCGCACGCTCGGATTCGACATCACCTCCGCGCGCCACGTGGCAGGAGGCAAGCCAAGCGCCTCACCGGCCATGGCCAAGCTCGCCAATGGTCTGCTCCGCGAAATCTACGCCAACATCGCACGGCATGCCCAACCCGGCAGCAAAGTGGATCTGTCGGTGATGCTCAAGCCGAACGCCATTGAAATCACGCAAATCAACCTTGCGCAAACCAAGAAGGATGGCAGCTCACTATCGGGAGGCCATGGGCTCGCTTACTTCGGCAAGCAACTCGAATCCTACGGAGGCAAACTCACTACAACGCTTCATGATGACGACTGGACGCTATTCGCCTACCTACCAGCTCCGACACCCCCCCCCGCG
>OKUM01001141.1_pt1 | contig 13548 bp, 12 predicted proteins | sample 1606801 | NCBI WGS metagenome assembly OKUM01 (sample SAMEA3882546, study PRJEB24775) | human gut metagenome | biome: human-associated habitat; feature: intestine environment; material: feces | place: Netherlands | collected 2009/2010
TGGGGGTGTCGTCGCCGGGGAAGACGTAGAAGTCCAGCGTCTCGCGGACTTCCATCTCGACGAGCTCGAGCAGCTCTTCGTCGTCGACCTGGTCGCACTTGTTCAGGAAGACGAGGACGGAAGGAACGTTAACCTGACGGGCCAGAAGCAGATGCTCCTTGGTCTGAGCCATGGGGCCGTCGGAAGCAGCGATGACCAGGATCGCGCCGTCCATCTGAGCAGCGCCGGTGATCATGTTCTTGATGTAGTCAGCGTGGCCCGGGCAGTCGACGTGGGCGTAATGACGGCCCTTGATCTGGACGTTGTCTTCGCCGGTCTTGTAGTTGTGGCCGATGCGGTCGTTGGTCTGGTACTCGACGTGAGCAGTGTTGATGGTGATACCACGTTCACGCTCTTCCGGAGCCTTATCGATGGAAGAATAGTCGGTGTACTCAGCGTCGCCGAAGAAAGCCAGGTACTTGGTGATGGCTGCGGTCAGCGTGGTCTTGCCATGGTCGATGTGGCCGATGGTACCAACGTTGACATGGGGCTTATCCTTAATAAAATGCTGTTTTGCCATTTGGATTATCCTCCTTAGTTGATTCACTTACAGTATTATTTTTGCATCCTCTTCATCATACACGACATTTGCCGATTTGACAAGAAGAATTTCCAACGCAAACGGGTGCGGCGCGGTTATACGCCTCTGCGCTTCGAAATGACGGCGTCCGCCAGGTTTTTGGAGAGCTCCACATAGTGGCTCGGCTCCATGGTGAACTGGCCGCGGCCCTGCGTTCTCGAACGCAGGTTCGTCGCGTAGCCGAACATCTCGGACAGCGGAACGAAGCAGTCGATCTGCTGAGCGCCGTTGCGCTGTGTGAGGCCTGCGATGTTGCCGCGGCGGGACGTGACGTCGCCGATGACGTCGCCCATGTACTCGTCGGGAACGATGATGCAGACCTTCATGATGGGCTCGAGGATCACGGGATCCGCCTTCTGGCACGCTTCCTTGAACGCCATGGAACCGGCGATCTTGAATGCGAGCTCCGAGGAGTCGACCTCGTGGTAGGAGCCGTCGTACAGCGTGACCTTCACGTCGACGACGGGGAATCCGGCCAGAACGCCGGCCTCCATCGCGCCGCGGATGCCCTGCTCGACCGCAGGAATGAATTCCTTCGGGATCGAGCCGCCGACGGTGGCGTTGATGAACTCAAAGCCCTTGCCGCTCTCATTGGGTTCGACAGTGATCTTGACATGGCCGTACTGGCCCTTGCCGCCGGACTGACGCGCGTACTTGGTCTCCTGATTGACCTTCTTGCGAATGGTCTCTTTGTAGGCGACCTGCGGCGCACCGACGTTTGCCTCGACCTTGAACTCCCGCAGGAGGCGGTCAACAATGATCTCCAGATGAAGCTCACCCATGCCGGCGATGATCGTCTGGCCGGTCTCTTCATCGGTGTAGGTTTTGAACGTGGGATCCTCTTCGGCGAGCTTGGAAAGCGCGATGCCCATCTTTTCCTGACCGGCCTTCGTCTTCGGCTCGATCGCCACGCGGATGACCGGCTCGGGGAAGACCATGTTCTCGAGAACGATGGGATGCTTTTCGTCGCAGAGCGTATCACCGGTCGTGGTATTCTTCAGGCCGACGGCCGCGGCGATATCGCCGGAATACACAACGGGAAGATCCTCTCTGTGGTTCGCGTGCATGAGCAAAATTCTGCCCATCCGCTCGCGCTGATTCTTGTTGGTGTTGAGGACGGTCTTGCCTGCCTCCAGACAGCCGGAGTACACGCGGAAGAACGCCAGCTTGCCAACGTAGGGATCCGTCATGATCTTGAAGGCCAGGGCGGCGAACGGCGCGTCGTCAGACGGCTCGCGCGTCTCGTCTTCCTCAGTCTTCGGGTTGATGCCGGTAACTGCTTTTTTGTCCAGCGGGGACGGCATATACTCGACAATCGCATCCAGCAGTTCCTGAACGCCCTTATTCTTGTACGAGGAGCCGCAGGTGACCGGAACGGTCTTGTTGGCGATGGTCGCCTTGCGCAGCGCGGCGCGGATCATCTTTTCGGGGATGTCCTCGCCCTCAAGATACAGCGTCATGATCTGGTCGTCCTCTTCCGAGATCGACTCGAGCATGTGGTCGCGGTAGCTGCTTGCAAGCTCCTGCATATCTGCGGGGATCTCTTCCTCGCGCATGTCCTTACCGAGCTCATCATAGAAGATATAGGCCTTCATCTTGATGAGATCGATCACGCCGCGGAAGGTATCTTCGCTTCCGATGGGCAGTTGGATGGGAACGGCGTTACACTTGAGTCGCTCGTCCATCATCTTCAGGACATTGAAGAAATCGGCACCCATCATGTCCATCTTGTTCACGTAAACAAGGCGCGGGACATGATACTGGTCGGCCTGTCTCCATACAGTCTCGGTCTGCGGCTCTACACCGCCCTTGGCGCACAGGACCGTCACAGCGCCGTCGAGCACGCGAAGCGAACGCTCGACCTCGACCGTGAAGTCCACATGACCCGGGGTGTCGATGATGTTGATCCGCACGCCCTTCCAGTGACAGGTGGTAGCAGCAGAGGTGATCGTGATGCCGCGCTCCTGCTCCTGCTCCATCCAGTCCATGGTGGCGGTACCCTCATGGGTCTCACCGAGTCTGTAATTGACACCGGTGTAGAACAAAATACGCTCAGTCGTCGTCGTTTTGCCTGCATCGATGTGTGCCATGATGCCAATATTTCTCGTATTCTCAAGTGAATATTGTCTTGGCATGCTGTTCTCCTTCTGTAATTACCAGCGGAAGTGAGAGAACGCCTTGTTGGCCTCGGCCATCTTGTGGGTGTCTTCGCGCTTCTTGACGGCGGCACCCGTGTTGTTGCAGGCATCCATGATCTCGCCGGCGAGGCGCTCTCTCATGGTCTTCTCACTTCTTGCACGACTATAGTTAGTCAGCCAGCGCAGACCAAGGGTCTGACGTCTTTCGGGCCGAACTTCAATAGGAACCTGATAGTTCGCACCGCCGACACGGCGGGTCTTGACTTCCACGGCCGGCATGATGTTTTCCATGGCGGTCTGGAAAGCCTCGAGACCAGACTTGCCGGTCTTCTCTTCCACGATCTGGAACGCACCGTAGACGACCTTCTGGGCTACGCCCTTTTTGCCGTCGAGCATGATGCTGTTGACGAGCTTGGTCACCAGAACGGAACCGTAGATCGGATCGGGAAGGATCTCTCTCTTGGGAACATTACCTCTTCTGGGCACTGTGCTTCCCTCCTTCATAAAATGATTTCATAGGTACTTCGGAAGCCCATAGCTTCCGTGGGTGCCTGCCAAGAGGTTCTTATCATAAATATATATAAAAAACTCTCAGCAAGGCATTGCCTTGCACAAGGCAGAATTGCGATGATAGCGGGAAGAATTACTTCTTCTTGCCGGCCTTCGGGCGCTTTGCACCGTACTTGCTTCTGGCCTGCATACGGCCCTGAACACCCTGGGTGTCGAGCGTACCACGGATGATGTGGTAACGGACGCCAGGAAGGTCCTTGACACGGCCGCCGCGGATCAGAACGACGGAGTGCTCCTGCAGGTTGTGACCGACACCGGGAATGTAAGCGGAGACCTCGTAACCGTTCGTCAGACGCACACGGGCGATCTTACGCAGGGCGGAGTTCGGCTTCTTCGGGGTAGTGGTACGAACAGCGGTGCAGACACCTCTCTTCTGAGGAGAAGACAGATCGGTGGTCCGGTTCTTCAGCGTGTTGACGCCCTTCTGCAGAGCAGGAGCGGTGGACTTGTAGGTCGACTGTTCTCTTCCCTTTCTTACCAGCTGGTTAAAAGTAGGCATGTTGTTCCTCCTTTCTCGGATTGTTGCTGCTGTGCAGCATGTATTTTATCCCGAAATATCTAAGATATTCCGTTGGGACCGAAGAAATCTGCTTCTCAGCGAAGCAGCGCGGCGCACGCGGCGCCGACATGGATCTGGCAGAGCTTTCCGAGCTCCTTCATCGTGGCGACGGGGATGACCTCGACGCCCGCGTCCCGGCACTGCCCGACCAGCGGCTCGCGCAGCATGGGGTCGGCGTCGTCCGCCACATAGACCGCGGCGACCCGCCCGGCCTTCAGCGCCTTGAGAACCTGCTTGGTCCCGATGAGCTTTCGATCGGTATGCAGCCGTTCCGGCATTCTGACACCTCCATGGCAGACACGCGCAAATACGCAGGCAGGCCCACGCAAATATGGATTATAGCAGAAATCACGAACCGCGTCAACAAAAAATCGCGTAAAACAAAAATAAATTTTTCATTTTTCCCTGCAGCGCCAGCGTTTTTCGCACTTTGGCAAAATGAACAAAGGAAGTCCCGTCCCCCGCCCTGTCTTATGCCCGCCATTCGGAATTTCTATCCCGCACCCGCTTGCCGCGCGGGTGCGGGATATGTTATACTGAGCTGTAAAACGCCTATGGAAAGGACGATTTTCCCATGCAATATGATGTGATCATTATCGGCGCCGGCCCCGGCGGCATTTTCTCCGCCTACGAGCTCTCAAAGCTCTGTCCGGACAAGAAGATCGCCGTGTTTGAAGAGGGCCAGCCGCTCGAAAAGCGCAGATGCCCCATCGACGGCAAGACCGTCAAGCACTGCATCGGCTGCCCGACCTGTGCGATCATGAACGGCTTCGGCGGCGCAGGCGCGTTCTCCGACGGCAAATATAATCTGACGAACGACTTCGGCGGCACGCTGTACGAATACATCGGCAAGAAGCAGGCCATGGAGCTCATGCACTACGTCGACGAGATCAACGTCAGCCACGGCGGCGAGAACACGAAGCTCTATTCCACGGCCAACAGCGCCTTCAAGACCAGATGCCTGCAGTGCGGCCTCCACCTGCTCGACGCCTCCGTCCGCCATCTCGGCACGGATATCAACTTCGTCGTGCTGAAAAACCTCTTTGCCGAGCTTGAGCCGAAGGTCGATTTCCACTTCCGCACCCCCGTGCGCAGGGTCCTGGCCAAGGACGGCGGCTACGAGATCGTCACCGACTCCGGCAGCCACACCTGCAGCCAGTGCATCATCTCCGTCGGCCGCAGCGGCAGCAAGTGGATGGAGAGCGTCTGTAAGGACCTCGCCATCGAGACCAAGTCCAACCGCGTCGACATCGGCGTGCGCGTCGAGCTGCCCGCCGAAATTTTCAAGCACCTGACCGACGAGCTGTACGAGAGCAAGATCGTCTACAAGACCGAAAAATATCAGGATCTCGTCCGCACCTTCTGCATGAACCCGAAGGGCGCGGTCGTCACCGAGAATACCAACGGCATCGTCACCGTCAACGGCCACAGCTATGAGGACCCGGCCAAGCAGACCGAGAACACCAACTTCGCCCTGCTCGTCTCCAAGCACTTCACCGAGCCCTTTAAGGACTCCAACGGCTACGGCGAGTCTATCGCGCGGCTTTCGAACATGCTCGGCGGCGGCGTCATGGTCCAGCGCTTCGGCGATCTCATCCGCGGCCAGCGCTCGACGCCCAAGCGCATCGAAAAATCCTTCGTCACCCCGACGCTCTCCGCCACGCCCGGCGACCTCTCGCTCGTCATCCCGAAGCGCATTCTCGACAGCATCATCGAAATGATCTACGCCCTCGACAAGATCGCCCCCGGCACGGCCAACGACGACACGCTGCTCTACGGCGTCGAGGTCAAGTTTTATAATATGGAGGTCTCCGTCGACGAAAACCTCGAGACCTCGCACAAGGGCCTGTTCATCATCGGCGACGGCAGCGGCATCACCCACTCCCTCTCCCACGCCTCCGCCAGCGGCGTCTACGTCGCAAGATACCTCGCCAACGAAACATGACCAAAAGCCTCCCTGCAAAGGGAGGCTTTTTCCCGCCCAGGGCTCCCCTGAAAGGGGAGGCTTTGGGCTGCACCTTCCCCTCATAGGGGAAGGCATCGAGGCGCATAAACCCCCGCCCCGGGCTTCCGGGGCGGGGGTCTTTTTTCAATTTCAGCGGACTTCCCCGCCGTTGCCGGTGTAGGCATTCGCCCAGCCGGTCTCGAGGGCGGCCCAGTCGCGCTGCGGCAGCTTGTCGTTCCAGGTCTCGACGCGCTTGCCCATCTGGTAGGTGTGGCTGTTGGTGGCTTCCATGATGGCCTCATAGAACCAGTCGGTCGTCTGCACATCCGGCCAGTCGATGCGGTCGGAGATCTTCATGTGCGCCTTCGACGGCTTGCGGCCGAGCGTGCGGTTGACGATGGCGCAGGCCTCAGCGCGGGTGATCTTGCTCTCGGGCTTGAACGAACCGTCGGAGTAGCCCTCGATCAGACCGGCGTCCTTCGCTGCGGTCACATACGGTGCGAACCAGTCGGTCGTCTTCACATCGGTGAAATAATTATAGGTCGCCGAACCGTTGTTCTGCGTGAAGCTCACGGCGATCTTCGCAAACTCCGCGCGGGAGATCGGCGCATCCGGCCGGAACGTGCCGTCCGCGTAACCGCCGATCACGCCCATGTTCGAAAGCGTGGAGACCGCGTTGTTGTACCACTTGTCAGCCGAAACGTCGGAGAAGTCATTCTTCGAGGACCAGTATTTTGCTCTGGTGTCGTCGTCCAGCAGCCGGAAGAAGATCGTCGCGACCTCTGCTCGCGTGATCTTCCCGTTCGGCCGCACCGTGCCGTCGGAATAGCCGATCAGATAAGAATAATGATCATTGGTGTTGAGCCAGAGACCAGGAATGAGATAATCACTCGTCGGCTGCTCCGGGACATATTCTTCCTTGGTATAGAGATGGATGACCGCATGCGTCAGCGGATTTGCAACTTTCTCCGTATCCTGTGTCTCATAGGCCTCGTCGTTCTCAAAAGATATCGTGCTCCCCTCCGGATACATACTGCTTATGATCCGCGTGACCGGCGTTGTGTAGGATTTCTCTTTATACCATGTGCCCTTCAGCGGGGTGTCAACCTGAACGTATTCCTGGATATCGGTGTTGGTATAGTGGAACACGACCGGATAGACAATTCGGGAGTCATCAGCGGTATTTTCCCCTTCATAAACACCGACGCCCTCATACAGATACCCGAGCCACTGTTCCTCCACTGTCTGTTCAGTGTCAAAGGTAAGTCCGTCTGAATAAAGACGTACCTTGCTTGCCGAACAGTCTTTGACCGTCACATTTGCATGACCCATGCTGAATAAGACCGCAGACGTAGATGCATACCCGCCTACAAACGTGTTCAGCACATGGCAATTCTCAAACAAATGTCCCTTCGCCGTAGAACAGGCATAGCCAAGAATTGCAGCACTATTATGTCCGCCGGTCACAACACTGTTTTTGACTGTGACATTCCGGAACGTGCATTCTGAATTCTCCGCCTTACCGATTTCGTCCATCGGTCCATGCCCGACAACCACGCCGCACCAACTATACTGCTAATCGCCGCCCCGGTCCTGCACATGTGCATTCTCAAATGTAATATTCTGGATCGTCAAATGAGTCCCATATGCGATATCACCGATAAAGCCAAGATAGGTGTTGCCACGTTCTCCATTTCCCTGCTCGTTAATCTGCATATTTGAAATGGTGTAACCGTTTCCGTCGATCGTGATCGTTCCACCAAGCCCAATGATGGAAGTCCACGCAGCATCGGACAGATCTATATCTTTTTCAATAGATACTTTAAAGCCATCATAGCTAGTGTGTTCATTCGTAATGGAATCCGCCCACGCGCGCAGACCTTTGGCGGTATAGATCCTGACCGTCTGACCGTCGACCTTCCATCCTTCATTCCCGTCTGCTATCGCCGTCACAGGCAGAAGACAGATCAGCATCACCAGCACCAATACACTGGCCAAAATCCGTTTTTTCATCCTGTATTCTCCTTTGCATCTTTTTTCGCCGCAGCAGGACCATCAAACACTCTTTCTTCTGCAGTTTCTGCAGAAGAAAAAAAGCGGGATCCCGCTTTTGGCATTTCTGGGAATTACGCTATAAATATACTACACATCTCCTTTGGTTGCAAGGATCGGATGGGATTTTTGTGGGATTTTTATAAAAAGATTTATGGGATGCGCAAAAAAGCCTCCCCTTTCAGGGGAGGCGGCACGGCGGAACGCCGGGCCAGCTCCCATGAAAGGGGAGCCTTGGGTTTCGCTTGACTTTTCCTCCGGACATGGCTATGATGTTGGGTAATCCCAGTGAAATCATGGGGAATGAAGGGGTGGTCTGTATGATCCGGGAGGAGCGGCTTTTGGGGGCGTTCCGGGAGCTGGTTTCGATCGACAATCCGACGCTGCGCGAGCGCGGCGTGTGCGATCATCTGCTGCGGCGCTATGCCGCGCTCGGCATCCGGCTGCAGGAGGACGGGACCGGAGCCGCCATCGGCGGCAATGCCGGGAATCTTTATGCCTTCGTCCCCGGGGACGAGGCGCTTGCGCCGGTCCTGCTCTCGGCGCATACGGACGCCGTCTCGCCCGCCTGCGGCAAGCACGCCGTCTTCCATCCGGACGGCCGCATCACCTCCGACGGCACGACCGTGCTCGGCGCGGACAATCTGGCGGGCCAGTGCGCCATTCTCGAGGCTGTGACCTCCGTGCTTGAGGACGGCGCGCCGCACCGGCCGTTTGAGCTTTTGTTCGACGCCGCGGAGGAGAGCTACTGCACCGGCATCCAGCGGTTTGATTTTTCCCGCCTGCGCGCGAAGCTCGCCTATGTCTTTGACCTCAGCGGGCCGGTCGGCGGCGCGGCGTATCAGGCGCCGAGCATCCTCTCGTTTCGCGCCGTGTTTACCGGCCGGGCCGCGCACGCGGCCTTCTCGCCGGAGGAGGGGCGGCACGCCATCCGTGCCGCTGCGCAGGCCGTAGCGCAGATCCCCTGCGGCCGCGTGGGCGAGCTGACCGTCAACGTCGGCACGATCGCGGGCGGCACGGCGGACAACATCGTCCCGGACCGCTGCACCGTGACCGGCGAGGTGCGCGGCTTCGACCACCCGTTCGCCCTGCAGAAGCTGGGCGAGATCGAAGCGGTCATGCAGCGCGCGGCCGCGGCTGAGGGCTGCACGGTGGAGTTTACGAGCGAGGTCTTCTGCCAGGCCTACCGGGTCGACCCGGCGGGCGAGGCGGCGCAGCTGTTTTTCGGTGCCTGCGCCCGCGCAGGGCTCGAACCCCGCATGACCGTGACCTACGGCGGCAGCGACAACAACCATTTCTGCCTGCATGGCCTGCAGGGGCTCGTCGTGGCCCCGGGCATGAACAGCTGCCACAGTTGCCAGGAATACACCAGCGTGGACGAACTCACCCGTGCGGCGAAGCTCGCCGAAGCGCTGATCAGGGAGTGACGCACGATGAAGACCCCGCTGCATTATCAGATGACGGAATACGACTGCGGCCCCATCTCCATGATGAACGCGATCATTTTTCTCTTTGACCGCGAGCAGATCCCGCCAGACCTCATCCGCAATATCATGCTCTACTGTCTCGACGGCTACGGCGCGGGGGGTGCGCCCGGCCGCAGCGGCACGACCCGCGCGGCGATGATGTTCCTGAGCAATTTTCTCGGCAGCTTCGGCCGGACCGGGCAGCTCGATCTTTCCGCGCGGTATCTGTCCGGCAGCTGCGTGCGCGTGAGCCAGAACAGCGCCATCACCGACTGTCTGCGCCGCGGCGGCGCGGTGGTCGTGCGGCTGTATCTGCTCGACGACCCGCATTACATCCTCCTGACCGGCGTGCAGGGCGAGAAGCTCTGCGCCTTCGACCCGTACCTGCCCGAAGAGCCGCTGCCGGAGAAGGACATCGTCATGACCGACGACCATCCCTACGCGTACAACCGCGTCATCCCCTTCTCCTACTTCAACCACACCGGCCGCACCCAATACGCCCTCGGCGAGACCGCCCGCCGCGAAGCCGTGCTCCTGTTCAACACGCACACGGAGCTGACGGAGGAACAGACCGTCGAATATGTGATCTGACTACATATGAAATACAGAAAAAGATCCGCACCTGGTCAAGGTGCGGATCTTTGTTGTCTTGCAAATTAGCCCTGTGCCTTCATGCGGGCGAAGCAATCGCTGCAGTAAACCGGGCGATCGGACTTCGGCTCGAACGGAACACGCGCTTCGCCGCCGCAGGCAGCGCAGGTAGCGGTGTAATACTCTCTCGGGCCACGGGTGGCGTTCTTGCGGGCGTCACGGCAGGCCTTGCAGCGCTGCGGCTCATTCTGGAAGCCACGCTCTGCGTAGAATTCCTGCTCACCGGCAGTGAAAACGAACTCTTTGCCACATTCTTTGCAGACCAACGTCTTGTCTTCGTACATTTCTGTTACCTCTCTTTTGCGATTAAAAAATGGATTTGCCCTGCAATTGCGGCTCGCGCTCGTATGCTATAGGGCTGTATATGCGATCAGGCTGCATGCCTGATTACGCCGGAAACGCGCCAGTCAATCTTGCCAGAGTCCATACACGAAGAGAGGGTGCAACGGAATGATGAAAGATCTGCGTGGCTCCATTGGGAATTTCTGAATACCCAACACTAGTGATTATATGCGATAAAGCTCCGGTTGTCAATAGTAAATAAAACTTATTTTATTTGTCCGTCGTTTTTTGTAGATTTTCGACGTGCTGCACCAGCCGGTCCGTCACGGCCTGCGCCTGCTGCTGCGTCCCGGCCTCGACCATGACGCGGATGAGCGGCTCCGTGCCCGACGGGCGGATGAGCACGCGGCCGTTTTCGCCGAGCTCCTCCTCCGCCGCGCGGATGGCAGACTGCAAGGAAGCGGACTGCATGATGGCGGTCTTCTGGTCGTTGGAGCTGACGCGGACGTTTTTGAGCAGCTGCGGATACTGCCGGACGGCGGATGCAAGCTCGCTCGCCTTCTTTTTGCTGTGCGAGAGGATGCTCAGCAGCTGCAGTGCGGCCAGCTGGCCGTCGCCGGTGGGCATATAGTCGAGGAAGATGATGTGGCCCGACTGCTCGCCGCCGAGGCGCATGCCCTCTTTCTGCATGAGCTCGAGCACGTTCCGGTCGCCGACGTTCGCGCACAGCAGCCGCAGTCCCCGTTCCTTGCAGAACCGGTGCAGCCCGATGTTGGACATGACCGTCGCCACAAAGCCGTCGCCCTGCAGCCGCCCCTTCTGCTCGAGGGATTCGGCGCAGATGGCCATCATCCGGTCGCCGTCGATGGGGTTTCCCTGCTCGTCGACCGTCAGGCAGCGGTCCGCGTCGCCGTCAAAGGCGATGCCAAGATCATACCCGCCGTCCTTCACCGCGGCGCACAGGGCCTCAAGATGCGTCGAGCCGCAGCCCTCGTTGATGTTGACGCCGTTCGGCTTGTCATTCAGATACTCCGCCTGCAGCGGGAAACGGCCGAACAGATACCGCGCCGTGGTCGAGGCCGCGCCGTTCGCGCAGTCGATGAGCACGCGCAGGGGCTCCAGATTCTCCACGGTGGAGGCCAGGTGGTCGAGATAATACTCCGCCGCGAAGCTGCCGGACATGACCTGGCCGATCTGGCCGTGCGTCTTGACGGGCAGCTCACCCTCGCGCAGGATCAGCTCCTCGATCCGCGCCTCGAGCGCGTCGCTGAGCTTGAAGCCCTCAGACGAGAACATCTTGATGCCGTTGTGCTCGTACGGATTGTGCGAGGCGGAGATGACCACGCCCGCGTCCGCGTGCAGATAGACCGTCAGATATGCGACCGCCGGCGTCGGGATGACGCCGAGCAAAATCGCGTTGCAGCCGCAGGCCGTCAGGCCCGCGACGAGCGCGCCTTCGAGCATGTCGGAGGAAATGCGCGTGTCCTTGCCGATGACGACGGTCGGCTTCGTGCCGGAATCGTCCGCGAGCGAGATGGCTGCCGCCTGCCCGACGCGGTAGGCGAGCTTCGCGTCCAGCGTCTCGTTGGCCACGCCGCGGATGCCGTCGGTCCCAAATAATTTACCCATATGTACGAATGCTCCTCAAATGTTCAGAATGAAAGCTGTCCGCCCGCGTCCGGCACGGGCGCCGGCAAGTGCAGGTGCTCATAGGCCAGCGGCGTGACGCAGCGGCCGCGCGGCGTGCGCGTGAGAAAGCCGATCTGCAGCAGATACGGCTCATAGACGTCCTCGAGCGTGACGGCCTCCTCGCCGATGGTGGCGGCCAGAGTCTCGAGCCCCACGGGCCCTCCGCCGTAGCTGCGGATGATGGCCGTGAGCATCCGCCGGTCGATGGCGTCAAGCCCGAGCTTGTCGACCTCGAGCTTGCCGAGCGCATGGTCGGCCGCCTCGGTGGTGATGACGCCGTCATGGCAGACCTGCGCGAAGTCGCGCACCCGGCGCAAAAGCCTATTGGCGATACGCGGCGTGCCGCGCGAGCGCGACGCGATCTCCCGCGCGCCGGCGGGGTCGATCTCGATGCCGAGCAAAGCCGCCGAGCGCATGACGATGCGCTGCAGCTCCTCCGTGGTGTACAGCTCCAGCCGCAGCTGCACGCCGAAGCGGTCACGCAGCGGGCTCGAGAGCTGCCCGGCGCGCGTCGTCGCGCCGATGAGCGTGAATCTGGGCAGATCCAGCCGGATGGAGTTGGCCGAGGGGCCCTTGCCGACGATGATGTCGATGGCAAAGTCCTCCATGGCCGGATACAGGATCTCCTCCACCGCACGGTTGAGGCGGTGGATCTCGTCGATGAACAGGATGTCGCCCGGGGCGAGGTTCGTCAGCAGGGCGGCCAGATCCCCGGCCTTTTCGATGGCCGGGCCGGAGGTCACGCGGATGCCCGCGCCCATCTCGTTGGCGATGACGCCCGCGAGCGTCGTCTTGCCGAGGCCCGGCGGACCGTAGAGCAGCACGTGGTCGAGCGGCTCATTGCGCCGGCGCGCGGCCTCGATGTAGACGGACAGATTGCCCTTGGCCTTCTCCTGGCCGGTATAGTCGGCCAGCAGCTTCGGGCGCAGGCTGATCTCGCCCTCGTCCTGCGGCGTCAGGCTCGTGGTGACGATGGGCGCGTCGTATTGCTGTGAAAAATCCAGACTCATGTCCGCTTCTCCTTACTGCCGTGCGGCTGCGCGCAGCGCCTGGCGGATGATATCCTCGATGGACAGGTTCTCCACGTCGAGCCCCTTGAGCGCGGCGGCCGCCTCGGTCTGCGAGTAGCCGAGGCCGACGAGCGCCGCGGTCGCCTCCGCCGTCTTGCTGCCGCGCACGGGCGTGCCGGAGGCGGCCATCTGCGCGGTGTTCAGCTCCAGCTGGCTCGCGCCGAGCTTGTCCTTGAGCTCGAGGATGATGCGCTGCGCAAGCTTTTTGCCCACGCCCTGCGCCATGGTGATGGTCTTGTCGTCCTGCGTCATGACGGCCAGCGTCAGCTGGTCCGGCGAGACGGCGGACAAGATGGCGAGCGCCGCCTTCGTCCCCACGCCCGTCACGCCGATCAGACGGCGGAAGCAGTCGAGCTCCTCGCGCGTGGAGAAGCCGTAGATGTCGAAGGCGTCCTCTTTGATGTTGCAGTAGGTAAAGAGCTTGGCCGGCTTGCCGTTTTGCAGCCGGGCGAGCGTATAGTTGCTCGTGTGGCACGCGTAGCCGACGCCGCCGCAGTCGATGACCGC
>OKUM01001142.1_pt1 | contig 13525 bp, 10 predicted proteins | sample 1606801 | NCBI WGS metagenome assembly OKUM01 (sample SAMEA3882546, study PRJEB24775) | human gut metagenome | biome: human-associated habitat; feature: intestine environment; material: feces | place: Netherlands | collected 2009/2010
CCCACAGCTGCGATGCCGCGGTACTTCCACGGGGTCAAATCAACTGCACCGACATCTTTCTGCACCCAAGCGACCAGTTCCGGATGCTTTTTCTTGTTGTTGCTGTTGAGCAGGGCCATAATGATCATTTCAAGCGGCCACAGCACCAATACAGCATACAGGTAATGAATGGTGCCGTTACCGCCGCCGAACAGAGAGTAGGACGGGGAGATCAGCAGAAAGCTGCCGTAGAATACAATGTGGAAGATCAGAATAAACTTCGCGGTGAACTTTGGCAGGAACTTGAAGAAGAAACCGCCGAATACGGCCGACAGAACCGGCAGCGCCACCAGCATAACGAGAGAATCAAGGAAAGTACGCATACCGCCCGGGAAGAAGTATACCATCGGACCAATAATGGTCGTCAGCACTGCAAACATAACACCGACCTTCTTGCCGATCTTGACCATCTGCAGCTCATTTGCTTCCGGCTTGATGAACTCTTTGTAGATATCAAGGGTGAACATGGTATTGATGGAGTTGAGGAACGAGTTGAACGAGGACAGGATCGCGCCGAACATGACAGCCGCGAAAAAGCCCATCAGCGGAGCAGGAACGATCTGCATGATCATGGTCGGGTACGCATCGTCCATCATGGTGATCTCCGTACCGTTCAGCTGGAACAGTGCGTAAGCGATAACGCCCGGCAGAGCCAGATACATAAAGCCGATGATCTTGAGCGTTGCACACAGCAGAGCACCCTTCTGTGCTTCCTTCAGACTCTTTGCGGCGAGTACGCGCTGTACATACGCCTGATTGGTGCACCACGACTGCAGGCCGAGAATGACCATGCCCGTAAATACGGTCGGCCACGGAACAGCCGGTGCAGAAGATTCCGCCGGAGCGATAGAGTTGAGCATATCCGAATGGTTCTCGATCAGGTAGCGCATACCCTCGATGATACCACCGCCGTTTGCGGTGCTGCCCAGCACGTGCAGCGCGAGGAACGGAACCGCCAGACCGCCGATCAGCAGGCCGATACCGTTTACCGTATCGGATACCGCAACGGCTTTCAGGCCGCCGAAGATGGCATAGATCGAACCGATGACGCTGATAGCAATACATAGAATGACAATCGCCTGGAACTTAGTCACACCGAGGATACCGGATAGACCGAAAATGTTCTCAAATACCAGCGAACCGGAGTACAGCACGACCGGGATCTGAACGACCAGCGCCAGCACGATGTACAGAATACTGAACCACAGTTTGGTACTTCTATCAAAGCGCAGGCCGATGAGCTGCGGGATGGTGGTGATGCCGCTTTTCAGGTAACGCGGTGCGGCAAACAGCGCCAGCGCAATGCAGCACGGTGCCGCCAGCACCTCGAACGCCATCGGGCTCATGCCGACCAGCCAGGTCTGACCGTTCGAGCCGACCAGCTGTTCCGCCGACAGGTTAGTCAGCAGCAGCGAGCCTGCGATAACGAATCCCGGCAGACCGCGTCCAGCCAGGAAGTATCCTTCCGAGGTACTTTGATTGTCACCTTTAGTTTTGAAGTAGGAGATCACCGCTACCAGAATGGTGAAACCCACAAAGCTAATGAGTGTCCATAACATAATTTTTTATCGTCCCTTTATCTTGTGTCTCGTTTTTGATGCGGAGCAGAACGAATTTTTGCCCTGCATTTCACAGCGCACAGAACTTTCGTCCTGTGCGCTGTATTGTTTCAGCATTTTCTCCCCTTGCGGAACTGAGTGCAGCCGCCGTCCCGGGGCGGTCTGCGGTGGGAACGTTGGAGCGTCATACCCGACCGGGCAGTTCAAAGGAGGAGGTTTTCAGATGTGTGCTGTTCTCGCCGATAAACGGCGCGGAATTACTCCCACAGGCCCTTGCTCTTCATGTCGTCGATGTACTCATCGCAGTTGGCAGAGTCAACGATCTTAGCGCCGGAGTCGATGAAGGAATCGATTTTCTCGCCCTCGAGCGCCTTTACCGCGGCTTCAACAGCCTTGTAGCCCATGTCGTAGCCGAGCTGTGCAACGTCCATGCCCAGAGCGCCGTCCTTGATTGCGGAAATCGCGGAGGTATTGCCGTCAAAACCGCAGACGATGGTGTCGGCATACTTGGCGTTGCCGGAGTCCTTGATGATCTTGACAACGCTCATTGCCATGTCGTCGTTGGAGGAAAGAACGATATCAATGCCGTCCGGATACATCTGCATAACCGACTCCATCGCGGTTGCGGCCTTCTCGGCCAGACCATCGCAGTACTGCACCTCAACGACCTCGCCGCCGGCCTCTTCAACGCCTTCCTTGTAGCCGGCCAGACGTGCTTCGTGCGTCTCGTCGCCCTGTACGCCGGTAACGATCAGGACAGTCGGCTTGTCAACACCGTTCGCCTTGGCGGCTTCTACGGCTGCCGTGCCGCCGCTCTTGGCAGCGTCCTTGTTGCCGGTGCCGACAAATGCCAGCTTCTTGTCCGAAGTAAAGTCGGTATCGAGTGCGATTACGACCTTATCGGTGTTCGCCACCAGCGTGGAAGCGGAATCCGACTGCAGCGGCGCCAGCACCAGCGCGTCAATACCCGGGTTGCCGAGCGAGGTCTCGATCATGTTGACCTGCTCATCGTAGGAGGTCGCCGAGGTCGGAGACTGGATATCTACGTTTACGTTGTCGTGCTCATCGGCGTATGCCTTTGCGCCTGCCATAACCTTGTTGAAGTGGCCGTCGGTCAGCTTGACGATAACCGAGATGTTGTACGCGTCGCCGCTGTCGGCGGAGGAGCCTCCGTTATCGGTCGAGGCGGACGAGCCGCCGCAGCCCGCCAATGCGCTTGCGAGCATCGCGCTTGCCAGAGTCATCGCTAACAGCTTCTTTTTCATAATGCTAGTCCTTTCTTTTCTCTCACATTTGTTTTGGGGTCTCTCTTTTCTTCTATCAACAACGCCGGGGCGTTATTTTACAGATCGCAGGGCATTGCTTCCTTGAGAACAACCGTGGACTTCTTCAGACCGGTCAGCGCAGGCATGGTCAGATCCTCCATCTCCTGGCTGATCGGGCCGTCGTAGCCCTCCATGCTCAGGCAGGAAAGGAATTCCTTCCACCAGCTGACATCATGGCCGTGGCCGAGAGCAACGTAGTTCCAAGTGCGCTTTGCGAACTGGTCGATGGTCTTGGTGTCGAGCACGCCGTCCGGGCCGATGTAGTTGCGCTCGATACGGACGTCCTTTGCATGAACGTGGTAAATGCGGTCCGCGCCGAGCTTGTGCACTGCCGTTACCGGGTCGCCGCCCATCCACATCAGATGGCTCGGGTCGAGGTTCATGCCGACCATCGGGCCGACAGCGTCGCGCAGGCGAATGAGGGTTTCCGGGTTGTAGACCATCTGGCAGCCGTGATTCTCGAGCGCGATCTTCTCGATGCCGTTGGCCTTCGCCAGCTCGATAGTCTTTTTCCAGTACGGGATGAGAACTTCTTCCCACTGCCAGTTGAGGATTTTCGTAGTGATCGGCGGCCAGCTGGTAACGATCCAGTTCGGGGTGTGGTCCTCTGCGGAACCGCCCGGGCAGCCCGTACAATCGGACCGAGGCCGCCGGCCGGGTATGGCTACCCGGAAAAAACCGCCGGTGTCCCCTGCAGGAGGAGGGCCTGCCCGAGGTCGAGCCATCCAGCCCGCCCCCCTCCGCCGAATCACCCCGCCTGCCCCAGCCGGGACGAACGCCTGCTCCGTTCCGGTCAAATACTGGAAAAGACGCTGCCGGTTGTGCTGCGTCTTATTTGGGCATTCCGGCCGCTCCACACCACAGGCTGCAAACAGCGGAGCGGGCGGCCGCACCCACCGGGCTCCCCGACCCGGAATCGGGCCGCTCCACGGCGAGGAGACAGAAAGCGGCAGACGGAGCGGAGGCAATGGCAGCAACGGAAGCCGCTGATCGGCTGCGCACCCGGGCACCCCGACACGGAATCGGACCGCTCAACGGCGAGAGCAAGGAAAGCGGCAGACGAAGCGGAGACGATGGCAGCAACGGAGCTCCGAAGGCGGCAGAAGCATCGTCCGCATCCGAAACGGTGTGAAAATCATGCCTCCTGCCGAAAAGCGAAGTTTTTTTCTTATTTTTGCGCCATAATCATTGGCAAAAGATGAATCTGAAGAAAATATCCCTGCTCGTCCTGCTGCTGCTCATTGCGGACCAGGCGCTCAAGATCTGGGTCAAGACCCACATGCACCTCGACGAGGCGATCGTCGTCTTTCCCGACTGGTTCCAACTGCGCTTCATCGAGAACAACGGCGCCGCCTTCGGCATGCACATCGCCACACCGGGCGGATTCGACTGGGGCAAACTGCTGCTGGGGCTCTTCCGCATCGCGATGGTCGTCGGGCTGGGCTGGCTGATCCGCTACCTGCTGCGCCACAAGCGGAGCGAAACCCCGACGGGTGTCTTCGTCGGGCTGGCGCTTATCGTCGCCGGAGCGCTGGGCAACATCCTCGACAGCGCCTTCTACGGGCTGATCTTCTCGGAATCGACCCCCGCGACAGTCGCACACCTGGGCGGCCACTACGCTGGATTCATGATGGGCAAGGTGGTCGACATGTTCTACTTTCCGCTCTTCCAGTGGAACGGCGTGCCGCGCATCCTGCGCTTTCTGGTCGACAGCAACAACTACTTCTTTGGGGCGATCTTCAATCTGGCCGATGCCTACATCTCCGTTGCCGTAGTCTATCTGCTTCTGTTTCAGTACAAATATTTCAACAGGTAGATTTTTTTGCAAAAAAGGCTTGCCAATTCAGAAAAAAGTATTACTTTTGCACACCGCAATTCCAGAAAAGCCCAGGTGGCGGAATAGGTAGACGCGCACGTTTCAGGTGCGTGTGCCGCAAGGCGTGCAGGTTCGATTCCTGTCCTGGGCACTGGGAACCCCGTTGAACGCGAGTTCAGCGGGGTTTTACTTTTTCCGTGTCCGCACCGTGTCCGCATTTCTCTCTTAATGCAAAAAATCTATCAATAATTTCCACCAGGATCCAGGATGTCATCACAAAGCCCCCCATAACCTAAGCAAAACCATTCAATATCGGCTCCGGGCACCAGTAAAAGATCCCAAATAACTAATCCATAGCTATTGGGGATTTTTGTTATGTCCTCCGTGTCCGCATTTTTGCCGAAGTCGAGAAACAGATGGAATTTTATAGGCCTCATTACTCTTTCAGATCGGCAAACCAGTAGGAGTAGGTCTTCACCGTTCCGTCGTCGAGTCGGATGTCGTAGCTTTATGAAAAGGATTCTCCCAACCAAAACGGAATGAGATACCGGAAAATCGGGACGTCATAACAAAATGTGTGATATTCGCCGTTTTCGCCGTTGGGGTCGACATCGTTCGGCAAAGAATCTATAAACTCCCGATCGATCTCCCGACCTATGGCTGCCTCGCCAAAGCCGTCGGCCATATATCTATAATACTTCGAATATTCGGGGTGTATCCTGTTTTGGATGGGGCGGGGTAGATTGAGTTGCGAATTGGACGATTGTGCGAGTACGGCCTTTTTCTCTTGTTTGTAAAATATTTCAAAACCTAACCGGATTTTAGCAATAGATCGGTGAAATGAAAAATTTTACTTATTTTTACGAAAAATAACCCCGTCCATTCATGATTGAACGTCTCATCGGAATCATACTCCTAATCCTCCTGGTCACAGCCTGCAGCCCCAATGCTCCCTATCCGCGCGATGTCGAACGGCAGCTCGAAGAGCTCGACCGCACGATCGAAGAACGGGATCGGTTCGAGGCGATCAAAACCCAGTACATCGACCGAATCAAGGCCAAACTAACCACGGGATCCACCGACTTGCAACGCTACGGGATTTACGACAATCTCTACGACGAATACTATCAGTACAATCTCGATTCGGCAACCTTCTACGCCCGCATGAAACTCGACGTGGCACACCGGATCAAAAGCCCAGGCATGAAGTTCGATGCCATCCTCGATATTGCGGATCGCTATGTCCTTTCGGGCATGTATGTCGAAGCCCGGGAATATCTCTCCCAAATCGATTCTACACAACTGCCCTACGATCTCTTGCCGCGTTACTATCACGTCTACCACGCCTTCTACGACGGGATGGCTACCAATGCCGGAGACCCCATCTGTCAGGACGAATACCTCCGACTGAAAAAAATCTACCAACGTCTTCTCTACGAAAAACTCGGCGAAGACGATATCGCCAGACTCTATCTGCTCGCCGACATGCTCTATGAAGAGGGAAAAGCCTCCGAAGCCCTGCAAGATCTCATGGACCGCTACGATACCACCGAAACATCGCTCCACGAACGGGCCATCCTGGCTTATCTCATCGCTACGGTCCACCAGCAGAACGGCAACAACTGGGAAGCTGTCCGCTATTTCACGGAGAGCGCCATCCACGACCTGAAGACGCCCGTACACGAATACCGATCGCTCTACGAACTGGCCTCGCTGCTCTACGAGGCCGGAGACGTCGAACGCGCCTACCGATACATCACCTGTTCGGGAAACGACGCCATGACGGTCAACGCCCTGAACAACATCCACTCGATCAACCGCCTGCTGCCGATCATCTCCGAATCCTACAACACGCTGATGACCCGCAAACGGATACAGCTCAACCGGGCTCTGTGGAGTGTCAGCATCCTCTCGCTGCTCTTCATCACCGTGGCTCTCATCGCCTTCCGCGACAAACGGCGCGCCTCCGCGGCCGAACGCGAAACCCGCGAAATCAACGAAAAACTCAGCCTGGCCAATGCCCGGCTCCAGAAGTACATCGGGCTTCTCCAGGAGTCGAACAACATCAAGGAGTCCTATCTCGGGCGCTATCTCGACCTCTGCTCGGAGTACATCGGGCGCATCGAAACCTACCGCTCGCAACTCCTCCGCATCGCCCGCGAAGGCGGAATGGCCGAACTGCAGAAGGTCCTTCGCTCGACGGCATTCATCGAGTCGGAACTCAACGAATTCTACGCCAAGTTCGACGCCACGTTCCTGCACCTCTTCCCCGACTTCGTGGCCCAGTTCAACGAACTCCTCCAGCCCGACAAGCGCATCGAAACCATCCCCGGCGATATGCTCCTGACGACCGAACTGAGAATCTTCGCCCTGATCCGGCTCGGGATCAACGATTCGGTGAAAATCGCCGAATTCCTCCGCCGCTCCGTCTCCACGGTCTACAACTACCGCGTCAAGATGAGAAACGCCGCACTCGCCAGCCGTGAAGAGTTCGAAAAACAGGTCATGCGCATCGGACGCCTTTCGTAAACAACTACTATTTAGCCCCCGAGCGGCTCGATTAACATATTGTTAACGAGCCGTTTATATTTTACAAGATACTACTATTGCATTTCGAACATCTCGTTTGGCGGATTTTGTCGGCTAATTTTGGTATGCCGATGCGCAAAGCCCCAATTCGTGGCGCCGCAGAGGCCCGAAACCCAAAGTCCAAACCTAAAACAATTCGTATGAAAAGGTTGTACCAAACCTTGCGCTCCGGATTCACGCTTTGCGTGGGGAGCCTCCTCCTCGCCCTGGCGACAGGCCTCCCGGCCATGGCCCAGAAGATCACGGTAAACGGTACGATCCGCGACGCCGCAGGGAATCCCGTCGTCGGCGCCTCGATCGTCGACCTGAAGAATCCCGCCTCGGGAACCTCGTCCGGAATCGACGGCGCATTCTCACTCTCGGCCGACCCGCAGGCCGAACTCGAAATCTCGTTCATCGGATACCGATCGCAAAGGATCCCCCTGAACAACCGAACGCTCCTCGAAATCACGCTCGAAGAGGATACCGCCCAAATCGACGAAGTGGTCGTCGTCGGGTACGGTACCATGCGGAAAAACGACCTCACGGGGGCCATCGCGTCGGTCGGCAGCAAGCAGATCCGCGACACCCCGGTGGCAAACGTCGGACAGGCCATTCAGGGCAAGATCTCCGGTGTGCAGATCGTCGATGCCGGAAAGCCCGGTGACAACGTTACGATCAAGATCCGCGGTCTGGGAACCATCAACGACAGCGACCCGCTCGTCGTCATCGACGGCGTGCCCACCGACCTCGGACTCGCCTCGCTCAACATGGCCGACATCGACCGGATCGACGTGCTGAAGGATGCCTCGGCTACGGCCATCTACGGCGCCCGCGGTGCCAACGGCGTGGTGATGGTCACCACCAAACGCGGACAGTCCGGCGAAGGCAGACTCTCCGTCACGGCAAACTGGGCCATCCAGAATGTCACGAGCATTCCCGAAATGCTCAACGCCGCGGAGTATGCCGCCTACTCGAACGACATGCTCTCGGCCGCAGGCCTGGCCACGAACCCCGCCTGGAGCGATCCCTCGTCGCTGGGGGAAGGCACCGACTGGCTCGACGAACTCTTCCAGACCGGCGTCATGCAAAACTACACGGTCAGCTACTCCGGCGGCAACGAAAAGTCGCACTACTACGTCTCGGGCGGATTCCTCGATCAGAGCGGCACGGTCCGCACGGTGAACTACCAGCGATTCACCTTTCAGAACAACAACGACACGCAGCTCTTCCGCTGGCTGAAACTCTCGAACAACATCACCTTCTCGACCGACAAGAAATCGGCCGGCTCCTACTCGATCAGCGACGCCATGAAGGCCCTGCCCACCCAGTCGGTCAAGGATGCCGACGGTTCGTGGAGCGGCCCCGAGGGGAACTCCTACTGGTACGGCGATATCCGCAACCCGATCGGTACGCTCTACACCAATGACAACCAGACCAAAGGCTACAACTTCCTGGCCAACATCTCGGCCGAGGTGACCCTCTTCCCCTGGCTGCGATTCAAGAGCACGTTCGGATACGATGCCAAGATGTGGTACAACGACAACTTCTCGCAGGCCTACGACTACAGCCCCACGCCCGTCGAGGAGACAACCCGCTATCAGGATACGAACAAGTCGTTCACCTACCTCTGGGACAACTACTTCACCTTCGAGCGTACGTTCGCCGACAAGCACGACGTAAGCCTCATGGTCGGAAGCTCCGCACAGTGGAACCGCACCGATGCCTTCAACGCCACGATGGCCGGATTCCTCTTCGACAGCGTCCACGAATTCGACAACGGAAACACGATGAAGGATATCGGCGGTTCGTCGAGCGACTGGGCCCTGCTCTCGTTCATGGCCCGTCTGAACTACACCTACGACGACCGGTTCCTCGTGACGGCCACCTTCCGCCGCGACGGCTCCTCGCGATTCGGGCCCGATCACCGCTGGGGCAACTTCCCCTCGGTATCCGCCGCATGGCGAATCTCCCGCGAACGCTGGTTCCCGCAGGATTCGTTCGTCAGCGACCTCAAGCTCCGCGCCGGATACGGAATCACCGGTAACGAAAAGATCGGTTCCTACTCCTACATCTCGACCTACAGCACCGGATCCTACATCTTCGGATCGAATGTCGTCTCGACGCTCATGGCCAAGACCATGGCCAACCCCACGATCCACTGGGAGGAGGTTCGCCAGAGCAACATCGGTATCGACGCCGCGCTCTTCAACTCGCGGTTGAACTTCTCGGTCGACGCCTACGTCAAGAATACGGCCGACATGCTCGTCAAGGCCGCCATTCCGATCACCTCGGGATTCGAGGACACGACCACGACCTACACCAACGCCGGCAAGGTGCGGAACAAGGGTGTCGAAATGTCGCTGCGCTCGGTCAACCTCGACGGGCGCAACGGAGGTCTGCGCTGGGAAACCACCGTCACGGCCACCTTCAACCGCAACCGCATCATCAGCCTGAACAGCGATACGCCCCTCTACCAGAACGAGATCAACGGCGCCTACGTGACCATGCAGCGCAACGGTTCGCCCATCAACGTCTTCTATGGATATGTCACCGACGGGCTGTTCCAGACCCAGGAGGAGGTTGACAACCACGCCTTCCAGGAGAGCGGAACCGCACCGGGCGACATCCGCTTCAAGGACCTGAACAATGACGGCGTGATCAACGACGAGGACCGTACGATCATCGGCGACCCCAATCCCGACTGGATGTTCTCGATGGTCAACGATTTCTCGTGGAAGGGTTTCGACCTGTCGATCTACCTGCAGGGAGTCACCGGAAACGAAATCTTCAACGCCACCAACATCACCACCGAAGGCATGTCCTCGGCTCACAACCAGACCGCTTCGGTCCGCTACCGCTGGGTCGGCTACGGAACCAGCACCGTGATGCCCCGCGCCGTCTACGGAGACCCGAACCACAACGCCCGGATCTCGGACCGTTTCGTCGAGGACGGCTCCTACCTGAGACTCAAGAACATCACCCTCGGATACACCCTCCCCGCACGCTGGATGAAACAACTGCACATCCAGAACGCCCGGATCTACTTCTCGTGCGAAAACCTCGCCACGCTGACCAAATACACCGGATTCGACCCCGAAATCGGAATCAACGGTATCGACAACGGAACCTATCCGGTCTCCCGCACCTTCAGTCTGGGTGTCAACTTCAACTTCTAAACCGACGCGAACCATGAAAAAGATTCTCATATCCCTGTATACCATCCTTGCGCTGTCGGCCACTTCGTGCAGCGATTTTCTCGACAGCCACCCCTCCTACGCCGTGGATACCGACGTCGCCGTCACCGACGAGGTCGCCGAGGCGCTGACCAACGCCTGCTACACCCCGTTGCAGTCGTCGAACCTCTACAACATGCGGATCTGGTCGTTGGACATCATCGCCGGGAACTCCGATGTCGGCGGCGGGGGAGGCGAGGACGGTATCGAAACCGTGCAGTGCGCCAATTTCGCCGCAGCCAGCGACAACGCCTATGCCCTCTACGTATGGCGTTCGCCCTGGGTCGGGATCGGGCAGTGCAACATCGTGATCAACAGCCTCTCGCCCGAAGGTCTCTCGGCAGAGATTTACAACCGGTCGATGGGCGAAGCCTACTTCCTGCGGGCTCACTATTACTATATTCTCGTGCGGTTGTTCGGCGGCGTGCCCCTGCGCCTGGAGCCCTACAACGCCGGTGAGTCCACGGCCATTGCCCGGGCTTCGCTGGCCGATTGCTACGAGCAGATCATCGCCGACTGCAAGCAGGCCATTTCGCTCCTCCCGGCCAAGAGCAGCTACTCCTCCGACAACTACAACCGCGTCTCGAAGGATGCCGCCCTCACGATGCTGGCCGACATCTACCTGACCTGGCAGCCCGAAACCCACTATGCCGACGTCGTCTCGCTCTGCGAACAGGTCGAGGCCCTGGGCTACGACCTCACGCGCTGCGAATTTGCCGACAACTTCGGAATCGCCGCCGAGACCAGCCCCGAAGCGATCTTTACGGTCGGTTACTCGGGCAGCACGCAGTATGACTTCTGGGGCAGCGACAACCAGGCGTCGTGGCTCTCGACCTACATGGGCCCCCGCAACTCGAACCTCGTGGCCGGCAGCTACGGTTGGAATCTCCCGACCGACGAATTCATGGCGCAATGGGAGGAGGGCGATCTGCGCAAGGATGTCACGGTGCTCTACGACGGATGCCCGGCATTCGACGGCACGGAGTATCAGAAATCGTGGTCCAATACGGGGTACAACGTCCGCAAGTTCCTCGTCTCCAAGAAGGACTCGCCCGAGTACAACACCAACCCTTCGGACTTCATCGTCTACCGCTATGCCGACGTACTGCTCATGAAGGCCGAGGCACTCAACGAGCAGGGGCTCACCGACGAGGCCTGCACGCCGCTCAATATCGTCCGCACCCGGGCCGGACTCCCCTCGATCGGCAAGGGCCGCACGCAGGAGGAGATGCGCGAACTGATCATCCACGAACGCCGCATGGAGCTCGCCTTCGAGGGGCACCGCTGGTTCGACCTGGTGCGCATCGACGACGGCGACTACGCCATCGAATTCCTCCAGTCGATCGGCAAGAGCGTCACCCGCGAACGGCTGCTGCTCCCCATCCCGCAGACCGAGATCGACTCGAACAGCGCCATGACCCAGAACCCCGGCTATTGATCCCCAACCCGAAAAAACGATTACCAAGATGAAACGCATATTCTTACAGACAGCGCTGCTCCTGACGGTGCTCTGTGCAGGAGCCTGCTCGGAGGAGCTGACCGAAACGTCGAAGGGCGAAACGCCGCTGGCCCTCACCGCCTCGCAGACGGAGATCCTGCTCGACGAACGCCAATACGCCACGACAGCCCTCTCGCTGACCTGGACCACCGGAACCAACTACGGGACCGGAAACGCCATCGACTACACGCTCGAAATCGCGCCCGCGGAGGCTGAATACACCGACGGGGTGACGATCGAAGCCGGCCGCAAGGTCTATGCCCAAAGCTACACGGTCACCGAACTGAACGATCTGCTGCGCGGAGAGTTCGGAGCCGCAGCCGGCGTGGCCGCCGAATACAAGGCCCGGGTAACGGCCCGGGTGGCTGCCGACGAGCGCACGCAGCAATCCGAAATCCGGTTCACGGCCACCCCTTACGAGCCTGTGACCGAAACGCTCTATCTGATCGGCGACGCCACCTCTACGGGGTGGTCGGTCGACGCTCCCGAGGCGCTGAAACGCTCCCAGCCGGGACTCTTCACCTGGACCGGGAACCTCAAGGCCGGCGAGCTGAAGTTCATCACCACGCAGGGCGAATTCCTCCCCTCGTACAACCGGGATGCCACGGCCGAGGATGAGTGGACGCTCGTCTACCGCACCTCAGACGACCAACCCGACGAGAAGTTCACGATCGCCGAAGAGGGTGGCTACACCCTGACGGTCGACCTGCTCAACCTTACCCTCGGAATCGAAACCGCCGACGTCAATACGCCGCCCTTCAGCCGCATCTACTTCGTGAGCGAGGCCAACAGCTGGAGTTTCGAACCCATGACGCAGGATCCCGTCAACCCCTTCATCTTCCGCTACGGCGCCGAGATCGGGAACGGTCAGTTCAAGTTCGGAACCGCCGAGGGCTCGTGGGAGAACATGTACAAGACCGATGTCGACAACTCGGACTACACCCACACGACCGTGGTCTTCGTCTCGGGATTCGACCCCGACAACAAATGGCTGCTCTACGCCGACACGCCGAACAAACCCTACAAGATCGCGCTCGACATCACGCCCGACGCCGAGTCGATGGTCATGACGGAGTTCACGCCCTACGAGCAGATCTGGATGATCGGCGACGCCACGCCCAACGGCTGGTCGCTCGACGACGCAACCCCCTTGCAGAAGGGTGAGGACGACTACACCTTCACCTGGACCGGAACGCTCGCAAGCGGTGAGCTGAAATTTACCTGCGACTGCCAAAGCGACTGGAACGGAGCCTGGTTCATGGCGTCGGAGGAGAACAAGGTCTTCGAGGCCGGCAGCGAAACGATCTGTTTCGTGGACAAGCAGCTCGCCGAAAACGCCAGCGTAGACCGCAAATGGAAGGTCTCGGCCGGGAACTACACCATCGTCCTGAACCAGTTGACCGAAACCATGACCGTCACGAAAAACTGATACGAACGAACACGATTATGAAACGAAATATGTTTTTAAGCGCAATTCTCGCGGG
>OKUM01001146.1_pt1 | contig 13507 bp, 9 predicted proteins | sample 1606801 | NCBI WGS metagenome assembly OKUM01 (sample SAMEA3882546, study PRJEB24775) | human gut metagenome | biome: human-associated habitat; feature: intestine environment; material: feces | place: Netherlands | collected 2009/2010
CCATGCAGGCAGCTGCTGCCGCCAGAATCTTCCAATACGTTTTCATCTTGCAATAAAAATTTGAATGGTTGTTGTCTTGTATCACTTTCCTGTGTGTCAGAATTTCAGGTTCAGGCCGATTTCAAAGCCCGTACCGCGGCGGTAGCGCTCGACCTCGACGGTCCGGTTCGTCTGCGGCACCTCCTGCTCGAAGACCAGCGCCCGGTTGAGCAGGTCGGTCAGCTGCATCTTCAGCTCGGCGCGGGCGCTGAAGCGGTAGGCGGCCGAGAAGTTGAGCGTATGCACGGGCCGCTGCGTGACGTCGCCCAGTCCCGAGATGCCGACGGCCTGGATGCGCGGGCCCTGCAGGTTGTAGAGCAGCGCCAGATTCAGCTGCCGCTCGCCGCCGAAGCGGGGCGTCCACGTCAGGTCGGCGTTGAGCAGGTAGGGCGAGGCACCCTGCAGGGCCCGCTCCTTGTTGGTGTAGACGCCGCCTTCGGGCAGTTTGACGTTGGTGTACATCCAGGTTCCGTTGATGCCCAGACGCAGATCCCGGACCAGCGCCTTGCGCAGCTCGATCTCCACGCCCGCGGCCATACCCTTGTCGGCGTTGCGGAACGTGTGGACGGCGGCGCCTCCGGCGAGCATCTGCACGCGCTCGATCGGCTCGTCGAGGTACTTGTAGTAACCCGTCACCGAGACCATGTCGCCGCGGCGGTTGAGCAGTTCGTAGCGCAGGTCGAGGTTGTAGTTGTAGCTGTTCTGCAGCGCCTCGTTACCGCGCAGCTGGACCGAACCGTAGGACTCCTGGTAGAGGAACGGAGCCATCTCGATGAACGACGGCCGGGTGATCGTGCGCGAGGCGGCCAGGCGCAGCTGCTGTTCGTCCGTGAGGCTGTAGCGGATGTTCAGCGCCGGGAAGAGGTCGTACTTGTCGAGGTCACGCCGCTCGCGGATACTCTGGTCGTTGTAGTAGCGCACCCACTGCTGCGAGGCCTCGTAGCGCACGCCGGCGTTGATGAGCAGCAGCGGCGTCGCCTGCAGATCGAGCGAGAGGTACCCGGCATAGATGCGGTTGCCGGCCTCATAGCTGTCCTTGGGCTGCTTCTGGCGGTTGATCGTCAGCGAGCCGTCGGCGACGTTCCCGAAGCCGAGGAAATCGGGATTGAGCGGATCGTCGATCTCGGGCGAGAGCTTCGACAGGTCGTAGTAGAAGCGCGTGCCGGCGTAGTCGCGGCGCTTGTCCTTCCACGAGAGGCCGGCCGTGAGCTTGTGTCCCGCGCCGAACGTGTAGTCGACGGCCGCATGGGCGTTCCACTCATCCTCGTCGAGCGTGCCGAAATAGCGCATCGTCTCCTGCTGGTTGAGCTTGAAGAGGCTCAGCGAGCCGTCCTCCCCGCGCAGGTACATGACCTGCCGGCGGTCGGGCTCGTCGGACGAGGTCGCCGACCACGAACCGCTCCAGCGCAGCAGCCACCGCTCGCCGAAGGCATGGCGCCCGTTGAGCTGGTGCGTCATGAGCTTGTAGACGTGCATCACGTCGTTGCTGCCCAGAAGCTGGTGGCTCTCCTGATCGTATCCTTCCCGCAACATGTAGGTATCCACGGCGTTGCGGGCATAGAAGAGAGTGTAACTGATGCGGTCGGCATCGCGCAAAGTCGTGCTGAGGCTCGCCAGAGCCGCAATTTTCAGTTCACTCGCATAACTGTCGTATTCGTATTCGTCGGTGGTCCGGCCCGTCGCCTCGAGCAGCCGGAACCAGGCGTTGTCCATCGTCTGCTGGCCGTTGCTCATGCCGCCCGAGGCCAGCACGCTCACCGTCTGCCGTCCCACGCGGAAGTCGCGGCCCCACGCCAGGTTGCCGCCCAGGGCGGGCAGCGCGCGGTGCTTCGAGACCGAGAAGTCCGTGTCGAAAATATCCTTCGTCTTCACGTACTGGCGGAAGTCGGCGAGCGAACCCGTGAGGGCGCGGCGGTCGACGGCCGGCTGCGTGAAGAGCGAACGGTGGTCCATGCGGTAGAAGTCGCGTCCGACGGTATTGAACTGCCCGCCCAGGTGGAAATCGACCGAGAAGAAGGGTTCACCCGTGTTTTCGCGTGTGTTGATGTCGATGTGCGCACCCGAATAGTCGGCATAGGAGCTCACCTCGTAGACCTTGCTGACGGTGATGTTCTTCACGGTCGACGAGGGGAAGATGTCGAGCGGGATGAGCTTGTTGTCGGGGTTGGGCGAGGCGATGGGCTGTCCGTTGAGCGTCGTGATGCTGTAGCGGTCGCCCAGGCCGCGCACGATGAGCTGCCCGGCCGAGGCGATCGAGATGCCGGCCATCTTGCGGACTCCCTCCTGCACGTTGGAGATTCCCTTGAGCGACATCTCCCTGGCGCCCATGTTCTCGATGGCGACATTGGCCGCGATGCGCTCGGTCTGCAGGGCCCGTTCCGATTCGAGGTTCTTGCGGGCGGTGACCGTCACCGAGGCGAGCACCTGATTGTCCGGTTCGAGGGCGACGAGCGTTTCGGCCATCCCCTCGCTCACGCGGATGTCGAGCTGCTGCGTGAAGTAGGAGATATAGGAGATGACGATGCGGTAGTCTCCCGGGGCGAGGTTCAACTCGAAACTTCCGGTCGCGTCGGTCGTCGTGCCCTTCGTCGTGCCTTCGACGACGACGGTCGCGCCGATGAGTGCCTGCTGTGTCGTCTTGTCGACGACGACGCCCCGGAACGGTACGGCTCCGGCCACGCCGGCGAGCCACAGGAACAATGTCGTAAGAATGAGTCTACGGAATACCACGAACAAGTTGTTTTATCTTTCTTTTCTGTTTTCGGGTGCAAAGATGCCGTGCCGATGTTACAAAAGGATGTAGGCACGGTGATATTCCCTTGACAGTCGCAACGGGCACGTCCGGAGCCGGAGCGGCCGCCCGCTGCGCGATAAAACGGCATCTGCCTGACAGACAGCCCATGACATACGCTCCTTTCCGCAGAGCATCCGTCCGTGGGCGTGGTGCAAAAAAACGGGCGGCCGCAGACCGAAGCTGCGACCGCCCTCTCCGTCGGAGAATTCGGAATCAGAATTCGCACCCCACGCGCAGCAACGCCGCATGGCGCATGGCGTTGCCCAGGTATTGCGTACCGAAGGCCTGTTCCCATGCGTATCCGGCCGCAACGTAGCCGCGCAGCCCCCGGCTGCCGAAGCGGCGCGTCAGCCGCAGGTCGGCCGAAAGGTCGAGGCGCGGGGAGGTCAGGTACTCGACCTCGCGCCGGAGCAGGTCGTCGCGCGTGCGGGTGAGGGTCTCGCTCTCGTTCGCCGTAGCACCCGTCCTGCGCGGGGTCGCCCTGTCCGGCGCTCCATCCGGCACCGAGCCGCAGGCTCCAGCAGTTGCGCCCGCGAAGCAGGTTGCGCTCGCCGGCCGTTCCGACGTGCCACCACGTGAGATGCTGGCGCCGGTAGTCGGGATAGTTCGAGGCGGTGATCCGCCGGCTGTCGATGCCGCCGTTGCAGACGATACGCCAGCGCGGAAGTTCGCGCTCCATGCCCAGACGGCCCGTGTAGGTCGCCGACACGAAGCTCCGGGTGCGGCTGCCGACATGCGTTTCACCGAGGTAGACGATGTAGCTGCGCCCGACCTCCTCGTTCCGGTAGGTGTAGATGTTTTCGCGGTTGTCAACGCTGTTTTGTCCGAACGTGACCTGCAGCGTGTGGCGGTGACGTCCTGCGTCGTAGTCGAGCGACGCGTCGCAGGCGAGGACGCGCCCGTCGTGGTTCGTGTAGACGACCGTCGTGGGCGACGGCTTGCCGTAATAGCCCGAACGTAGGCGGAACGACAGCTCGCCGTACAGCGTCAGCCGCGACGCGATCCGCCACGACGCCTGTACGGCCCCGCCGTGGTACTCGTCGAAGAGCGGTTTGGTCTCGTTCTCCTTCGTGTAGCCCGTGTCGCCGAAGACCTCGCGCTTGCCGAAGAAGGCGCCGTAGTCGATCAGCGAGACGTAGACCTGGTCGGTCTTGCCGTAGACGTTCAGCATGAGGCTCTCGATGCGGCGGCGGTAGGTGTAGTTGACCCCGACGGCAAACCGGCCCGTGCGGAAGAGGATGCCCGGGCTCACGGTCATGTCCATCAGCGAGTTGACGTGGCGCAGGTCGCGCCGCTTGGCGTAGTTGGCCGTCGCGTAGTCGAAGCGTACCCCTGCAGTCAGGCGGCGCGTGGCCGCTACGCCCACGCTGCCCGCCACGCGGTAGGTTTCGAGCTGCTTGTCGCCCGGGTTCTCGTCGGTGAATTCGACCATGTCGAACGGCGTCTGCGTCGGATCGATGAAGTACGAGCCGCTCATCCGGCGGCCCAACTGCCGTTCGTATCCCACCTCGCCGCGCACGACGACCCGCTCCGAAAGCCGGTGATACGAGGCAGCATCGAGGCCGAAGGCGAGGCGGTCCTCCGCTTCGTAATACTCTTTCAGCCCGCCATGCTCCGCCGCGGCGTAGGCCGCGATCTCGGAGAGGGACGAATCGCGGAAGAAGAGCAGCCCCGCGGCATTTTCGGAGCGCAGCCATCCCAGCGACAGCTCCGCGTCGCGAAGCGTGCGCCACGACACGTCGGCCGACGGCTGCGCCGGGGCGGAGCCGGCAGCTCCGCCCGCGACGAGCGTCGCGCACACCACGTTCCGGAAAAAGCGCCTCATGGTTTCGTGCCGTGCGGGTTACTCTTTCAGGCTGGCGCGCGCCCGCTGGTGGAAGTCGTTGCCGCTGTGGTTCGTGTCGAGATAGACGACGTGCGCGCCGTTGCGGATCGAGGCCTCGGCGTCGATGCCGCTCGGATCGGTCGACTGGGCACCCTTGTAGTCCGTCGTGCCGAGCGCATAGCCGTAGACGATCTTGCCCTCGTTCTCGGCCAGCGCCTCGGTGGCCTCGCGGTCAACGTTGCGGTAGATCGAGTAACCCTGGTAGTTGGTCAGCACGGCATAGCCGTTCTCTAGTTCGGTCGAGAAACGCGGCAGCGACTCGGCGACATTGTCGGCGCCGAAAATCTCGACGGCATCGAGAATCCACTCGTTGGGAATCTTCGCGCAGGCATAGACCTGATTGTTCTCCTTGCCGGGGAAATAGTAGCGGTTGTCGACGCTCTGGCCCCAGGCGTGGGGGTCTTCGTCACCCGTCGAGAAGATGAACATGCCCGGGCCCACGACGCTCACCGGCCAGGCATTGCCCATGCCGTAGAAGGTTGCCTTGAGGTAGTTCTCCGAAGGGATTGCCTCGGAAGGTGCCGGATAGTAGCTCGTGTTGGTGAAGACCTCGGGATCGTAGGTGCAGTAGTCGACATGGCTCAGATCGACCGAATTCGTATAGGTCACCGTATGGTCGATGGCGCCGCACAGGGCAATCGACGCCGAGGCGTAAGGCTCGAGCACCAGCTCCTTCGCCAGATACCAGAAGGCGCAGATCGACGGCGTATAACCGGCATCGGCATAGACCAGACGGCCGTCGACATAGTTGTTGATCGAGGCGTTGGCGTTGTAGGGGCCGGTCATGCCGACACAGAAGTTGCGGATGCGGGCCGTCTGGTCGGAGTTGTTGTAGACGACCATGTATTTGTCGAACTGGTAGGTGCCCGATCCGTCATCCTTCTGACAGCCGCCCGTGTAGAGCTCCTTGATGAGGATCTGCCCCGCACGGCTCGCGACAAGGTTCAGGGAGACGGTCATGCCCTCGCTCCAGGTCGAGGAGGAGATGACGATGTTCGACTGCAGGGCGTTGAGCGTGTAGGTGTATCCGTCGACGCTGCGGCGGTCGGTGGCCGTCGATTCGTAGATGCCCTCCGTGAGGGTGAAGGAGGCGATGCCCGCGGCATCGGTCGCGGCCGTTGTCACCGTGCCGGTGCTGCTGTTTGTCATCCGGACCTCGACCCCCTCGGTGGCGGTCAGTTCGCTCCCCTCGGGGTAGACCAGCTGAACGGCGACTTCGTAGGTGCGGTGGCGGTTGCCGTCGTCGTTCGCGTCATCGGTGCAGGCCGTGCCGAGCAGTGCGGCACAGGCGAAAAGCGTAAGGATTTTTTTCATTGTACTGTTTTTTTATGAGTTGTTGATTGGATCATAGTTTCAGCCGCAGCGAGAGCCCGTAGTAGAACTGGGGGATGCGGCTGCTGCCGAAGAGCGAACTCTCCAGTCCGGTCTGCGACGAGCGCACGCGCCCCATGTTGTGGAGAAAGTTGCGTGCGTAGAAGGTAATCGAGGCGAAGCGACCGATCTCCTTCGTGAGGTTGAAGTTCACGGCAAAGGAGGCAGAGATGCGCTCCGAATCGAAATAGTAGCTCGTGTTGCTCTTCACGACGAGCTTGGCCAGCTCCTGATAGAGGGCCGGGTCGTTGTCGCGGGCCCAGGCGAACTTTTCGGCAAAGGGGATCCGTTCGTCGGGCGCCTCCCACGTGGTGTAGTATTCGGGATAGACGGCGACGTAGCGGCCCCGGTCGTTGAGCGGCACGGAGGCGCCGAAGTAGTCCGAGGAACTGTCGAGCAGGTAGCCGCGGGGCGAGCCGTCGCCGTATTCGCTCAGGTTGCGGCCGTAGTCGTAGAGCGTGGTTTCGAGGCGCACGGAGAAGATCATGCGGATGCGCGGGATGTGCGTGATGACGGTCATGTTCAGGTTCACCTGCTTCTTGAGCGAGCCGTTGCTCACGGCTGCCGCCCCGGCGTAGTAACCGATATACTTGTAGGGGCTGCCGTCGGCCATCGACGCCGAGGAGGAGAGTGTCGAGGCCACCTCCGTGAGGTTCAGCCCCTTGTATCGGTAGTAGTTGCCGTCGAGACGGATGCGCGTGCGCAGGGGGTTGATCTGCGCGAAGTCGGCCGTGAAGTCGACGCCCCAGCGCTCGACGGGCGAGCCGTTCGTGTACTGCGTCTGCGCGACGAAGGTGTTGCGCTCGCGGTAGCCGATGGTCTGCGGCGCCTGCACCCCGGTGCGGTCCAGGACCGTCACCACGCCCGTCTCGCGGTCGATCGTGTAGATGCGGTCGGCCGAGGGAATCGTGCATCCGGCCTCCAAGTCGGCCTGCGTCGTCAGCTTGTAGGTGAAGGGCGTATAGATTGTCCGGCTCATGTAGGGATTCACCGTCCGGTTGCGGAAGAGAGTCACGGCGAGACGGGTGCCGCCGAGCGTGGCCTCGATGCCCGCCTCCTGCTGGACGGTGTACTGCCACTTCAGGTCGGGATTCCGGGCCGGAGTCGTCGGCTGCGTATAGTAGGCGTAGAAGGTCGTGCCGTCGGCCGTCGTGCCGGGAGCGAAGGCGAGGCGGTCGCTGTACGACGGGGCCGGATAGAGCGTCTGGAAGGAGGGTTGCTTGACCGACTTGCCCCATCCGATGCGGACGGCAAGGTCGCTGACAAACGAGCGGCGGTTCTCCCACAGGACGTATTTTGCGTTGAGACGCGGCGAGAGCGAGGCGACGGTGCCGTATTCCGAGCTGCGGATCAGCGTGGCGTCGGCGCGCAGCCCGGCCGACAGACGCAGCAGCGACCGTTGCTTCACGGGCAGGGTCAGCTGCTCCTCGACGAAGAGTGCCGCATTGTGCATAAAGGGCAGGCGGTCGTAGCGGTATTCGCGCCAGGTCGGGGCATAGCGCATGTCCGTATAGTAGAGCCCCCGCCCGAGGTTGCCGCTTCCCGTCACTTCGCTGCCGAGCAGCAGGCGGCTCACGGCCTCGCCGACGCGGCGGTTCCAGTCGGCCCGCACCTTAAAGGAGTAGGCCAGCGGCTTCGAGTCGGTCCGCGAGAGGGTGTACCAGTAGCCTGTGGGGCTCAGGATGATGTCGGCCGCGGGGTTGTCGTCGTACTGTTCGGCGATGTGGTATCCGGCCTCCGTCGTGTGGATGTATGGCTGTGTCGAGGCGCTGTTCCGGTTCTCGTTCGTCTCGGTGAGCTTGTCGCTGTACGATGCCGTGGCCTGTACGAAGAGGTTGGAGATCCACGGCTTGTCGAGCAGCCACTCCAGCTGGACGTTGCCGCGGACCGCATAGTCGCGCGTCCGCGTATAGGTCTCCTGGAACTCGTCCGGATCGGCCTCGGAGTTGTAGCCGCCGAGGTTGCCCGCCACGGAGGCCGTCAGCCGCAGGGGACGGTCGCGGCGGTCGCGGAACGTATTGCTGTAGGTCAGGTTCAGGTTGTTGCGGTCGTAGGCCGTATGGGGCGAGGCCAGATTGCTGACCGAGCGGGCCCGTTCGATGTTGACGTTGAGAATCCCGGCGCGTTCCGACCCGTCGCGGCCGAGCAGGAATCCCTTGCTGAGGGCCATCTGCCGGGTCCGGGGCTCCACGGTCATCTCGACGAGAAACGGCGTCTTACCCCGGCGTGTGCGGATCTTCACGATGCCGTTCGACAGGTCGCCGTACTCGACCGACGGGATGCCCGTGATGACCTCGACCGACTCGATGTTCGAGACCCCGATGTGGCGCAGGTCCGTACCCGCCGTCTCGGCTGTCGAGGCGTTGTTGCCGATCCGCATGCCGTCCAGCTCGACGGCCGTGCCGAACGAGGCGTTGCCCATCTCACTCCCGCCGCCCGCATGCAGGGCGATGCGGCTGCTGCCCGAGGTGAGGTTCTGGTCGCCGGCCGTCTTGCCGCCGGGCAGCAGCGAGCCGATCTCGTTGATGTTGATGAGCTGGGCGTGCTCGATCGTGCGGCGGTCGATGACCTGCGAACTGCCCGACGTTTCGGTCCGTGTCTGCGCCGTAACGACCACTTCGTCGATCGAGAGGTTCGCCTCGCGCAGCGTCAGGTCGAGGGTGTTCTCCCCGTCGCCGAGCGAGAGCGGAACCGTGCATGCGACATACCCCAGGCAGGTCACGTGCAGTTCGATCTGCCGGTCGGCAATTCCCGGAATGAGGTAGCGCCCTTCGTGGTCCGAAATGGCCCACAGGCGCGACTCTCCCACGACGATCGCCGCACCGCACACCGCCTCGCCCGTGCGGGCGTCCGTCACGCGCCCCGTCAGCCGACAGGGCTGTCCGTCGCGGGCCCGGGCGGGCAGCGTCGCCAGCAGCAGAATCGCAAGCAGGAGCAGAAGCGGGTATCTGAACATCGTGTTTTTCGTTTGTTCCGGGAGAAGCGGCACGCGGCCGGAGCCGCCGCGGTATCCCGTTTTCACCGTCGCAAAATTAGGCCGCACGACCGGGCGCGGCAATCCCCAAATCTCGGTAAATTGAACAACAAAGCCATGCAACGACTGCACAAACAAATAAAAAACAGAACGTTGCGCATCATCCTGCCGATGTTTTCCATCTCCCGGCCCGAAATTCGGCACGGCAGATATCCTCAATTTTAGGTATGGACGGCCGTAGGACTTTTCCATACCTTTGCGGCGTCAAACCCAAAAAATTCTGATGAAAATGAAAAGAATCGTACTCTCTCTTTCCCGTGCGCTGCTGCTGTGCGGCGTGCTGGCGGGCGTCGCCTGCGGCGGCAATACCACGAAAAAATCCGCTGCGCAGACGGCGGCTGCGGAGCAGTCGTCCGTGCTGGAGATCGACGACCTGCTGGCGGCGGCCGATTCGCTCGTCGGTCGAAGCGTCACCATCGAAGGGGTCTGCACGCATACGTGCAAGCACGGCGCGCGCAAAATCTTCCTCATGGGCAGCGACGATACGCAGACCATCCGTGTCGAGAGCGGCGAGCTGGGACGCTTCGATCCGCAGTGTGTGAACCGCATCGTGCGCGTCACGGGCACGCTCGACGAGCAGCGCGTCGACGAAGCCTACCTCACGCGCTGGGAGGCGCAGCTTGCCGGCGCCGCGGGCGAGCAGCACGGTACGACCGAGGCGGGCTGCGACGCCGAGAAGGCTGCCCGGCAGGAGACCGGAAACAGCGTCCAGGAGCGTATCGCAGACTTCCGCGCCCGGATTGCCGCCCGCAAGGCCGCCGAAGGCAAGGAGTACCTGTCGTTCTACTACGTGACGGCCTCTTCGTATGAAATTCAGCAGTAACGACCTGCGGCGCTGGTGCCGGCTGCTGCACCGCGACCTGTCGTACTTCTTCGCCGGCATGGTGCTCATCTACGCCCTGTCGGGCATCGCGATGAACCACCGCGACACGTTCAATCCCGACTATGCGGTCTCGCGCACGCGCCTCACACTCGACCTCCCGGCTGCCGCCGGCAGCGAGTACACGCGCGCCGAGGTCGAGGCGCTGCTCGCCGCGGCGGGGGTCGGCGAGGCCTACGTGAAGCACTACCGGCCCGATGCGGCCACGCTCAAGGTCTTCCTGCAGGACGGCTCATCGCTTACGGTCGACCTCGCCCGCGGCGACGCGCTCTACGAGCGCCTCACGCGCCGCTACGTGTGGAGCGCCCTGACCCGTCTGCACTACAATCCGGGCAGGTGGTGGACCCTCTTCGCCGACGCATTCGCCGGCGGGCTCATCCTCATCACCCTCACGGGGCTGCTGCTGGTCAAGGGCCCCAGGGGGCTCCGCGGCCGCGGCGGCATCGAGCTGGCCGCAGGTATCCTCGTCCCGCTGCTGTTTCTGCTGATCTGAACACGACACGCATATGGAATCCGTTATCGAATGCCGTCACCTGACACACCGTTACGGACGGCGCACCATCTATGAAGACCTTTCGTTCGACGTCCCGCAGGGCCGGATCCTCGGGCTGCTGGGCAAGAACGGCACGGGCAAGACCACGACGATCAATATCTTGAGCGGCTATCTGCGTCCCCGTGCGGGCGAGTGCCGCATCTTCGGCGAGAACATCCGCACGATGTCGCCCCTGACGCGGCGGCGGATCGGCCTGCTCATCGAAGGGCACGTGCAGTACCAGTTCATGACGATCCGGCAGATCGAGCGCTTCTATGCCGCCTTCTATCCCGCCTGGAACCGCGACGCCTACTATGCGCTGATGGAGAAGCTGCAGGTGGCGCCCGGGCAGCGCATCGCCCGCATGTCGTGCGGGCAGCGTTCGCAGGTGGCCCTCGGGCTGATCCTCGCGCAGAATGCCGACCTGCTGGTGCTCGACGACTTCTCGATGGGGCTCGACCCGGGCTACCGGCGCCTCTTCGTCGACTACCTGCGCGACTTTGCCCGGGCCGAGGGCAAGACCGTCTTTCTCACCTCGCACATCATCCAAGACATGGAGCGGCTCATCGACGACTGCATCATCATGGACTACGGGCGCATTCTCGTGCAGATGCCCGTCGAAGAACTGCTGCGCACCTTCCGCCGCTACACGTTCCGCTGCGCGGACGACGCGGTGCTGCCGTCGGACGGCGACCTGCGCCACCCCTCCGTGCTGCGCGGGCGCGGCGAGCTCTGCTCCTTCCTGCCGCCCGAGGAGGTCCGCCTGCGTCTGGCTCGGGCCGGAATCCCGGGCGACGACTTCACCGTAGAAACACTCAATCTCGAAGATGCCTTCATCGGGCTGACCGGAAAATACTGATCGAACCATGTGGAAAGCCATGTTGTACAAGGAGTGGATCAAGACCCGCTGGTACCTGCTCGCGGCCTTTGCCGTGCTGGGCGGGTTCGCGGGCTATGCCCTCGTGAAACTCCACCGGGCCGCCGCCCTGATGGGTGCCGGCCATATCTGGGAGGTGATGGTGACGCGCAATGCCGTCTTCATCGACCAGATGGAATACCTCCCGCTGCTCGTCGGCCTGCTGCTGGCCGCCGTGCAGTTTGTTCCCGAGATGCAGCGCAAGTGCCTCAAGCTGACGCTGCACCTCCCCGTCCCGGCGCTGGCCACGCTGGCCGCCATGGTCGGATACGGCACGGCGGCACTGCTGCTCCTCTTCGGACTGGGCATCCTGCTGCTTGCGGCGGGGACCTCGCCCGTGCTGCCGCACGAACTGGTGTGGAACATCCTCTCGACGGCGCTGCCGTGGTACGTGGCCGGTGTGGCGGCCTACCTGTTTGGCGCCTGGACGATCCTCGAACCGACGTGGAAACGGCGTCTGGTGAACATCCTGATGAGCGTCCTGCTGCTGCGTATCTACTTCCTCGCGCCCGGGCCGCGGGCCTATGGCGGTTTTCTGCCCGTGCTGGCGCTGCTGACCCTCGCCTCGGCCGCGTTGAGCTGGCTCTCGGTCGTGCGCTTCATGGCCGGACGTCAGGACTGAACCTCTAAAACACGATGAAAATGACACGTTTCGCAAAACTTTTCTTCTGGTTCCTCGCGGCCGTGCTGCTGCTCTGGCAGCTGCCGTGGGCGATCGGCTACCTCACCGTGAAACCGGCCAAGACGCCCTTCACCCTCTACAGCGAGGTGCTCGGTGATTTCGTCATGATCCGCTACCAAGACAAGGAGGCCGAATACCTCGACCGCCGCGGCATGAGCTACTCGCGCCGCGAGTTCGACTCGCTGCTGCCGCTCTTCTATGCCCGGCAGCTGGTCGCCGACAACCGCTTCCCCGATTCGGTGGCGGGGCGTCCCGTCACGCTGCGCGAGGTGCAGCAGGCCGCGTTCATCTTCCGCTCGACGCCCAAGGAGGTCAATGCCCCCTCGTCGGGAATCCATTTCCTGCTCGAATCGATGTCCGGACGCGTCGATCTGACGATGCCGTCGGATGCCTTCCGCCTGACGGAGCGCGGCATCGAGTTCATCGACATGGCGTCGAACCGCATCGACAGCGCGAAGAGCGCGCGCTTCACGGCGACGATGCGCCGCAAGGGGATGCGGTTCCCCGTCCGGGAGATTGCCGGCAACCCCACGGCCCGCAAGGAGTACGACGAAGGCTATGTGCTGCTCGATGCCGACGGACGGCTGTTCCACCTCAAGATGGTGCAGGAGCGTCCCTACGTGCGGGCCGTTGAGCTGCCCGAGGGGGTGCGGCTGCGCCACCTCTTCATCACCGAGTTCCGCAGCCGCCGGATGCTGGCCCTCATGACCGACGAACGGAACCGGCTCCATGCCCTGCTGATGCCGGGCTATAGGGTGCGGCCGGTCGAGGGGGTCGCGTTCGATCCGGCGCGCGAGTCGATGACGATCGTCGGATCGCTGCTCGACTGGACGCTCTGCGTGGCGGATGACGCTACGGAGCGTTACTATGCCGTCTCGGCCGACGACCTTTCGCTGCTCGACACGATGCGCCGCACCGTCCCGTGGCGCCACATCCCGGGACTCTCCTTCACCTCCCCCGCCGACCGCTACGTCCGTCCGCGGCTACGGTAAGGCCGGACAGGTCCAGCAGCTTGTCTGTTGTCTGACGGGATTATCCCCGTCTGATTGCACTTCGACACGTCGTCCCAACGGATAATTAGTCCCGATACCGGAGAATCTTGCCCCCGGGCCCTGCTCTGTCTTATCTGACGAGCAGGGCTTTCGTTTGGTATGGCGCATGAAAACATTGTCAAGGAGAAAAGTTTTTACCGCGCTGCGTGCCATTATCGACAGGATATTCCGTTATTTTAATCGGGACCAAAACTAAAATAAGACAATGGCATCAGTCAAGCTGAAATTCAGATTAATACGGCAAAACGACAAGGAAGGAGTCATATACTACCAGATTGCCCATCAGCGGAAAATCCGCCGAATATACACCGATTACAAAATA
>OKUM01001147.1_pt1 | contig 13504 bp, 8 predicted proteins | sample 1606801 | NCBI WGS metagenome assembly OKUM01 (sample SAMEA3882546, study PRJEB24775) | human gut metagenome | biome: human-associated habitat; feature: intestine environment; material: feces | place: Netherlands | collected 2009/2010
CCTGAGGAAGAAATTCCTTGGGGGTTTATTGTTTTTGCACAGTACTTTCTTTCACTTGCAAAGAAATTGCCAAAAGTTTCTATTTTTGCTTGATTTTTTCGTACAGTATGCTATCATAGGGATGGAAACGCTTTTGGGAGAAACGCGTTCCCATGCAAAAAACAGTTGACAAAGGTTCGGCCTGCTGTTTGACCACCACTTTTCGATCATGTGAGCATGAACTGGAAAGGAGCAGAAGAAAAATGACAAACAAGAAATTCAAGTTGGCAGCAATGTCGCTGGCCACTGCGGTTGCAGTGAGCGCAGTTGGCCCCAGTGCTTCTGCGGTGACGTATTATCTGGGCGATGGCAGTGTAACTGTTGACAAGGATGTGGATCGCGGCGCGTATAGTTATCAGGGTGAGGACGGCAGTGAGGAGCACCGCACCTACGTCAATGAGGATAAAGCGGAAACTGGCGATGGTACGATCTACGTCAAGGACGGAAACGCGCCAACGGAAGATGTTCCGCCATCCACTGATAACTCCGACAATGGCACAGAGGTACCCACACCTACGGATAATGCCACACAATCCACCGATGCTTCTGGCAACAACGCAGAGAACAGTACCACGACTGAGACCGCACCTGGAAACACCATCACGGTCAAAGAAGATGTGAAGGATGCAACCATCGTGGTTGAGGGTGTGAATGTAGATACCAGCGATACCAGCACCCAGACTGACACTTCGGCTGAAGTGACCGCAGATGCAGATACCAAAGAAGATAAAACCATCATCAAGGTGGGCGAGGGTGCAGATGTTGACCTGACAGTCAAGGATTCCAACCTGACCACCGGTGGCCATGGTATCGATATCGGTGTGAATCTGGATGAAAAAGATGATAACAAGGAAACCAACGTTGACCTGACGCTGGATAATACCGAAATCAATCTGACCGAAAAAGATAACACCGCAGGTATTGTTGCACGGGATCACTCCAAGGTGGACGTTACATTAAAGGGCGAAAACACCATTGATGGCAAGGAAGCCTTGGAGGATGCCGCCCAGGAAGCAGAAGCCGCGAAAAAAGAGGGCAAGAGCAGCCCCAACCGCAATGTGGAAGGCATCCGCGTGGGCGGCGAAAACGCAGGTGATGATAGCAAGGGCAAGGGTGCGTCCCTGACCATCAAAGGAGACGAGACCAGCGACCAAGGCTCTCTGAACATTGATCATACTTCTACCGGAATGGTAATCTCTAACGGTTCTGATGTGACCTTGACGGACAATGCCGATGTGGATATCAAGCACACAGAAGCAGGTTCCAGTACGCAGGGTGGACGCGGTATCGTACAGCGGGGCGACTTGACCGTAGAGGACAAGTCCAGCCTGACCATTGACACGGTGGGCAGCGGTGCTTATAAGATCGATAATGATCAGGAAGGTCTAGTCTACGGCAACAATGGTTATGGCATTGACAGTACAGATGACATCACGGTAAAAGGTGACAGCACACTGGAGATCAAGGGAACACAAAGCTCTGCAATCTATGGAGGAACCGGTTCCAGCCTGACCGTAGAAGACAGCACGCTGAACATCGACAGCAATGGCCGTGGCATTGACTATGAGGGCGGTGCCGGGGACATCACCTTCGAAGATTCCAAGGTGAATATCAGCGGCAATGGCATGGGTATCTCCGTTGCTCCCGAAGGCGGCACCAACATCACATTTGACAACTCCACCGGAAGCGTCAGTGCTCAGAATGGTACTGCCATCTACGGCCCCGAGAGTAACGGAAAGGGAAAACTTACCGTTACCAACAAGAGCGAGGTCAAATTGGAAGCTCCCACTGGCATCTACGCTGGTTTTGATGAAGTAGAAATCAGCGACAAGAGCAAGGTAACCTCCATAGGCAGTGTTGGTATGATGTTTGTTGGCGGTCAGAGTGGTGCGACCAAACTGCATGTTACCGGAGAGAGCGAATATAATCTGCAAATGAAGGGCTATGCTCATGCTCTGCGTGTTAACCTAAGCAAGAATCCAAGCAGTATTCTGGTTGATCAAAATAGCAAGTTGCACCTTTCGCAGGCTACAAAAGGCGCAAGCGCTATTGTTCTCGGTAACGGTGCAACTCTTACCATGGACAACGGCACCCTTATCACCGAGGGCAATTTCCTCAAAGGTATCTATTCTAATGGCTCAAAATCTACCACTACCATTCGGAATGGCTCCCATGTGGATGTAAACTCTATCGTAGGCACTAAGAGTGACAAGGGCCAGAACCTCATCGTTACCGGCGGCACGCTGACCTATGACTACAAGGCCGACAACACCCTGTGGCCGGAGAACGAGCAGGGCGACAAGCTGACCAATTTCCTGCTGACCAAGGATGATACCCACGCAAACTTTGATGCCCTTTCCTATAAAGGTCAGACCTACACCTACCTCTCTGACCTGAACAAGGAGACCGGGAAGCAGTATCTCTCCGTGTGGGTGCCCGCCGCCGCACTGAACTATATGCTGGATGTGGACGGTTCCCATGACCCGGAGATCATCGGCAAGGCACTGGAAGAGCTGAAGCAGGCCGGATACAATTTCGACACTGCCTACCAGACCGCTGAGAATGGCGATCAGGTCGTTATTCTGCGGGATATGGTGGTGAACGGTAAGAGCCTGAACTTCACCAAGACCACCGATGCAGAGGGCAACACCAAGCTCATCTGGGGCAACTACGAAAAGCAGGCAGAGGGTGCTCCCAGCGCTTATGATATGGTCTATGGCACCGAGTACGAGTATGAGGGCAAGACCTATACCATCGTCTGGGGCTATGAGAGCCAGAACAACCCCAACACCACCGCAGCAGCGGGCGTGCTGGATGCCTTTGGCCCGGATTCCAACGTGAAGGTCACCGGCGAGAACATCGATGGCACCGACTCCGCACAGTACACCGTGACCATTTACGGCGCTCTGCGGGAAGTGACCGACCCTGTGATCCCCACGAACCCGAAAACGGAAACGCCCGAGGGCTCCGATCCGACTCCTCCGGCTCCCACTGCGCCGACTACCCCGGCAGTGCAGGATGCACGGCCCACCACTCCCGCCGTGGAGCAGGCAGTTGCTAAGACCACGCCCGCCCCGGAGACCCCCGTGAACCCGCCGGTACAGGATGCCCGCCCGGAGAGCGGCAAGCTGATCCAGACCGGTACCACCAACTGGATGGCAGATGTTCTGGTGCGTGCAGGCGGTGTTCTGCTGGCTGCCGGTTATCTGCTGGAGCGTAAGCGCAAGAGCATGTTCCATAAGGCACAGCACTGAACACGCTTCTGTAAATGACGTAAAATGGTAAAATATTAAACTGGCTTGGGGCCGCTGCACAAATTTTTGTGGGGCGGCCCCACTTTTTGCAGAAAAAGGCGCTCTCGTCCCGTATTAGGGGATGAAAGCGCTTTTGATTTTGCAAAAAAGGATGAGAACGAGAATGAAAACTTCACCGCACCGCCGGAAGCACCGGCGCAGAACCTTCCGGCGGCTGTTCTGGCTGCTGGTGCTGGCGACCCTGCTTCTGCTGTTGTGGCCCCGGCGGGTCACGCTGGATGGGCTGAACAGTCCCCATGCCATTTTACTGCGGGCCGACAGCGGAGAGATGCTGGCCGAAAAGGATGCCGACAGCACGATCTATCCGGCTTCCATGACCAAGATGATGACGGCGTTGCTGGCCATAGAAGCAAAACCGGACCTCGACACGCCCGTGACCCTGCCCGAGGAGATCTTTCCGGCTCTGCAGGCCCAGAATGCCTCGCTGGCGGGGTTTCAGGCCGGGGAAACGGCCACGGTGCGGGATCTGCTGTACGGTGCCATGCTGCCCTCAGGGGCCGAGTGCTGCGAAGCGCTGGCCCGGGAGGTGAGCGGCAGCGAGGAAGCTTTTGCGGCCCGGATGAACCAGAAAGCGGCAGAGCTGGGGATGACCGGCACGCATTTCTGCAACCCCACCGGTCTGCACGACCCAGAGCATGTTTCCACCGTGCGGGATATGGCCCGGCTGACGGAAGCAGCCCTGCAGAACGAGACCTTCCGCAAGCTGTTTACCACGGAGCGGTATACCGTTCCGGCCACCAACTGCCACCCGCAGGGGTTCACGATGCACAGCACCCTGCTGAGCCAGCTGGACGGCACAGAGCTGCACCGTGGCCGGATCCTGGGCGGTAAGACCGGCTACACCGGGGAGGCAGGGCTCTGCCTTGCCAGTCTGGCCGAGGTGAAGGGCAGGGAATACATTCTGGTCACAGCCGGGGCAGGGGGAAACCACAGCACCGCGCCCTACCACATCGAGGATGCCGTAACGGTCTACCGCCGTGTGAGCCGGGGGTCCTGAACAGGGGAGCGGATGCGCTCCCTTTTTCTGTGCCCGGCTTTGTGGTACAATGGAACAAAACCATTCACAGAACAGGAGAACCATCATGCTCAAGGATTCACAGGTCGATCTCTGCGGCCGCACCGATTTTACCCGCACCGCGCCCCTGCTTGCCCGGGACGAGGCGTTTTCGTTTGCCTGCGCGGGCTGCGGCGGCTGCTGCCGGGGGCGGGAGGATATCGTGCTGTCGGGCTTTGACCTGTGGCGCATTGCGGCCCGCCTGCGCCTGCCGCCCCGCACCGTGGCCCGGGCGTTCTGCCGGGGAAGCATCGGGCGGGTCAGCCACCTGCCGGTGCTGCGGCTGGCCCCGCTGAAGGAGGAGCGCGGCAACTGCCCCTTCCTCACCGGGAACCACTGCGCCATCCACGATGCCGAGCCGCTGGTCTGCGCCCTTTACCCGCTGGCGCAGGAGATCACGAAGGACGGGCAGGTATCCTACTTTTTGCAGCCCACCCAGTGCGGCGGGCAGGTCATTGCGGCAAGGGTGGGGGATTATCTGGCCCGTTACGATGTGCCCGCCCGGGAGGCCACCGATGTGCGCTGGGCGCAGGTGTGCATGGAACTGGAAGATACCGTGGAGCGGCTGGACGCTCTGTTTGAGCCGGTGTTTGCCCGGCGGATGCAGGAAAAGCTGTGGAAGGCGCTGTATTACCGGTACGACTTTGCAAAAGAGTACCGCCCCCAGCTGGAAGAAAATCTGCTCTGGCTGGACGGTGAGCTGAAAAAGCTCGAAGGAATGCAGATGCGGCACAGAATTATCGAAAAAAGTGATAGATAAAATTACTTTGATTGATAATTCGGGCTGTTCCCCGGTTGTTTTAGAGCGGAAAGTGTGATATACTTCACGAGTGTAAAGCGGCAGCGCGATGCGATAGGCCGCTTGAATACTGACTTTCATGCGGTGTCCTGTTGCCGCGAAAGTAGAATTGAGGGAGTAATATCATGCGTAAAATTTCTCGTCGTTCGTTCCTGTCTGCCGCCGCTGTCTGCGGCGCAGCTGCTGCCCTGACTGCCTGCGGCGGTTCCTCCAGCTCCACGGCTGCTTCTTCCACCGCTTCCTCTGCTGCGGCTTCTTCCGCAGCGGCTGACGGCCAGAAGTATACCGTTGGCATCTGCCAGCTGGTGGAGCACGCCGCTCTGGACGCTGCCACCCAGGGCTTTGAGGATGCTTTGACCGCACAGTTCGGCGAGAATGTCACCTTTGACTTCCAGAACGCCCAGAACGATTCCGCAACCTGCGCCACCATCGCCAACGGCTTTGTTTCCGCAGGCGTTGACCTGATCATGGCAAACGCTACCCCCGCCCTGCAGGCCGCACAGGCTGCCACCGACAGCATCCCCATTCTGGGCACCTCCGTCACCGAGTACGGTGTTGCTCTGGGCCTGACCGATTTCGATGGCACCGTGGGCGGCAATGTCTCCGGCACCTCTGATCTGGCTCCGCTGGATCAGCAGGCGGATATGATCACCGAGTGGCTGCCCGAGGCCACCAAGGTGGGCCTGCTCTACTGCTCTGCCGAGGCAAACAGCCAGTATCAGGTGGACGAGGTCCAGAAGTACCTTGAGGCCAAGGGCGTTACCGCCACCCAGTACGCTTTCTCTGATTCCAACGATCTGGCCTCTGTCTGCCAGAAGGCTGCCGACGAGAACGACGCAGTGTATGTCCCCACCGACAACACCTGCGCTGCCAACACCGGCATCATCGACGGCATCTGCCGCCCGGTCAAGAAGCCCGTGTTCGCCGGTGAGGAGGGCATCTGCTCCGGCTGCGGCGTGGCGACCCTGTCCATCAGCTACTACGATCTGGGCTACACCACTGGTGAGATGGCTGCCAAGGTTCTGACCGGTGAGGCCGATATTTCCACCATGCCCGTTGAGTACACCAATGTGACCAAGAAGTACAACAAGACCATCTGCGATGACCTGGGCATGACCGTTCCCGAGGGTTACGAGGCCATTGAGGAATAACAGGCGCTCAGTCTGTTTTGCAGAAAGCTCCCCTGATAGGGACGCAGAATTTACGCTGCAGTAACGAAGAGACTTTACAATAAAATCAGCGGAGAAGAGCGAATTTTTGCTTTTCTCCGCTTTCCCGTATCAGAAAAAAGTGTAGTTACAGGAGGAAAACGTTTTGGATATTCTTGCAAGACTTGCCAACCTGCCCGGTGCCTTGCCCGGTGCCTGTGCGCAGGGCCTCATCTGGGGCATCATGGCCATTGGTGTGTACCTGACCTACCGCATCCTGGATGTGGCTGACCTGACCGTAGACGGTTCCTTTGGCACCGGCGGCGCGGTCTGCGTTATGTGCCTGCTCTCCGGCATGAACGTCTGGGCAGCGCTCTTCATCGCCCTGCTGGCCGGTCTGGCCACCGGCCTTGTCACCGGTCTGCTCCACACCTTTATGGGCATCCCGGCCATTCTGGCTGGTATTCTGACCCAGCTGGCCCTCTACTCCATCAACCTGAAGATCATGGGCAAGGCCAACCAGTCCATCAACGTGGACAAGTACGACCTGCTGATCTCCCTGCGCTGGGTCAAGGAGCTTGCCCTGCACAACCCCATCATCATGGTCATTCTGGTCAGCGCCGTGGTCATCGGTGTGCTGTATTGGTTCTTTGGCACCGAGCTGGGCTGCGGCATCCGCGCCACCGGTTCCAACCCCGCCATGAGCCGCGCCCAGGGCATCAACACCAGCTTCAATGTGGTGCTGGGCCTGGCTGTCTCCAACGGTCTGGTGGCCCTGTCCGGCGCACTGCTGAGCCAGTATCAGGGCTTTGCTGATGTCAGCATGGGCCGTGGTGCCATCGTCATCGGTCTGGCCGCTGTCATCATCGGCGAGGCCCTGTTCAGCCGCATTTTCCACAACTTTGCCCTCAAGCTGGTGTCCGTTTCGCTGGGTGCCATCATCTACTACATCGTCATCCAGCTGGTGCTGACCCTCGGCTTTGACGCAAACCTGCTCAAGCTGCTGAGCGCCTCCGTAGTGGCCGTGTTCCTGGCCGTGCCCTATTGGAAGAGCAAGTACTTCGCAAAGCCCGCGGCAAAGAAGGCACAGAAGGAGGATGCAAAAAATGCTTGAGATCCAGAATGTTTCCAAGACCTTCAACGCCGGTACCGTCAACGAGAAAACGGCCCTGAATGGTCTGAACCTGAAATTGAACGAAGGTGATTTTGTCACCGTCATCGGCGGCAACGGTGCGGGCAAATCCACCATGCTGAACGCTGTGGCTGGTGTGTGGCCCGTGGACAGCGGCAAGATCATCATTGACGGCACCGACGTGACCAAACTGGGGGAGCACCAGCGCGCCGCCTACATCGGCCGCGTGTTCCAGGACCCCATGACCGGCACCGCCGCCACCATGCAGATCGAGGAAAACCTTGCCCTGGCCGCCCGGCGCGGTAAGCGCCGCGGCCTGAGGATCGGCATCACCAAGGCCGAACGGGAGCGCTACCGTGAACTGCTCAAGAGCCTGGACCTGGGCCTGGAGGACCGCCTGACCGCCCGCGTGGGCCTGCTGTCCGGCGGTCAGCGTCAGGCACTGACCCTGCTCATGGCTACCATGAACAAGCCCAAGCTCCTGCTGCTGGATGAACACACCGCCGCTCTGGACCCCAAGACGGCGCTCAAGGTGCTGACCCTCTCGGCCAAGATTGTGGAGGAGAACCACCTGACCACCATGATGATCACCCACAACATGAAGGATGCCATCAAGTACGGCAACCGCCTGATCATGATGCACGAGGGCCACATCATCTATGATGTCTCCGGGGAAGAGAAGAAGAACCTGCATGTCTCCGACCTGCTGGCCAAGTTCCAGATCGCGTCCGGCGGCGAGTTCGCCAACGACCGCATGATCCTTTCCTGATGCATTTCTGATATGGAAAATCCCCTCCGGTGTGCGTGCCGGAGGGGATATTTGCGTATAAAGGAATGTTACCGCTTGATGTCGTAGTTCATGTTCATCAGGTTGCGGATGGAGCTGACATCATCGGTGATGTTGGCATCGCCGTGGATGGTATGCTTGATGGCGCTGCTTGCCACGGCAAAGTTGATCATGTCCATGGCGCGGTAGTCGTGGAGCATGGCGTAGATCAGGCCGCTGGCAAAGGCATCGCCGCCGCCCACGCGATCCAGAATATTAAAGGTGTAGAGCTTGCTCTCAAAGGTGTGGCCGTCGTACCACATAAAGGCCTTGAGGCTGTTCTCGCTGCCGCTGTGGGCATAGCGCACATGGCGGGCAATGCACTTGAGGTTGGGATAGCGGGCAATGAAATGCTGGAAGATCTCGTCCTGCTGCTCATAGCTGGGCTGCAGGGGCACGCCGTCCTTCCAGTCGCCCTTGCTGTGATCGTTGTCGTCCTTCCACAGGTGGTAGGGTTCAATGCCCAGCAGAACGTCAACGTAAGGCAGGCACTCGGTGCAGAAATCGCGGGCTTCCTCCCAGCTCCACAGGGTAGAGCGGAAGTTGCCGTCAAAGCTGACAGTCAGGCCCTTCTTTTTGGCCACTTTGAGCATATCGATGATGAGGCCGCGGCAGTTGGGGCCCAGTGCCGGGGTAATGCCGCTCAGGTGCAGCCAGTCGTAGCCGTCCAGCAGAGCGTCCAGATCGACCTGGGAGAAATCATACTCGGTAATGGCACTGTGCTTGCGGTCGTAGATGACCTTGGAAGCGCGGATGCCGTAGCCAGTCTCCAGATAATAAGTACCCAGCCGGTTGGAGGGGGTCTCGTTGGGCTCGGTCAGGATCATGGGGGTGCAATGCACATCGTTGGAGCGCAGCCAGCGCACCGCGCTCTTGCCCAGGCTGTTGTTGGGCACTACGCTGAAGAAGGTGCTGTCCACACCCAGGTTGGCCAGGGCCAGTGCAATGTTGGCCTCGCTGCCGCCGTAGCTGGCTTCAAAGCTGGATGCCATGCGGATCTTTTCGTAGTTCGGCGGGGTCAGACGGAGCATGATCTCGCCGCAGGTGATAAATTTCTGGCCGTTGGGCTCGCTGCCGAGGATGGGATTGTAGTGTTCCATAACGCTCCTCCTAAAAAGTCGTTTCTGGGATCCATTTCATGTGAGAACACATTGTTGTATCCATTATACCGCACAGCGCACCGGATAGCAAGCAAATGCTGTTTCGGCCGAGAGAAAAAGAAAAAGAAATTTTGGTTGTTTTGACGAAAGGGCGGGGAATGGTGTAAACCTCTCCGTCATCATCGCTAACGCTCGATGCCACCTCCCCTAGTAGGGGAGGCCTTGGCAAAAGACTCTCTTTGCGATTTATTCGCCGCTGGCTCTGCAATCAATATCTGCCGCAAGGCAGAACATTACGTCAGCAGGGCCGAACGTAGCGAAGCGGAACCCTCGAAAACGCGACGATATGCCAATGGCTCCCCTATTAGGGGAGCTGCCGAGCGATAGCGATGGCTGAGAGGTTCAGCCTCTCGACCGGTTCACACCCCCGTCAGGTCAAAGCTGGGCGTATACTCTTCCTTTGCACTGCTCTTCTGCTGCATATAGCCAGAGCTGAGGCCCAGATCCATGGCGTAGTTGATCACCCGGCGGTATTCGTAGGTGGTGATGCGCCGCCCGATGCCGTGGTCTGCCGCCTGATAGAAGGGGGTGTACTGGCTCATCACGCTGGGCAGGAAGCACCCGGGGTCGGCCTTGTTCCAAGCCGCCATCTGATCGAGTACGGCAAAGCTGTCGTCCACATGGCCGGGCAGGGCAAGGTGGCGCAGGATCACGCCCCGCTGCAGGATGCCCTCGCTGTCAAAAACAGGGTGCCCAGCCTGAGCCATCATGGCTTCAATGGCGGGCCTGGCCTGTGCAAAATAGTCCGGCGCGGCGGAAAGCTCTGCCGAAAGGGCAGGGGAAACATATTTCAGGTCGGCCAGCCAGATGTCGATGAAACCGCGCCAGGCGTGCACGCTCTCCACGGTCTCGTAGCCGCCGGTGTTGCAGACGATGGGCAGATGCAGCCCCTGCGCTCGGGCCAGGTCGAGGGCGGCGATGATCCAGGGCCGCCACTGTCCAGGCGTGACAAGGTTGATGTTGTGGGCTCCCTGCGCCTGCAGGTCCAGAAAGATCTCGGCCAGGCGCTCTACGGTGATCTCCCTGCCCAGCCCCTCGGCGCTGATGGGGTAGTTCTGGCAGAAGCAGCACTTGAGGGTGCAGCCGGAGAAAAACACCGTGCCGCTGCCCCGGGTGCCGCTGATGCAGGGTTCCTCCCAGAAGTGCAGGGCCGCGCGGGCCGCTTTCAGGGTGCGGCCCGCCCCGCAGAAGCCCGTCTGCCCGGCGGCCCGGTCGGCTTTGCACTGCCGGGGGCAGAGAGTACAGGCTTCCGGCACGGCAACAGAAATGGTTTTGGGCATAATATCCAAGTCCTTTGCAAAAGATTTGACAGAATTACTCTTGTTTATTATACCATTTATGACATGGAATGTGGTATACTATGATAGAATATTATATATCATGCAAAAATACTACATATCAGACGGAGGATGTCATGCGCACCGAAAACGAGGAGATCCGGGATCATTTGAAATATCTCTCCCTGCTGGCACGGGATTACCCCTCGCAGGCGGCCGCCGCCAGTGAGATCATCAGCACCCAGGCCCTGCTCAAGCTGCCCAAGGGCACCGAACATTTTATGAGCGACCTGCACGGTGAAAACGAGGCTTTTGTCCACATCCTGAACTCGGCTTCGGGTGTCATCCGGGAAAAGGTGGATATCGTGCTGGGGGAGAGTGTGCCGGAGCAGACCCGCGCCGAGTTGGCAACGCTCATCTATTACCCCAACGAGAAGCTGCCCCAGCTCAAAGCCGAGTGCGCGGATGAAGAAGCGCTTGACCACTGGTACACAGAGACCCTGCTTCAGCTCATTGATATCTGCCGGTTGGTGTCCTCCAAGCATACCCGGCAGCATGTGCGCTCCTGCCTGCCGTCCAGCTGCGGGTATATTCTGGATGAGCTGCTCCATGCCCACTTTGAGGACCACGACAAGGACCTTTATTATGGGCAGATCGTGGGCAGCATCATCGAAAATGGCCGCGCTGACCGGTTCATCGTCCGGCTGTGTGAGCTCATCAAGCGGCTGGCTGTGGACAAGCTGCACATCGTGGGGGACCTGTTTGACCGCGGCCCCCGGCCTGATATCATACTGGACCGGCTCATGCGCCACCACCATGTGGATATCCAGTGGGGCAACCATGACGTGGTCTGGATGGGTGCCGCCGCCGGAAGTCCCATCTGCGTCTGCACTGTGCTCAAAACGACACTGGCCTACCACAACCATGCCATGCTTGAGGACTGCTACGGCATCAACCTGCGGCATCTGCAGCGGATGGCCGAGCAGTTCTACGGAAATGACGACCTGACCCTCTGGATGCCCCACACCGATGCGGCGCGCGGCCCTTACACCGAGGGCATGCTCCACCGCTGTGCCGTGATGCACAAGGCCGTGACCATTCTGATGCTCAAGATGGAGTGCAAGGTCATCGACCGCAACCCGGATTTCAAGATGCAGGGTCGGGATTTCCTGCGGCACATCGATTGGAAAAAGGGAACAGTGACCCTGAACGGGCAGGCATACCCCCTGCGGGACACCAGCTTCCCCACCGTGGATCCGGCAGACCCCGCCGCCCTGAATGATGATGAGCGGCTTGTGCTCCGCAAGCTGGTGGAATCCTTCCGGCAGAGCGAGCGCTTGCAGCAGCATGTGGAATTTTTGTACGCCAAGGGCAGCGTTTACCACATCGAGAACGGCAACCTGCTCTACCACGGTGTGGTGCCCATGACCAGGACCGGCAGCTTTGCCGTGGAGCGGTTCGAGGGACACAACTACTCGGGCCGCGGCTTGATGGACTACTGTGACGAGCGGGCACGCCGCGGTTACTTTGCCCCCGAGGGCAGCGCGGCCCGGCGGAGCGGTCAGGACTTTTTGTGGTATCTGTGGTGCGGCAAGCTGTCGCCGTTGTTCGGCCGCAGCGCCATGACCACCTTTGAGCGGCTGTATATTGCCGACCCCGCCACCCACGAGGAAGTCAAGGACCCCTATTATACATGGTACAATGAAGAGGCCGCCTGCCGCCGCATCCTGGCGGAATTCGGCCTGCCCGGCACCAGCCACATCGTCAACGGCCATGTGCCGGTGCGGGAGAAGAGCGGCGAGAGCCCCATCAAGGGCGGGGGCCGTCTGGTCGTCATTGACGGCGGGTTCTGCCGCGCCTACCATGAAAAGACCGGCATTGCAGGGTATACGCTGGTGTACTCCAGCCGCACCATGTCCCTGCGGACCCATCAGCCCTTTGTCAGTGCTGAAAAGGCCGTGAACGAAAACATCGACATCGTGTCGCAGAAGAACATACTGGAAACGGAGAACCACCGCATTCTGGTGGAAGAGACGGACGAGGGAGAGATCCTTCGGGAGCGGGTACACGACCTGAAGCAGCTGGTCAAGGCCTATCAGCTGGGCTGGATCAAGGAGACTTGCAGCGAGGATTGCGTCTGGTAAGGGGCGCTGATTGTAAAATTTTTGAAATAAGAAACAAAAATGTCGAATATCTCCGCAGATTCTGGGCAAAACAGAAAATAATCCGGCAGGGGAAAAGGGGGCTTTGCTTTTTGCCCGAAGTTGTGTATAATAAGATAGTTGTATCGTGAGGGTGTGTGCCCAGCGGTGCGCGGAGAGATCAAGCAAGAACCCTGAGTGGCCCTGCCGCTGGCGGGCCTGCGACAAGGAGATTATAAAATTGGAAAAGTTTGTTATTACGGGCGGCAAGCCCCTGCATGGCGAAGTTACCATTTCCGGTGCAAAAAATGCGGCTGTGGGCATTCTGCCTGCCACCATTCTGGCGGCAGATGTCTGTGTGATCGAAAACCTGCCGGACATCAGTGATGTGGCAGTCAGCCTGAAGATCCTGAGCACCCTGGGTGCCAGCATCAAGATGCTGAACCGCAATACCTACGAGATCGACACCACCCACCTGAACAGCACCAACGTCCCGGACGATCTGTCCCGCCAGATGCGTGCCAGCTACTACTTCCTGGGTGCGCTGCTCTCCCGCTTTGGCAAGGCACAGGTGGCCATGCCCGGCGGCTGCAATCTGGGCCCCCGCCCCATCG
>OKUM01001167.1_pt1 | contig 13339 bp, 14 predicted proteins | sample 1606801 | NCBI WGS metagenome assembly OKUM01 (sample SAMEA3882546, study PRJEB24775) | human gut metagenome | biome: human-associated habitat; feature: intestine environment; material: feces | place: Netherlands | collected 2009/2010
GATATTCCACCATCTCTCTGGGCTACGCCGGACTTTATGAGTGCGTCAAGTACATGACCGGCAAGTCCCACACCGACGACGAGGCCAAGCCTTTCGCCCTGTCCGTGATGCAGAAGATGAACGACAAGTGCCTTCAGTGGAAGACGGCGGAGAATATCGACTATTCCCTGTACGGAACGCCTCTGGAATCCACCACCTACAAGTTCGCCAAGTGCCTGCAAAAGCGCTTCGGCCTGATCCCCGGCATTACGGACAAGAGCTACATCACCAACTCCTACCACGTCCATGTGACCGAGCCCATCGATGCGTTTACCAAGCTGCGCTTCGAGGCAGAGTTCCAGCAGCTGTCCCCCGGCGGCGCTATCAGCTACGTGGAAGTTCCCAACATGCAGAATAACATCGACGCGGTGCTGGAAGTGATGCAGTTCATCTACGACAACATCATGTACGCCGAGCTGAACACCAAGTCCGACTACTGTCAGGTCTGCGGCTATGACGGCGAGATCGAGATCAAGGAGGACGACGGCAAGCTGATATGGGTCTGCCCCCAGTGCGGCAACACCGACCAGAACAAGATGAACGTGGCCAGACGAACCTGCGGCTACATCGGCACCCAGTTCTGGAACCAGGGACGCACCCAGGAGATCAAGGATCGGGTTCTGCACCTGTAAAAATCAAACCACCGGCCGCGAAAACGGCCGGTGGTTTTCTTCTCATACTGAACTCCAATTAAAATCTTAAAAAAAGATTTTAATTGGAGTTCAGTATGAACAAAAAACAAGCTCTGAGAAATGGTCAAAATCCCGATGAATTTATTTTTCTGCATGATTTTTGAGAGAATCTGTGATATACTTGAGAAGCATGCAGGATTCCAATCCTATTTGCTGTAAGGAGGACATTATGAAAGAGTATGAAGTCGTAGCAAAGCTTTACAATGCCTGTGCAGGCTCGTCCAGACCACAGACATTCTTTGAGGAAGCGGAACTCAATGACCCGGCTGATTATGTCCGGCAAAAGCATGGCAGGGATTTTGAGAAATTCCGGAAGGAGGTTCTTGCGAACGGCCAAATTGTGTTTTCCTATGACAATGGCAGTGTGACCTACCGTTACGAATTTGCGGAGCTGTAAGGACCGGCACTCGGCCGCCGTAAAAAGCCACTTCCCATCACGGGGGAGATGTGCTATAATTTGCTTACATTTATGAAAGCAAAGGAGACATAATTATGACCGAATTTCGCTATGACACCCAGCTGCTCATCGAGGGGCATGATCTGGATGAGGACGCCATCAACGACTATTTTGTGGAGCATTTCCGGGGCGATTGCCTGCTGGCGGTGGGCGACGAGGACTTGATCAAAATTCATTTCCATACAAACGAGCCATGGAAGGTGCTGGAATACTGTGCGTCTCTGGGTGAGATCTACGACATCGTGGTAGAGGACATGGACAGACAGTCCAGAGGCCTGAAGGGTTAATTAAGCGGCTTCCGGGCGGCCTTTGATCCTCTGCATCAGACCGATCAGCTGCCCCGACAGAATGACCGTCAGCAGGGAATAGCCGATGCGCCGCACGGGAATGTAGGTCAGGGAAAGCCCCAGCACGATCAGGTCGCTGGTCAGATAAATCCACTGAATGGGGATTTTTGTCAGATGGGAAAGGCTCATGGCAAGGGCGTCGTCACCGGTGGTGGCGCCGCCCGCCCGGACGCAAAGTCCGGCGCCGACGCCGATAAACAATGCGCCCACCACGGAGGCCAGAAGGGGAAGGCTCGCGATACCCGGCCACAGGGGCGGGAACAGCTCACAGATGGCATAGCTGGCGGAATAGCCGCAGGCGGCGATGGCGGAGTAGGCGATGAAGGACTTGCCCAGCGTTCTCCACCCCAGAACGTAGCAGGCGATGTTCAGAACGAAGCTGCTGACGGCAGGGGAAAGCCCAAACCAGTGGTCAAACAGCAGCGTAGCGCCAAGCACGCCACCCTCGGTCACGCCGGACAGGGCGTGGATATTGTACATGCCAAAGGCTTGCAGCGCGGAGCTGAGGAAAGCGACGATACAGTTGGTTGTTTTCAGTTTTGGAAATTTTAACGACATTTTTGCGGATTTTTCTCCTTTTGGGTATTTTCCGGATACAATATCATGAAAAACGGGGAATGTCAACACGGACCGAGGCGTTAGTCCGACGCAAATACAATTCTCCGGCGCTGCTCTGCGCCGGGGGCTTCCGGCTGCCCCAGAGCGAACAGTCCGTACAGGTCGCCCCAGCGCTGTTCCAGCGACTGATAGGGGTGGGGGACGGTTTCTCCGGCGTTTCGGAAAACGCCGCTTTTTTTGACCGCGCTTAAAATGGCGCGGCCTTTTTCGTTGAAGGCCAGCACTCGGACATAGGGGACGGGGGCGGCGAGTATTTCCGCCGTAATGCCGAGGTATGCGCACATCATCATCCGGTCAAGGCGGGTGCGGGTGTAGCGCTTGGATTTAACACTGGTGAGGATGTCCTCCAATGTGGCTTCCCGGCGGCTGGCGTGCATAAATTTGCGCCACAGACCCTCCCCACTGTAGGGCAGGGCTTCAAATTCCCTGTCGGTCATGGTGCGCAGCCGGGCGAGTACCGCCCGTTCTCCGGCGGCAAGGCTATGCAGGGGCGCATTTTCAAAAATCGCCCGGACAGACTCCGGGACGAAGGAATCCCACGCCCCACCCTCCAGCATCAAACGGCGAACCGCCGTGGCGGAGGGATTCTCCCGGTGGGGCGCCGGGTCGTGGTAGTTCCCGTCCCGCCGGATGGGAAAGGGAACCATGGGGGAGCGCTGGGCGAGAATGGCCTTGCAGTATTCCACGGCCAGAATGTCGTTGGGGCGGCGCAGAATCTCCCCGGACAGCCCCATCTGCGCGAGAGCCCCGGCGCGGGCGGCGGGGAAGGATTTGCCGCCGTCCAGTTCCCGGCGGAGCAGGGGAGAAAAGTCCTCCGAAAGCAGCGCCCGGGCGGTCTCCATCAGAAGCTCTGCTTCGCCGGTTTCCGCGCCGAAGCAAAGGGCATCGCACAGCTTCGATAGAATGCCGACGCCTCCCGCGGCGAACCCCTCGGCGGAGGACAGGCTCACGGTGGTTGGCAGCTCCACCACAAGGTCGGCGCCGCAGGCGACGGCGGCCTTTGCCCGGAGGGTTTTATCCATGACGGCGGGCGCGCCCCGCTGGACGTAATTGCCGCTCATGGCGCACACAATGGCGGTTTCCCCGCCAAACTCCGCCTTGACCCGGTCGAACTGCTTGCGGTGGCCTGCATGAAAGGGGTTATATTCGGCAACGATACCAACGGTTTTCAAAATTCTCCCTCCTTTTTTGAAAAAATTCCCTTGAGGGCTTGAGAATTCAGGATAAATGCACTATAATAGCAACGACTATGGCTATCATATCACAAACTGACCAAAAAGAAAATATTTATTTAGGAGGCTTTCCCCAATGAATGTACTGATTATCAATGCCGGTTCCTCCAGCCTGAAGTATCAGCTGATGAACCCAGAGACCGGCGCCGTGTCCGCCAAGGGCCTGTGCGAGCGTATCTACATCGACGGCCGTCTGACCCACAACGCCAACGGCAAGAAGATCGTGAAGGATATCCCCATGCCCACCCACTCCGAGGCCATTCAGGCGGTTCTGGCCATTCTGGTCGATCCCGTGGACGGCGTGATCAAGTCCACCGACGAGATCGATGCCGTCGGCCATCGCGTCCTGCACGGCGGCATGGAGTTCTTTGACTCCTGCATCATCAACGACGAGGTCATCGCCGCCATCGAAAAGTGCATTCCCCTCGGCCCCCTGCACAACCCTGCCAACCTGATGGGCATCCGCGCCTGTCAGGCGGTCATGCCCAACACCCCTCAGGTCGCCGTGTTCGATACCGCTTTCCACATGACCATGCCCCCCAAGGCTTACCGCTACGCCATTCCCACCGAGTATTACGAGAATGACTCCATCCGCCGCTACGGCTTCCACGGCACCTCCCACAAGTATGTCACCAAGCGCGCCATCGAGCTGATGGGCCGCAAGGACATCAAGCTGGTGAACTGCCATCTGGGCAACGGTTCCTCTCTGTCCGCGGTGAAGGACGGCAAGTGCCAGGATACCTCCATGGGTCTGACCCCATTGGCCGGTGTCCCCATGGGTACCCGTTCCGGCGACATCGACCCCGCTGTCGTGCAGTTCGTTATGAACAAGTACGGCATGAGCGCCGACGAGTGCCTGAACATGCTGAACAAGAAGTCCGGCGTGCTGGCGCTGTCCGGCGTGTCCTCCGACTTCCGCGATATCGAGAACGGCGCTGAGGAAGGCAATGAGAACTGCGCCCTGGCGCTGGATAAGTTCGCCTACGAAGTCCGCAAGTACATCGGCTCCTACGCCGCCGCTCTGGGCGGACTGGACTGCCTGGTGTTCACCGCCGGCGTGGGCGAGAACTCCGCTTCCATGCGTGCGCGCATCTGCGAGGGCCTGGAATTCCTGGGCGTCAAGATTGACCCCGAGAAGAACAACACCCGGGGCAAGGAAGCCATCATTTCCGCCGATGACTCCAAGGTCACCGTCTGGGTCATCCCCACCAACGAAGAGCTGATGATCGCGCAGGACACTGCCGCGCTGGTCAACGCCGCCAAGTAAGTTTTTTAGCAAGGAGCCGCCGCCACAGTAGGCGGCGGCTCTTTTCCTTTGGGCATACTATTTTTACCTTGATTGGAAGGAGAACCACATGGAATCTGTTGTAGAGCGCTTTTTGCGCTATGTGACCTTTGACACCCAGTCGGACGAGGAATCCGACACCTGCCCCTCCACGGAAAAGCAGAAGGCGCTTGCCGCCGCGCTGGTAGAGGAAATGCGGGGCATGGGCATTGCGGACGCGAGAATGGACGAAAACGGCTATGTCTACGGCACCGTCCCCGGCGACCCCGAGCTTCCCACCATTGGTCTGATCGCCCACATGGACACCGCGCCGGACGCTTCCGGCGCGAATATCAAGGCCAAGGTCGTGGCCTATGACGGCGGGGATGTCTGCCTGAACGAGGAAAAGGGCATTTTCCTGCGGGAAGCGGACTATCCGTACCTGAAAAACCACGCAGGCAAGCACCTGATCGTCACCGACGGCACGACGCTGCTGGGCGCGGACGATAAGGCAGGCGTGGCGGAGATCATGACGGCGGCGCAGCAGCTGCTCGCCATGGGCGGCAGGCATGCCACATTGAAGATCGGCTTTACCCCTGATGAGGAGATCGGCCGGGGCGCTGACCGGTTCGACGTGAAGGGCTTCGGCGCGGACTTTGCCTACACCGCCGACGGCGGCCCCGTGGGCGAGATCGAATATGAGAATTTCAACGCCGCAGGGGCAAAGGTCGTTGTCCATGGACTGAATATCCACCCCGGTTCTGCCAAGGGGAAGATGGTGAATTCCCAGCTGATCGCCATGGAATTCCAGAGTCTGCTCCCCGTTGGGCAGCGTCCGGAGCTGACGGAGGGCTATGAGGGTTTCTTCCATCTGCTGGGCATGAAGGGCGAGGTGGAGCGTTCCGAGCTGCACTATATCATCCGCGACCACGACATGGAGAAGTTCGAGGAAAAGAAGGCGGTCATGACCGCCGCTGCGGACTTTATCAACCGCAAGTACGGCGCAGGAACCCTGGAGCTGACCCTCAAGGACAGCTACTATAACATGAAGAAGTGCATTGAGCCGTGTATGTATGTGGTGGAGCGGGCGAAAAAGGCCATGGCTGCGGCGGGTATGAACCCGGTGGAAGTGCCCATTCGCGGCGGCACCGACGGCGCGCGGCTGTCCTACGAAGGGCTGCCCTGTCCCAATCTGTGTACCGGCGGCGAAAACTACCATGGACGCTTTGAGTTCATCCCCACCGAGGACATGGAGAAGTGCGTCCGGATGCTGGTGGAGATTCTGACGGCGTGATTTATGGGGGAAGCTCTGAACCTCTTGCGGACGGTCAGAGCTTCCCAAAGTCCCCAAGGGTAGGGGAAAGGACTAACAACATGAAAGAAAAACGATTTTTCCCGGAAAAGGGACTGCTGATGCTTTCCGGCGCCGCGTTTCTGCTGCTGATCGTCCCGGCGTGGGTGCCGGGCTTTGTGTGGTGCGGCGTGGCTGCGGTGCTGCTGTGCGCCGCGGTGTGGCGGCTGCCCGTCTCCCGGCAGAGGGTGCGGGCGATGCTTTCCAACCCCGTACACATGGCTCTGAGCCTTGCGTTCAACGGCGCGCTGGCGGTAAACTTCTACCACAACTGGGTCGATTCCCAGAAAATGCAGCGCGTGGCGGGGGTGCTCGGCATGGAGAACGGGCTGTTCGTCCCCCTTTGCGCCGCGTTCTTCGCCATCGCGGCGGCTCCGGCGGCGGGGTGCGTGATCTTCTATTATATCTCCGCCGGTCAGGAGGACTACCGCAGGACGAAAGCGAAAACCCTTCGTTCCGGGGAAACCGGCATCCCCATGGGAAAGGCGCTGCTGATTCTGTTTGCCGTTTTCGTGGTGGGCATCAGCGCCATTCTTCGGGCGAATTTCTACTATATGGACGATTCTCCCCGGGCGGCGCTGGGGTACAAGCAGTGGGACTATTTCAGCCGGTATCTCTCGACGGCACTTGCAACGCTGGTGCATGGAGGCGATTATCTGGCGGACGCCGCGCCGCTGCCCCAGATCCTTGCCATGCTCATCATGGCGGTGTCCGGGATACTCATGGGGTATATTGTCTATGAACGGACGACATTTTCCGGCTGGGAACTGGCGGTGCTGTCGATTCTGGGGCTGAATCCCTATTTCCTCGGCTGTGTCAGCTTTCGGTTTGACGCGCCGTATATGGCGCTTTCTGTGCTGGCGGCGGTGATGCCGCTGCTGTGCCGGAACCGGAACACCGCGGCGTATGTGCTTGCGTCCGGGCTGGGGATTCTGGCGGTATGCACCAGCTATCAGGCGGCGGCGGGGATTTTCCCCATGCTGGTGGTCGCGCTGGCACTGCGGATGTGGAACCGTGGGGAATCCATCCGGGAGGTCGGGCTTTTCTGCCTGAAATCCGCGGCGGGGTATGCACTGGGATTGATTTTCTTCAAGCTGGTTATCATGATTCCCGCCGACACCAGTTATGTGGGCAACGCTCTGCCCCCGGCGGGGGAGCTGATTCCCCACTTTTTGAAAAATCTGCGGAGTTACTATTCTCTGGTTCTGTCGGATTTCAAGCCCTTCTGGCGGATCGCGGCGGCGCTGGCTGCGATCGCTTTCTGCGTTCGCGTGGTTTTGGATTCCCGGCGGAAGACAGTTCCGGCCATCGCCATGACTGCCGCGGCGCTTGTCCTGATGGGGCTGATGTGCTTTGGACTGTATCCCGCACTGGCCGCCACGGTGTTCGCACCCCGGGCAATGTATGGCTTCGGCGTGCTGCTTACCGTGTTCGGTATGACGGCGGCGGAAGGGAAGAAGCGCTTCTCCCTTAAGATACCGGCGGTGGTTCTCAGCTGGATTTTCTTCGTGTTCGCCTTCACCTACGGAAACGCCCTGAGCGTTCAGAAGGATTACACGGATTTCCGCACCCAGCTGGTGATTTCGGATTTGCAGGAAATGGAAGCGTTCCAATCCGATACGCCGGTGACGGTGCAGCTGTCCGGCTCCATCGGAAACGCGCCGGTTCTGCGGAACATGCCGCAAAACTACCAGATGCTGAACCGTCTCATCCCCGGCACCTTCAGCGGGGGAGACGACCTGACCCAATATGGGTTCTACTGCTACTATGGCATGCGGAACGTTGTGTGGAATCCGGATGTGGATTTGCGGGAAATGGACTTGCCCGTTGTGGAGGACAACATGTACCACACGATCCGCGGCGAGGGAAGCTGCGTTCTGGTGGAGCTGAAATAGTGAAAGAAAAAATCCCGGAAAGCAACAGCTTTCCGGGATTTTTGCGTATAAAATGAAATTACTCGGCGAAGTCGGCCTCTTCGGCAACGGGCTCGTTCGCGGCAACCTCGGCGGCAGGCTCTTCGGCAGGGGCCTCCTCTGCGGGAGCTTCGGCGGGAACTTCCTCGGCGGGCTCTTCGGCAGGCGCTTCCTCAGCGGCAGTCTCTTCGACGGCCTTCGGCTCTTCCTTGCAGCAGGGGCACTTGGGCAGGGAAGCGAAAATCTTCTTCGCCCATGCGACAATCTGATCGCCGTAGGTAGCAACAACGTAGACGGCACCGGCAACGGCAGCCAGGGCGGCCAGGACTTTTACGATTACATTGAATGCTTTCATGGAAATGACCTCCAGAATTTTTTGGACAGCGGCGCAGACCTGCGGCGCTGTGATTTTTACACTCCAAGTATAACCAATGTCGTTAAAAAAAGCAATACGTAAATTGGGAATAAATTGAAAACAATGGCAGCGTTTTGTCAGATATACCCATACATTCCCCGGATACTGACCTCCCCGGCGTTGACGGCTTCCACATGGGAATCGGGAAATTCCACCACCAGCGCGCCTTCGTCGTCAACGTCCAGCGCCCGCCCGTGGCGGACTTCTCCCGCGCCCACCACGGAAATTTCTTTGCCGATGGTGACGCAGTTTTCCCGGTAGAACCGGAGCATGTCCTTCTTGCCGGTGAACAGGGAGGCGTCCATTTCCCACAGTGCCTCCATCATGGCGGCGGCGACCCGGCAGCGGTCAATTTCCCGACCTGCCGCCATGGCGAGGGAGCAGGCTCTGTCCCGAATCTCCGGGGGAAAATCCTCCGTTTTCTGGCAGCAGTTGACGCCGATGCCTACGATCGCCCAATCAACGCCTCCGGCGGCGTTCAGCCCCATTTCCGTGAGGATTCCGGCGAATTTCTGCTTTCCCCAGACGAGGTCGTTCGTCCACTTGATGCCGGGGCGAAGCCCGGCGGCGCATTCCACCGCCCGGCACATGGCGGCTGCGACGGCGCAGGTCAGGTGCATCAGCTCCTGAGGCGCACACTCTGGGCGCAGAAGGATGCTCATATAAATTCCCACCCCCGGCGGGGACAGAAACGACCGTCCCATCCGTCCCCGGCCGCCGGTCTGGCGGTCGGCGATCAGGACGGTGCCGTGGGGAGCGCCCTGAGAAGCAAGCACTTTCAGTCGATTATTGGTGGAATCCAGCTCGGGAAATACGAAAAGCCGATCTTTCCACGGATATTCCGGGGGAAGGAACGAGAGAATCTGCTCTTTCATGTCAGTCAATGTCGCTCAGCACTTCCTCGGGCGGGTTGTCCAGAATTTCGGGGTGGGCGAGAATGCGGCGGTAATGCTTAAAGAATGCGGCATAGTAGAAGCCGTCCACGATCCGCTCGTCCATGGTGAACTTGATGTCTACATACTTTTTCTCCACCACGGAGCCGTCCTCCTGCACCTCTACCGCCCGACGCTTCATGCCGAAGGCACCGAACACCGGCAGGTTGCCGAAGTCATACAGGTGGTGGTAAATGGGCGGAATGCCCAGACTTCCCATGGAGGTGAAGAACAGGCTGCCGTGGAAGGGGCTGACCTCCAGCAGGAATTTGGGCAGCATCCCGAAATAGTCCATCGTTTTCAGGAGCCACACCGTGAATTTCAGGAACACGCCGGGAATCAGCGTGAGCGCACCCGCCGTGTTGTCAAAGCTGGAATCCAGAGGCGTGTTTTTGACGTTCTCCACGGCGGATTGCAGCTTGCGGTAAACATCGTCGGCGGTGTCATGGGGATTCAAGTGCACCTTGACGATGGTGTCCGGGGAGTCGGCGGTCATTTCCTTTTTGACGGTCATGCAATACTGAATGTCGTCGCCATGCGTATAGACCTTCTGCCCCGCGAGGAACCGGTTCAGGCCGGGATAGCGGCACACGCCCCGGCAGTAGGCCGCCAGCAGAACATGGGTGATGCCGAAGCTGGTCAGACCCTCCCGGCGCTTGCGGCGGATGTAGCGGTCAATGTGAGTGATCTCCAGAGAATCTTCAAAGAGATTGGACGAGGTGTTCCGGGTGACCATGATGTAGGGGGAAACCTGCGCCATGGGGGGCAGGGTGCGCAGACGGCGTCCGTCGGTGCGGTCGCCCCATGTGGGGTGGTACTCGTCCACCGGATGCACCCGGATGCCGAAAAGAAGGATCAGCATTCCCAGAACCATGAGAAAGTCCGGCAGACACTTGCCGCCCGCGTAATAATCGGTGTTGAAGCAGGAACGCCCGGTAGCAATACATTAGGAACAGCAGCGGGCAGCACAGAATGGGAAACAACAGCAGCACGGCGTGCTTGCGGCGTCCGGCGGTGATGTCCGTGTAGAGGAAGGCAAAGAAGATCACCGCGACCCAGAACAGAAATGCCATCAATCGACTGGAAACGCCGACGGAGAAGGTCAGGCCCGCGTACAGAGCCATAAGCCAGACGGGAATGGCGGTCTTATAGAACTGTTCTTTTCCGGACAGGAGGGCGATGAGCGCGTACAGCAAGGCCGCCGCGATTGGCAGAACGATTTGGCTCCACACGAAATGCGCGTCTCCGGACCCTTTCAAACCGGAGAGCGCAATGCGGGCCACTGCCGAGCAGACCATGCACAGCGCCATCAGCCAGGTCAGCGCGTTTTTGCGGCTGACATAGAGATGAATTCTGTTTTTCATAACAATGTAATTATAACAAACCTCACCGGGCTTGGCAATAAGAAAAGCGGGCGAAACGCCCGCTTTTTGGAAAATCTTAAGAGTTTCCGGCGAAGGGAAACGAAAATGGAGGGGAAAACGCACCAAATCTACAGCGATTTCGTAAGAGCCGCGATGAACGCCGGGGTCGTGCCGCAGCAGCCGCCCAGCAATGCGGCACCGTTGTCCCGGCACTGACGCATGATTCCGGCGAATTCTTCCGGTGTCTGGGCGTATACGGCGGTACCCTGATCGTTGATGGTGGGAATGCCTGCATTGGGCTTGCAGATCAGGGGAATCTTCACACTGCGGCGAAGCTTTGACACCAGATGGGGTGTCAGTACGTCCGCCGCCACGCAGTTGAAGCCAACGGCGGCCGCACCAGCCGCTTCCAGATCGCGCAGCACCTTCCCGCCGTCCGCCCCGGAGAACAGCGCCCCGTCCGACTGCATGGTGAAGGTGTACATGGCGGCTCCCGCGCCTTCCAGCTCGGCGGCGGTGAGAATGGCCTCTGCCTCCTGCGCGTAGAGCAGGGTCTCGCCGATGAGCAGATCGGCCCCGCCGTCGATCAGACCGCGGATCTGGCGGCGGTAATTCTCCACCAGCAGGTCGAAGCAGTCCGGATTCCAGCTCTCGCAGTAAACGGCCAGCGTGGTCAGGTCGCCTGCAATGAGGCATCCGGGGGCGGCGGAGCGGGACAGAGCAACCAGCGCTTCGTTGATCTTCTCCGTCTGGGCGTCCATGCCAACGGTTTTCAGGGCGATGGGCTGCGCCTGAAAGGTGGGGGCGTAAATGATCTGGCTGCCCGCGGCGGCGTAGGCGCGCTGGAGCGTGACCAGAGGTTCCGGGTTTTCCAGCACCCACTGCTCGGTGCAGCAGTCCTTGGGCATTCCGGCGGCGCGGAGGTTGGAGCCGGTGGCGCCGTCCAGAATGTGGACGCCCTCCTGAATCTTCTGCTGAAATTCTTCTTTTGTAAGCATAAGGATACCTCTCTTGATGACCAGCCCGGGAATGTGCATAATGCGGCGCGTCCCGGCAAAAACTGGAGAATGGATTTGACGTGATTATAAACGATTTTTGAATGGATTGCAACAGGCATTGACCTTTTGGGGGAAATCTGCTACTATAGCGAAAGTCTGGGAAATTTTTGGGAAGCCGTCAAGTTTGGCTTTCCCGGAATTTCAAGGAAAAGGAGACACATTTTATGAAGAAAACGGTTTTAAGAGAATATGCCCGCCTGATCGTCCGCAGCGGCGTCAATGTCCAGAAGGGGCAGGAGGTGCTGATTTACGCCGATCTCGACCAGCCGGAATTTGTCCAGATGGTCGTGGAGGAAGCCTATAAGGCCAAGGCGAAGAAGGTCACCGTGGAGTGGAATTACCAGCCCCTGCAGAAGCTCCATGTGCGCCACCAGTCCGTCAAGACGCTGGGCGAGGTGCCTGAGTGGCAGAAGGCCAGACTGCAGCACTATGTGGACGTGATCCCCTGCCGCATCCACCTGATGTCCGAAGACCCCGACGGCCTGAAGGGCATCAACATGGGCAAGCTGGCCAAGTCCCGTCAGCTGCGCTATCCCATCGTGAAGCCCTACAGCGACCAGCTGGAAAACAAGGATCAGTGGTGCATCGCCGCCGTCCCCGGCGCGGCGTGGGCGAAGAAGGTCTTCCCTGGAATGCGCACCAGCGCCGCCATGGAGAAGCTGTGGGAGGCCATTCTGTCCACCAGCCGGGTGGATGAGGACCCCTTGGCCGCCTGGGACGCCCACAACCAGGACCTTCACGACCGGTGCCAGTATCTCAACAGCCTGCACCTGCGGCAGCTGAAGTATAAGAGCGCCAACGGCACGGACCTGACCGTCACCGAGCAGCAGCAGGAGATGGTGCTGGTCATCGGCGGCGCGTCCAACGAGGAGGCCGAAGCGGCCGCGCCCAGCACGTTGAGCGTGGATGACATGGCCGTGCTCTCCATCGACCGTGCTTTGGAGGACGGCCTGCGTATCAAGGACGCCATCGCGCAAGTGGTGCAGGAGCATCCACTGGCTGACGGATCGTTGGCCAATCGCAAGCAGGTGTATGCGGCTGTGCTGAAAATCAAGGGATAGCGCAGCAGCCGGCGATTATCTCCCCGTTACGCTTCCATCGACTCGAACAATATTTCCAACGCCTGCCGGACCCCGGGCCCACCACGCTGCGAGACCAATTCCAGCAAAGGCGCGTCGGCTTTGGGATTGGCAACCAGCCATTTACGCAGTTCGGGCACGTGATATGCGATGTGCCAGAGCACGGCAACATCCGTATCGGGCGAACATGCCACCGCGGGCGTAAGTCTGATGGGCGGTTCAGGCGGCGCGGTCATATCCGAGATTGCGCGCGATGCGGATTCGGATGAGTGTGCCGCCGCCGCGTGGCGAGGCAACCGTTGCGCCTGCCGCAAATGCCGTAAACGGTGAGCGGCATGGCGGCCTCTGCGATGGCCTCTGACAATGAACCCCCTCGTCATGCGCATTGCTCCAAAGCCGGTTCGTCCATCTCCTGCTGCACCGATTCAAAAAACATGCGTGCGCGTCCGGCGTACTTGTGATGCCGATGCTCCTTGACGATTTGCAGACAGTCGTTTGGCCGAAACTGGTACGCGGACATCAGCTGGCACACCAGTGCGTTGACGGTGGAAGGATCGGGGATGTCTTCAGGACTCATC
>OKUM01001168.1_pt1 | contig 13332 bp, 12 predicted proteins | sample 1606801 | NCBI WGS metagenome assembly OKUM01 (sample SAMEA3882546, study PRJEB24775) | human gut metagenome | biome: human-associated habitat; feature: intestine environment; material: feces | place: Netherlands | collected 2009/2010
GGGACACAAAATGGCCGGGCGACCTGGTGCGCGGAAAGAATGGAAGCCTTACCCCCGCACCGCCACGCAGAGCCAGTGGCCGGGGCAGGGCAGCTGATGCCAGTGGTACCGGGCGGCATCCAGCATGAGTTCGCCTGTGCCTTGGCCGCTGGGGCCGCTGTCCAGCAAACGCGGTGGCCGGTCGCAGCCCGTACCTGCGGCCTTGAAGACGGCTTCCTTGATGGTCCAGCGACGCAGGCGCTCCCGCTGCCGGGCTGTCGGAGAGAGACCGGGGAAAAGCTCCTGGGGCGAAAAGGCCGACGCGGGCGGTGCCGGGCTCGACAGGGCCTCGGCATCCACACCGGGACGGGTATCGGCCCCGGCCAGCAGGCAGAAGGCCGCCTGTTCGCTGTAGCTGAAGCTGACGGAAAAACCCTCCAGCCATGGCCGTCCTGAAGGCAGGCGGTGCAATCGGGGGCAGGCATGGCGGGCGAAGAAGCGCCGGGCCTGTGCCGCATGATGAAAAAGCTGCGGCAGGGGATACCAGTCCAAAGAGGGCAGGGGGGACAGGCCGGTGATGGCGGCGCGGTGCAGCAGCACCGCCAGCTGGGCCCGGGTCACCGGCGCGTCCGGACGGAAGGTGCCGTCGGTATAACCGTTGATCCAGCCGTTGTTGGCAGCGGCGCTGATTTCGTCCTTTGCCCAGTGGGATGCAATGTCGCTGAAGTCAACAGCAGTCGTGTTGGCCTTGTCGTCAAAACGGGCTGCGATAGCCGCAAACTCAGCGCGGGTGATCGGCGCATTCGGATTGAACTTGCCGTTCGAGCCCTTCACGATGCCCATAGCGCTCAGCGTAGAAACGGCATGGTTGTACCATGCACCGGCCGCTGCGTCGGAGTAGCTGTTGGACTTGGTGGAGTTAGCGTCGCGGGTCTCGTCGGTCAGCAGACGGAAGAAGATGGTTGCTACCTCAGCACGGGTAATGCCGTTCTGCGGACGAACGGTGCTGTCCGGATAGCCTACGATGTAAGCATAGTGGTCATCGCCGTTCAGACCGGTCGGTACATCATCCGGAATGTCAACGGTCGGTTTGCTGCTGCCGCCGCCACCGCCGCGCGGGGGGCGCGGGCCGCGGGGGCGCATCAGGTAGGTGATGAGCCAGATGACCAGCAGCACCGCCACAACCAGCAGAACAAAGCCCATAACATTGGGCCCTCCTTTATCGGGGGCGCTGGTATCGGTATAGCTGCTGTTCAGCGTTACGCCGTAGATGCTGCACAGCCGGTTGGCCAGCGCCTGCACGGTCTTTTGGGTGCCGGTGTCGTAATCACCGTTGACCCAATAGGGTTCCATGTACTCGTCCAGCAGCGCCCCCAGCGTGCTGAACGACAGCTGGCTTTCCAGCCCGTCGCCGCGCATAATGTAGTAGTCGCCGCCGTCGGCCTCGTTGGGGGCCAGCAGCAGCAGCACGCCGTTGTCCAGGTCGTCTGAGCCCAGCCCCCAGGCGTTAAAAACGTCGTAGGCAAAACCCTCCATCGTCGTGCTGCCCAGCAGTTCATCCAGCGTGTAGACGCCGATCTGCGCACCGCAGGCATCGGACAGCTTGATTGAAACGTCATTGACATACTGTTCTGTCTCGTCGGACAGGATGTCCGCATGGTCGGCCACGGCGTTTGTCGTGCTGACCTGCACCTTGGGCGCGGCCAGCGCGGGAAGCGCCGCCAGCGTCAGTGCGGCCAGCACCGCACCGGCAGCCGCCGCGCGTCTGGCAAATGTTTTCAGTTTCATAATTTCCCCTTGTTATCGTGGTTTATTTGGTAGCAAAGCGTTCCGGTGCCTGCGCACCCCACAAACCGGAGATTAGATTGGCCGGGAACTGCGAGACAGTTTTCTCGTAGTCCTCCACCCAGAGGTTGTATACATTGGCGGCGCGTTCTATCGTCGCCTGCGCCGAAACAAACGCATTGTACTGGTCATCCAGCGCCCGCTGGGTGCTGTCATCGACCTTGTTGTTCAGCGACGCATACAGCGTATCCACCGCATTGTACAGCCGACGGTTGGCCGCGTACTGCGCCGCAGGGGAATCGTCCGTATCATTCCACGCGGCCAAGGCGTCCTCGGCTTCCTGTAAAGCAGCCGCCGGGGTGCTGTCCACATAGCCCGCCTGTTTGATGAGGTTCGCCGCCGCGTCAGCCTGCGTCTCAAAATCTCCCTGAATGCTGTGGCCGTACTCGTCCTGCGCGGAGGTGTAAATTTCCGCCGTTTCCCTGTACACGCCCTTCAGCTTTGCCCCGCCGATGCCCAGCACCGACACCAGCGCCAGTGCGACGAGTACAATCGAGGCTGTGCCGCGCTTTTTGGCAGGTGCGGGCAGCTTTGTCTCGACCTCGCCGAGGATTTCCAGCTGCGGGCCATGAATGGTAAAGTTTTCCTGTTGTTCAAGCTGCATAGCAAATACCTATATTGTGCTGTAGGGGCGGATGCAAGCATCGACCCCTACAACGGCAATCAGTTGTTGATCTCCAGCATCTTCTGGCGGAGCTCGCCCTCGATGCGGCCCAGCTCCTGCTCGGCGTTGGCGCGCTTGGCCTTGCCGTCGGCGCGGATCTTATTCAGCTCATCCAGCGTCTCGATCAGCTGCTTGTTCGTCTGCTGCAGCGTCTCGATGTCCACAATGCCGCGCTCGGACTCCTTTGCAATTTCAATCGTGCCCTGCTTAAGCGTAGCAGCGTTTTTTTTCAGCAGCTCGTTCGTGGCGTCGGTCACGGCGCGTTCGGCCTGCATAGCCTGCTGGCTGTGGGCGATGCCCAGCGCCAGCACCATCTGGTTCTTCCACAGCGGGATCGTGTTCACGATGGTCGTCTGGATTTTCTCGGCCATCATCGTGTCGTTGGACTGGATCAGGCGGATCTGCGGGCCCATCTGGATGGACACATTGCGGGTCAGCTCCAGATCGTAGAGCTTCTTCTCAAAGCGGTCACACAGGTCGGCCAGGTCGCGGGCGGCCTGGGCATCCTCGGGCAGCTGGGTGCGCTGGGCCTTCTCCTGCGCGGCCTTCAGGTCGTTGGCGCGGACCTCGGCCAGCTTCTTCTTGCCGGCCAGGATGTACATCGTCAGCTCCTTGAAGTAGACAAGGTTCAGCTCATACATCTTATCCAGCATCGTGATGTCCTTCATCAGGGTGACCTGGTGGTCCTCCAGCTGGGCCTTGATGCGCTCGACGTTCTTGTCGGCGCTGTCATAGCGGGTCTTGAGCTGCTCAATGCTGTTGGACGTCTTTTTGAAGAAGCCGAAGATGCCCTTGGGCTGCTCGGTGGTGGCGTCAAAGCCCTGCAATTCAGAAATCAGGTTCGTGATGAGCTCGCCGGTCTCGCCCATGTCCTTGGTCTTGACGCGGGAGAGCGCGGTCTCGGAGAAGTCGCTCAGCTTCTTCTGGCTGGCAGCGCCGTACTGCAAGACCATCTGGGAGTTCGTGATGTCGATCTTCTCGGCAAAGTCGTTGACCATCTTCTGCTCCTCGGGGGAGAGGGGCGTGTCCTCGACCTGCACGGGGGTCGCTTTTTTGCTTTCCGCGATGACTTTCTCATCGGCGGCGGGGTCCAGGGTCAGCGTCGGGGCCGCGGGGGCGGCATCCAGCGTCAGAGAGGGTGCGGCGGGTACGTTCAGGTCCAGTTCGTTGCTCAGGTCAGCCATAGTGATCTTCCTTTCTTGTATCCTCTATTTACTTGGCAAGGTTCTGGCTTTTCAGGATACTGTCCAGCACCTCAATATCGGTAGAAATATCCATTGCCTCGGCGCTGTAGAGCGCATCCAGCTGGTTTTCAAAGGCTGTCGCCGTCGTCTCGGCGTTGCGGCGCAGCTCGGCCTCGATCTGGGCGGCGTTCTCGCCCCTGACGCCGTTCTGCTCCAGCGCCGCGTAGGTGCCCATCAGCTTGACGACCTCGGGCAGGTAGTAGCGGGCAAAGCGGTCCACGCTGCGCGCCTTGTCGGGGGTTTTCTCCACAACGGCGGCAATGCTGCGGCCTGCCTTCTCCATGCGGTCCATGGCCCGGGAAAGCTGCGGGTCGGGGATGGCCTCGTTCAGTTTATGCAGTGCATCGAGGTTTGCGGCAATGCCGTTCAGCATGGCGTCCACGTCCTCACTGCCTGTGGCATAGGGCACGTAGGTGCGCACAACGCGGGTGGGGCAGAGCTTTGTGCCCGCAAAGTAGGCGCCCGCGCTGACCGCAGCGGTCAGCACCAGCCCGCCCAGCGTGTAGATGGGCACCAGCAGGGCCATAATAGGCCACACCAGCGCCGCCATATAGACCGGCAGCACCGGGCGTTTGGTTTTTTCCTGCCATTTGCTCATGCAGGCACCTCCCGTATCATCATTCCGTAGGGGCGGATTCCATATCCGCCCGTTCCGTGCCGGGCTGCCTGCGGGCGGATATGGAATCCGCCCCTACGGGAGTCTGGCACAAATTTATTATAGAACAAAATCCGTTCACTTGCAACCATCCGCGCGCAAAAACGGTGCTAAAGCAGCGCCCCATGCCGCCTGGAGCCGCGCGGGGGACCAGGCGGCGTTGGCGGGGCTGGTGCTGGGCAGCACGGCGGCGGGCAGGTGGGTCAGGGGCTCTGCATATTTCGCGTAGATACGCCCCGACGCCGCGCCGTTGCAGAACACGGCCCGCACGCCCAGCTTTTGTATCAGCGCGGCCACATCGTTCGGCACGGCGTTGCGGATCGACGCATCCGACGCGCCTTTGATGTCGCACGCGCCGATCGTGTCCCACACGGCCAGCCCGTGCTTTAAAATTATGGCCTTTTTCGCCTCGATGTCGGCCCAATCGGGTACCGGCTCACCGGTCACGGCGGCGATCATCGGCCAGAAGCGGTTCTGCTTGTGGCCGTAGAAAAAGCCCTGCTCCCGGCTCTTGGGGCTGGGAAAGCTGCCTAAGATCAGCGCGTTGGCCCGCGCACCGTGTAGCGGCGGCAGACCGGGGCCGACATGGGTGTACTCGGCCATTTAAAACGCCTCCGGCCAGAGCGCACGGCAGAGCTCGGCAATGCCGTGGGGCTCGGCGTCGGGGCCGATGCGGTCCGCGGCAGCCTTGGCGGCAGCGCTGCCGCTGCCCATGGCAATGCCGAGACCTGCCGCCTTCAGCATCGCAACGTCGTTATCGCCGTCACCCACGGCCACGCAGTCCGCCGGGTCGATGCCCGCCAGCTTCGCCAGTTCCCGCAGACCTGCGCCCTTGTCAATGCCCTGCTGCAAAATATCGCAGCCGTCGCTGCCGGGGTAGGAGAACAGGAAATTCAGCCCCAGATAGCCGTATTTTTCCTGAAATCTGTCGGCCATCTCCTGCGAGAGAAAGCCGAACGCGCCGAAGGGCATCTCCTCCAGATGTTTGTCCTGATCCTCGCCGTCCACGATGTTCAACGCCAGATTTTTCTCCCGCTCGCGGCGGGCGAACTCCTCATAGCCGAGGTAGGCGTAGTTCGCGTCGTGGTAGGTAAAGCGCAGCGGCAGGTCGTAATCCTCAAAAAAATCCACCAGCGCGTACATTTCCTCGGTGGTCAGGCGGTGCAGGGCCAGGTCTGCGCCCTTGTAGTCCACCAGCTGCGCACCGCCCGCGCAGACCCAGTAGTCGGGCCGGATGCTGCGCAGCAGGCCCTTGCCCACGCCGATGCGCCCGCGGCCCGTGGCAATCGCGATCTTGACGCCGGCTTTCTGCACGGCGCAGACGGCCTCGGCGTTTTCCTTCGGCACACGCTCACAGCTGCCGGGCCGCAGCGTGCCGTCTATATCGAGTAACAGGAGCTTGTATTTCATAAAAGTTGACCTTTCTTAATTTGTAGGGGCGAACATGGTTCGCACGCGGTCGTGTGCGGCAGCGGAAAATGTCCGGGCGGATAGGAAATCCGCCCCTACGCTGTAGGGGTCGATGCTCGTCATCGACCCGGGAACTTTGCGGCTGCCACTGCGTTCCGCGGGCGAGCAATGCTCGCCCCTACATGCGCTGTATTCTTTCTGTATTATACCAAAGTCTAACCCCATCCCGCAAGGCATATTCTGCCTTGGGGTGATGTTTGTGCAGCTGGATCTTTCATGCCGCCGCAGGCGGCGTTGGCGCTGGGCCGTGCCGCTGGTGCTGGCCGCGCTTTTGCTGGCCCTGCCGCAGATGGCGGCACTCCGGCCCGCCGCGCTGGCTCGGGTAGACCGCATTGTCGGCGGGCACTACATGACCCGGCTGGACGCCCTGCAGCAGGAAAATTTCACGCTGCATCAACAACTGGCGCAGTCTGCCGACGCGCTGGCCGAGAACGCCGCCCTGCGGCAGCTTGTCGGCTGCGGGCGGGGCATCACCGGCGTCACACCGGCGCGGGTCGTGGCCCGGGGCGTCGGCGGCTTCACGCTGGCCTGCCCGGACACTGCGCCGGGAAATGCCGTCCTCGACGCGGGCGGGCGGTACGCGGGGGTCGTCACCCGCACGGACGGCGACACCTGCACTGTGGAATTTTCCGCCGCTGCCGGGCTTTGCGGCAGCTATGCCGGGTTAGTCACACCGGGGCAGTGGGTTCTGACCGGCCTGCCCGCCGACTGCGCACTGACGGCAGGGGACATCGTGACCACCGCGGGCGGGGACTGGCTGGGCACACTGGACGCCGCGCCCGCCCCCGACGCCGACGGCCTGACCGCGCAGGTCCCGCTGACCGACATCGCCGATTTGTGGGGCACGGTCTATTTCGTGAAAAAGTAATTGCTTTTTCGTCGAATTTTGGGTACAATAAATAGGCAGCGCGGTTTGTAGGGGTCGATGCCCGCCATCGGCCCGCGCAGTGAATAGCTGCCGCAAGCCCCTACATGTCCCATTTCCTAACAAACAAATCCATTTTTTACCGAGGTGATCCCATGGCCAACCGCAAAAACTCCCACCGCCGCCGCGTCCGCGTGGCGGTGCTGATGGTGCTGTGCGGCGCGGTGTTTGCGGCGTTCTTCGCGCGGCTGGCTTGGATGCAGTTCGTCCGCGCCGACTACTACGCCGACAAGGCCGCCGAGGCCAGCTCCGCCAGCTACACCGTGACCCAGCACGCCGCGCGCGGGGCCATCGTGGACAGCGCCGGGGTCGTTCTGGCCCGCGACACCACCGTGTATGACGTCTACCTGCGCATCCCGGCGCCGCCGGGCACCGACCTGCGCGAGACCGTAAAAGCCATAGAGAGCCTGACAGGCAGCAAGGATGTGGAAACACAGCTTGCTGCCTTTTTTGCTGCCGCGTCGGCGGGGGAGCTGCCCGTGGCGCAGGGCGTCGGCAGTGACGTTCTGACGTCGTTTTACAAGGCCGATCTTGTGCAGAGCGGCGCAGTGCGGGCCGCCGCCCGTGGCGTGCGCACCTGGCCGAACGGCACGCTGCTGCCCCATGCGCTGGGCTTCACCGGGCCGATCACGGCAGAGCAGTGGCCCACTGCCCGGCGGCGCGGCCTTGCGATGGATGCTGTCATCGGGCAGAGCGGGTTGGAGGCCGCCTATGACGACCTGCTCCGCGGGCAGGACGGGCGGGTGCTCGTGAACACCGGCTTTGACGGCGCTGTGCGCCGCACCGTGCTCCTGCGGGAGGCTGCACCCGGGGCCACGCTGGTGCTGACCGTGGACAGCGCTCTGCAAAAAGAACTGCAAAACGCGCTTTTATCCCAAATCGAGGTTCTGCGCACCACCAAGGCTGCCGGGGCCGGGCGGGAGTGCCGTGCCGGGGCGGCGGTGGTCGTGGATGTGCAGACCGGCGGCATCCTGGCCGCCGCCAGCGTGCCGGGCTTCGATCTGAACCGCTACCGCGCAGACTACGCGGCGCTCTCCGCCGATGCTGCCGCGCCGCTGCTGGACCGCGTCTGCCAGGGGCTGTACGCGCCGGGGTCGGCCTTCAAGCCCGCCGTGGCCGCGGCGGCGCTGACCGCGGGCATCGACCCCGCCGCCACGGTCTACTGCACCGGGCGGTACGGGTTTTACAGCGGCTACCAGCCGGGCTGCCTGCAATACGGCCACAGCGGGCCGGTAGACCTGCGCACGGCGCTGGAGTACAGCTGCAACATCTTCTTTTACGATGTCGGGCGGCGGCTGGGCGTGGATGTGTTTTCCGCGATGGCACGCCAGTTAGGACTGGCCGCGCCCACCGGCGTTGAAATCACCGAGGCACAGGGCCGCCTGACGTGGAGCAGCGACGAAAACTACCAGGCCGGGCTGACTCTGATGGCCGCCATCGGGCAGGGCAACACCGCCGTGACGCCGCTGCAGCTGGCGGCCTACGCGGCCACGCTGGCCAACTGCGGGCAGCGGTCCGCCCTGCATTTTGCGGACCGCGCCGTGAACGCCGCCACCGGCGAGACCGTCTGGCAGTACGCTCCGACGTTCACCACGGTTCCGGGCGGCGAGGGCGTGTTCGGCCCCATCCGCGACGGCATGAAGCGGATGGCCCGGACGACCCGCGTCCTGCGCGAGGCCCCCGTGGCCTGCGCAGCCAAGACCGGCAGTCCCCAGCTGGCGGACAGCCTGCCCGGCGGCGGGCACTATGTCAACTCGGTGCTGATCGGCTATGCGCCCGCGGACGACCCGCAAATCGCCATGGCCGTCGTGCTGGAATACGGCGGTGGCGGGTCCAACGCCGCGCCCATCCTGCGCGCTGTGCTGGATGCCGTCTTTGGCGGATGATTGCGGAGCGCCGCTCACCCCCCATCGGGTGCGCTTGGGCATTCTGCCGATTTAGTGCATCAAAAAGTTTCCCTTATCGTGATTTTCTTCAAAAAGAACATGTCACATTTTGACAAAAAGCCAGTTGCAGTCCAGGCGGAAGTGTGATAGAATATATGCGAGATAGTGTTAATGCAACTGTGGAGAGGAGCCGACATGAACGCACAGTGTATCATGGTCTGCTCCGGCAAGGGCGGTACCGGAAAAAGTACCGTCTCGGTACTGCTGGGGGCCTGCCTGGCACGGCTGGGCCGCAAGACCCTGCTGGTGGAACTGGACTCCGGTCTGCGCAGCGTGGACATTATCGCAGGCGTCTATGGCCGCACTGTTTACGACATTGAGGATGTTTTGTGCGGCAGATGCGAGGGGGCCAAGGCCGTTGTGCCCAGCCCGCTGTACCCCGGGCTGTCCGTCATCAGTGCCCCGTATGAGGGCGGCGCGGTGGAGGCGGCCCCGCTGGGACGTCTGCTGACCGCTATGCGGCCCTATTTTGATTTTATCCTGCTGGACACCGCTGCCGGCATGGGTGCGCCGTTCACAGCGGCCTCCACCGTGGCGGACAAGGCCCTGCTGGTGCTGACGCCCGACCCCGTGGCCCTGCGCGACGGCAAGATCGTGGCGGACCGGCTGCTGGCGGGTGGCCGCCCGCAGAGCGCCGTGCGCCTGGTGATGAACCGCGTCCGGCGCGAGAGCTTCGGCAAAAACGCTGCCGTGGCTGATCTGGACGAGTGCATCGACACCGTCGGCGTGCAGCTTTTGGCGGTCATCCCCGAAAGCCGCGTTCTGCAGCTGGCCGGGGCCAACGGCACGGTACCGCCCGCTGCGGATCCCGCCGTTGTGGCCGGACAGGCCATGGCAAAGCGTTTGTGCGGGCAGCGCGTCCCGCTTACCTTTTAATATATTGTACTCTGCTGCGAAGGATGGTGGCATTTACCTATGACGATTGCATTGATAGCCCATGACTCCAAAAAGGAGTTGATGGTGCAGTTTTGTATGGCGTATCGCCATATTTTGGAGCAGCACCGTCTGCTGGCAACCGGCACGACCGGCCGCTTGGTGGAGGAAAACGCCGGGCTGAAAGTCACAAAGTTCCTGCCCGGCGGCCACGGCGGTGCCGAGCAGATCGTGGCGCGCATCGCCTGTGAGGAAGTGGACATGCTGCTCTTCTTCCGCGACCCCATCAGCGCCAAGCCCAGCGAGCCGAACGAGATGAACCTGCTGCGCATCTGTGATGTGCACAACGTTCCCGTTGCCACAAACATTGCCACCGCCGAGGTCCTCATCCACGGCCTGGAGCACGGCGACCTCGATTGGCGCACGATCATCAATCCGCAGCGGTGAGAATTGTACAGTTTGTATAAATTTACAGCAAATATATAACCCCCGATTTCAGGCAATCGGGGGTTGTTTTTATTGCGGCCAGTCTGCGCTCCGGCTCGTAGTCTCGTCAGGGTGCATCCAGAGGACGGCATAGTGGTTTTGCGCGGCCAGGGCCTGGCCGGTCTCCTCGGGCAGACAGAACAGCCCGGTGGAAAGCGCGTCGGCCAGACCTCCGGTGTCGGCGCGGGCCAGCACGGCCACGCTGCTGACGTAGCGGGCAGGGTAGCCCGTCGTCAGATCGATCAGGTGGGCGTACCGCACGCCGTCGTACTCAAAGTAGCGCTGGTAGTCGCCGCTGATGACCAGGCTGTCGCCGTCGGCCAGCTCGACGGCCTGTATATACGCGGGGTCATCGCCCCAGGGATTCTCGACACCCGCGGTCCAGAGCTTGCCGCCGGGCTTTGTGCCGATGGCGCGCACGTTGCCGCCGATGTTCAGCAGGGCACTGGTCAGCCCGCGGGCCTGTGCGGCCCGGGCGGTCTGCTCCACGGCGTAGCCCTTGCCCACCGCACCGACGTCGAGCGCTATCTCCGGGTCAGCAAAATAGACGGTTTGTGCTGCATCGTCCAGAACCAGATCTTCTATGTCGATATGCGCCAGCGCCGCCGCGATGGCGTCCGCGTCGGGCGGGGCAGGGGAGTCGCTCTCCCGCGCATCGTGCCACAGGCGCAGCACCGCACCTGCGGCGATGTTCGTCGCGCCGTTGGCGGCAGGGTAAGCGGTGTCTTTGCACCAGCGCAAAAATGCGTACAGCTCGTCGCTGACCTGCACCGGCGCAGCGGCGGCCCGGGCGTTGACATCATACAGGTTGATGACGCCATCATAGTGGTGGTAAATGTCAAACAATTCGTTATAGCGCTGTAAATCGCTGTACACGGCCTGTGTCTGGGCGTTCCAGCTGTCCTGGCTGTCGGCATAGCCCTGCACGATGGCGACAGTGTCAAACAGGTCGAACCAGGTGGCACTGTACAAATTTTGCTGCTTTTGGCAGGCGGTCAGCGGCAGACAAAGCAGTACCAGCAACAGCGCGGTCAGGCGGCGCTTCATGCGTTGCCGCCCTGCACGGTCTCGTGCTCGGTGTTTAATTCCAGCAGCAGGTTTGCCAGCGTCCAGCCCTTGCTGGTGGGCGTGACCATGCTGCGCACCGGAATGGACGCGCCGCCCATTTTGATAAGGTCAAGGAACGCGCCCAACTCGCCGTTGTCATGGCGCAGTCCGCTGACGATGATGGCCGGGCGATCCGGCACCGCGATAAGCGGCGCAAACGCCGGGGCCGGCTTGCCCGCGCAGAGGTCCCCGACGATGCCGCCGAGGTCGCCGTCCGCGACGGGGCGGAGCTTGACGTCATAGCGCCTGGCCGCGCGGGCGATGGCGGCATAGTTGGGGTAGCTTTCGTCAATGCGCCAGAGTAAGGCGCAGCGGGGTTCGCGGATGATTCGGGCTTTCATGATGTTACCTCGTTAAAAGGGAAAGTGGTGAACGGGCGGGCGAACCATGTTCGCCCCTACAGAGACGCTGCCACCGTAGGGGCCGGGCATGCCCGGCCCGCGGCATAAAAATAAGCGGTCGTTTGCGGGAAAGCTGCGGGCCGCACATGTGCGGCCCCTACAACTCTACCCATCCAAAAAAGCATTGCAGGGAGGGGTCTTGACCCCTCCGCGGGCGGATATGGAATCCGCCCCTACGGAGAGAGCGGCCATGCTGCGGGGCGTCTAAGACGCCCCCTACAACAAAGGCGCCGCCTTATCCCGGGCAGCGCCTTTTGTATTGCTTACAGGTCGGGGTGGTACTCCTTGCAGGTGCACTTTTTCCACTTCAGGCCGCTGCCGCAGGGGCAGGGATCGTTGCGGCCGATCTTCGTCACGCGGACGGGGGCCGGGGCCTTGGCACCGGTATCACCGGGCGCATTATCGCCGGTGGGCTTGGCGATCTGCTCACGCTTCGGCTCGGCGTTCTGCTGGCGGATCTCAATCGTCAGCAGCATGTGGACGGCATCCTCGCGGATCGACGCGATCATCTCATCGAACATCGCGAAGCCCTCGATGCGGTACTCGACCACGGGGTCATGCTGGCCGTAGCCGCGCAGGCCCATGCCCTGCTTGAGCTGGTCCATGTTGTCGATGTGCTCCATCCACTTGCTGTCAACATTGCGCAGCAGGCAGATGCGCTCAAGCTCGCGCATCGTCTTGGCACCGTAGCGCTTCTCCTTGGCGGTCAGGATGTCCATGCCGCGCTTGTACAGCTCGTCGGCAATGCCCTCCTTCGTCAGGTCGCCCAACTGCTCGGTGGTGTAGTTGAAGTCGGTGGGCAGGCACAGCCAGTTCATGAAGTGGCGGCGCAGCCCGGCAAAATCCCAGTCGTCGGCGGTCTCGCCGTTCAGGTAGTTCGTGCAGGCATCGTCGATGGCCTGGCGCATCATCTCGTGCAGCTTGCCGGAGATGTCCTCGCCGTCCAGCACCATCTGGCGCTGCTTGTAGATGATCTCGCGCTGCTGGTTCATGACGTCGTCATACTGCAGCACCTGCTTACGAATTGCAAAGTTCGACGCTTCGAGCTTCTTCTGGGCGCTCTCGATGGTATTGGTGATGAGCTTGTTCTCGATGGGCACATCCTCGTCGAGGCCCAGGGAATCCATGAGGTTCTGGACGCGGTCACCGCCGAAAATGCGCATCAGATCGTCCTCCAGGCTCAGGAAGAAGCGGGATGCACCCGGGTCGCCCTGACGGCCTGCACGGCCGCGCAGCTGGTTGTCGATACGGCGGCTCTCGTGACGCTCAGTGCCGATGATGAACAGACCGCCAGCAGCACGCACCTCTTCAGCCTCCGCTTCGGTCAGGGGCTTGTACTGAGCATACAGCTCATCGAACCGCTTGCGGACAGCCAGAATGTTGGTGTCGGTAGTCTCACCATGGCCGTCGGCCTCGATGAGCAGCAGCTCCACGGCTGCAGGCAGAGCCTCCTCGGGCTTTTCGGGATTCAGCAGCTTCTCGCAGAAGTGCTCTTTGCGCATCTGGGCCTTTGCCATATACTCAGCGTTGCCGCCCAGCATAATATCGGTACCACGGCCAGCCATGTTGGTGGCGATGGTGATAGCGCCCTTCTTACCGGCCTGTGCGACGATCTCTGCCTCGCGCTCGTGGTTCTTTGCGTTCAGCACATTGAAATCGCGGGTGTACTTCTGCAGCATCTTGGCGAGAGTCTCGCTCTTCTCGACGCTGACAGTACCCACCAGGACCGGCTGGCCG
>OKUM01001176.1_pt1 | contig 13229 bp, 9 predicted proteins | sample 1606801 | NCBI WGS metagenome assembly OKUM01 (sample SAMEA3882546, study PRJEB24775) | human gut metagenome | biome: human-associated habitat; feature: intestine environment; material: feces | place: Netherlands | collected 2009/2010
TGACCCCGCAGGAGATCGACGAGCTGATGGAGATCATGCGCGGGTTCAAGAAGGAAGGCAAGTCCATCCTGTTCATTACCCACAAGCTCAACGAGATCATGGCGGTGGCAGACCGCTGCACTGTTCTGCGCAAGGGCAAGTATATGGGCACCGTGGACATCAAGGACACCACCAAGGAAGAGCTTTCCCGCATGATGGTTGGCCGTGATGTGCAGCTGCAGGTGGACAAAAAGCCTGCCAACCCCGGCGAAGTGGTGCTGGATGTGGAAAACGTTACCATGCACAGCGCCCAACACAAGAAGGATGCAGTCCGGAATGTCTCTCTTCAGGTGCACGCCGGTGAGATCGTCTGTCTTGCCGGTATCGAGGGCAACGGTCAGACCGAGTTCGTCTACGGCCTGACCGGTCTGGAAAAGATCAGCAGCGGCAAGATCACACTGGACGGCAAGGACATCACCAACGAGTCCATCCGTCAGCGCTCCAAGGACGGCATGAGCCATATCCCGGAGGACCGCCACAAGCACGGCCTTGTGCTGGACTACAGTCTGGAAAACAACATGGTGCTGCAGCGCTACTGGCAGCCCGAGTTCCAGAAGGGCGGCTTTATCCGCAGCGATAAGGTGCGCGAATATTCCGATAAGCTCATTGCCCAGTACGATGTGCGCAGCGGTCAGGGCAGCCTGACCACCGTGCGCAGCATGTCCGGCGGCAACCAGCAGAAGGCCATCATTGCCCGTGAGATCGATAAGGACCCGAAGCTCTTGGTGGCAGTCCAGCCAACCCGCGGTCTGGACGTTGGTGCAATTGAATACATCCACCGTCAGATCGTGGCCGAGCGCGATAAGGGCACGGCCGTGCTGCTGGTCAGTCTGGAGCTGGACGAGGTGATGAACCTGTCCGACCGCATCCTTGTGATGTACGAGGGCGAGGTCGTGGGCGAATTTGACCCCAAGACCACCACCGTGCAGGAGCTGGGCCTGTATATGGCAGGCGCACGCAAGCAGGGAAAGGAGAGCAAATAACACATGAACAAGAAAAAACTTTCCCACAGCAGTCTGAACAGCTCCATCACCAGTGTGCTGGCTGCTCTGCTGTGCATCCTGATCGGCCTTGTGGTCGGTTTTCTGGTGCTGCTGGCCATCAACCCGGCCCACGCATGGGGCGACGGCTTTGTGCGCATCCTGAAGGGCGGCTTCCATGACGCACCCTACGGTGTCGGCAAGGAGCTGGCAAATGCGGCTCCCCTCATTATGACCGGTCTGTCCGTGGCCTTTGCCTTCAAGACCGGCCTGTTCAACATCGGTGCAGCCGGTCAGTATACGCTGGGCGCTTACGGTGCACTGTACTGCGCCATCATGCTCAAGCTGCCTTGGTTCGTCTGCCTGCTGGTAGCAGCAGTGCTGGGCGGCCTGTGGGGTGCGATCCCCGGCTTTTTCAAAGCCTACTTCAACATCAACGAGGTCATTACCTCCATCATGTTCAACTGGATCGGCCTGTACCTTGTCAATGAGCTGGTCTACCAGAACGGCACCGGCCCCATGTATGATGTGCGCAACACCCGCACCCTGAACCTGGGCAAGAACGCGGATCTCGCCCAGTCTGTCATCCCGGACTTCGGCCTGAACAAGCTGTTCCAGACCAACAGCACTACCATCGCCATCTTCTTGGCCGCTGTGGTGGCCATCCTGATCTGGGTGGTGCTGAACAAGACCACCTTTGGCTATGAGCTGAAGGCGGTCGGCCTGAATAAGAGTGCTGCCCGCTACGCCGGTATCAACGAAAAGAAGAACATCATCCTCTCCATGGCCATTGCCGGTGCGCTGGCAGGCTTTGGCGCGGGCCTGTTCTATCTGTCCAACGTGGGCCAGTGGAACCCCCTGAACTCCACCAGCCTGCCCGCCATGGGCTTCAACGGCATCTCCGTTGCCCTGCTGGCAAGCTCCAACCCCATTGGCACCATCTTCTCGGCCCTGTTCATCTCCCACATCTCGGTGGGCGGCACCTTCCTTTCCACCAAGTATTACCCCACGGAGATCGCCGACCTGATCAGCGGCATCATCATCTACCTGTGTGCATTCTCCATGCTGTTCCGCGGCAAGATCCAGAAGCTGCTGTTCAAGAATGCGGACAAGACCAATGTGAACGCAGAGCCTGCCCCGGCGGAAAAGGCCAACGCGAAGAAGGAGGGCAAGTAAGATGCTGCTTTTGATCAAATATACCCTGCTGTATGGCATCGTCCTGATGCTGGTGGCACTGGGCGGTATGTTCAGTGAGCACTCCGGCATCATCAACATTGCACTGGAAGGCATCATGGTCATTGGCGGTGTGGCGGGTGTTCTCACCCTGACCATGCTGCCTGCCGAAATGCCGGTCTTCCTCGTGGTGCTGATCTCTGTTCTGGTGGCGGCACTGGCCGGTATGGTGTACAGTCTGCTGCTGGCCTTTGCCTCCATCAACCTGAAGGCGGATCAGACCATCGGCGGCACGGCCCTGAACCTGCTGGCTACTGCTATTGCGGTGGTCATTGCCAAGTATTTCAGCGAGAGCGGCAGTGCAAAGCTGAACTACGCCAACAAGCCCTTCCTGTTCAGCATCGGCGGGCTGGAACTGAGCATTTTTGTGCCGCTGGGCATCATTCTGCTGATCATCAGCTATGTGGTGCTGTACAAGACCCGCTTTGGCCTGCGCCTGCGTGCCTGCGGCGAGCATCCGCAGGCAGCGGACTCTGTGGGCATCAATGTCTACAAGATGCGCTATGCCGGTGTTGTCATTTCCGGTGCACTGGGCGCGATCGGCGGTATGGCCTACATTGTGCCCCCGGTGCAGACCTGGAACTTTGAGGTGGGCGTGGCCGGCGCAGGCTTCCTTGCCATGGCTGTTATGATCTTTGGCCAGTGGAAGCCCTTCAACATCTTTGGCGCAGCCATGTTCTTTGCTGTGTTCAAGAGTCTGGCAAACATTGCAGACTCCACCTTCCTGGCACAGCTGCACTGGTCCAGCAACATCTACAACATGATGCCGTTCGTGGCGTCCATGATCATTCTGGCGTTTACCTCCAAGAACAGCATGGCACCCAAGGCAGAGGGCATCCCCTACGACAAGGGATCCCGCTAAAACGACGATTTGTGTTCCCAAAACAAGGGCGCAGCTGCTTTTTCGGGCGGCTGCGCCCTTTTTGACTTAAAATTGGGCAAAGTTTACAGAATGATACTTGCTTTTGTTTGGAATTTTGCTATACTATATCTTACAATGTCGTACTATTGAAAAAACGAGGAGCGTGATACGATGCGCGTTTATGATCTGATCGCAAAAAAGCGTGACGGCGGTACGCACAGCCGTGAGGAGCTGGAGCAGATCGTCAATGGCTATGTCAGCGGAGAAGTGACTGATTACCAGATGGCTGCATGGATGATGGCTGTCTATCTGCGCGGCATGACCGATGAGGAGACCGCAGAGCTGACCGATGTGATGGCTCACAGCGGTGTGATGGTGGATCTTTCGCCCATTCCGGGCATCAAGGTGGACAAGCACTCCACCGGCGGCGTGGGCGACAAGACCACGCTGGTCATTGCCCCCATCGTGGCGGCCTGCGGCGTGAAGATCGCCAAGATGAGCGGCCGGGGCCTTGGCCATACCGGCGGCACCATCGATAAGATGGAGAGCGTGCCCGGCACCAGAACCGCCCTCTCACAGGAGGAGTTCTTTGCGCAGGTGAACAGGATCGGTCTGTCGGTCATTGGCCAGAGCGAGGGCATTGCCATTGCAGATAAAAAAATGTATGCCCTGCGGGATGTGACCGCAACCGTCAGCTGCATCCCACTCATCGCATCCAGCATCATGTCCAAGAAACTGGCTTCCGGCTCGGATGCCATCCTGCTGGATGTGACCACCGGCACCGGAGCTTTTATGAAAACGGTAGACCAGAGCATTGAGCTGGCCAAGCTGATGGTATCCATTGGCACCCATCACGGCCGCCGGGTGGCTGCCATGATCACCGATATGGACACCCCGCTGGGCCATAACATTGGCAACAGTCTGGAAGTCATGGAAAGCATGGATGTGCTCAAGGGCCATGGCCCCGCCGACCTGACCGAGGTCTGCTTGCAGCTGGCGGCGAACATGCTGGTGCTGGCCGATAAGGGCACTCCTGCCGAGTGCCGCGCCATGGCCGAGGCGGCGATCGCCGACGGCTCTGCCTTTGCAAAGTGCAAGGAGATGTTTGCGGCACAGGGCGGTGATACCCGCGTGCTGGACGATTACAGCCTGTTTGAGCAGCCCGCGGCAAGCTTTGAGCTGCTGGCAGAGCAGGACGGTTACATTGTGGCGAACGATGCCGAGAAGATCGGCTCTGCCAGCGTGCTGCTGGGTGCGGGCCGACAGAAAAAGGGCGACCCGCTGGATTTTGCCGCCGGCATCACCCTGCATAAAAAGCGCGGCGACTACGTAAAGAAGGGCGAGAGTCTGGCTACCTTCTACGGCGCAGCCGATAAGTTTGAAGCTGCCGCCGCCGAGTACCGCAGCGGCCTTGGATACGGCCCTGAGAAGCCGGAGGAAGCCCCGCTGGTGTATGCCCTTGTAACGAAGGACGGCGTGGCGCGCTATTAAATGAAATAAAAGCTTCCGGGACGGTATCTCCCGGGGCTTTTTTGCGTCATTTGGCAGGTTTTTGTTGCATAATGTGGAAAACAGTGGAACTTTGGCAGGAGATATGGTATACTATGATGGATTTGTGCTGTCCCGGCGGAAGGGACGCGGAAAGAGAAAGGACTTGTTATGAAGATCATTCTGGTGGGCGGCGGCAAGGTTGGTACTGCGCTGGCGCGGCAGCTCAGTGAGGAAGACCATAATGTGACCATTGTGGATACCAACAAAGCGCGTGTAGAGCACCTGACTGAAAGCTACGATGTGCTGGGCATCGTGGGCAACGGTTCCTCGATCACCACGCTGGCAGAGGCCGGCATTGAAGACGCGGATGTGTTCATTGCCGTGACCGGTTCGGATGAGCTGAACCTGCTGTGCTGCATGTTTGCCAAAAAGGCGGGCCACTGCCATGCAATTGCCCGCGTGCGCAACCCGTCCTACAGTCATGAGCTGGACTTTATCAAAAAGCAGATCGGCATTTCGGCCATCATCAATCCGGAAATGGCTGCAGCAAAGGAGATCTCCCATCTGCTGCGCTTCCCGGGCGCAAGCAAGATCGACACCTTTGCAGACGGTCGTGTGCGGCTGATCAAGTTTGCACTCACCGCAGAGCAGGGGCTGGACGGCGTGGCCATCCGCGAGATCCCCACCCGCCTGAAGAGCGACATTCTGGTGTGTGCAGTGGAGCGCAGCGGCGGCGTGATCATTCCAAACGGTAACTTTGTACTGCAGAACGGCGATCAGGTCACCTTCCTTGCAACACAGGATAAGGCCCACGAGTTCTTCCAGCGCATCCACCTGCCGGTGCGCCCGGTGCGCAATGCCCTCATCGTGGGCGGCGGTGCCATCGCCTTCTATCTGAGCCAGGAGCTGCTGGAAAACCACGTGCGTGTGCGCATCGTGGAGCGCGACCCTGCCCGCTGCATGGAGCTGGCCGAGCAGCTGCCCGGCGCACAGATCCTGAACGAGGACGGCTCCAACCGCGAATTCCTGCTGTCCGAGGGCATGGAGTCCACAGAGGCTTTTGTGGCCCTGACCAACATCGACGAGGAGAATGTGCTGCTGACCCTGTTTGCCAAAAAGCACTCCAAGGGCAAGCTGGTCACCAAAGTCAACCGTCTGGAATTTGATGATATTCTGGCCGGTCTGGATCTGGGCAGCGTGGTCTACCCCAAGTACATGACCTGCGATTACATCGTGCAGTATGTGCGTGCACTGCAGAACGAAGCGGGCAGCAACATCAAGACGCTGTACCGCATTCTGGACGACCGCGTGGAAGCGCTGGAATTTACCGTCCACGAGAAGAGCGCTGCCACCGGTGTCCCCCTGAGCCAGCTGCACCTGAAAAAGAATCTGCTGCTGTGCTGCATCACCCGCGGCCATCAGATCCTGATCCCGCGCGGCGGCGACCAGATCCAGGTGGGCGACAACGTGATCGTGGTCACGCTGGAGCATGGTCTGCATGACCTGCGCGATATTCTGGACAAGGGCGCAGAGGGTTGACGGAGGCAGACTATGAATTATGCGATCGTTTTCCGTCTGCTGGGCTATGTCATGCTGATCGAGGGTGCGCTGCTGCTGCTGCCCGCAGCGGCCAGCTGGATCTACGGCGAATGGTTCGTGCTGGGCGTGTTTTTGATCACGGCGGCAGTCAGCGCCGCCATCGGCTACGCCCTGCGCGGCATCAAGCCCCAAAGCAAGGTATTCTATATGCGAGAGGGCTTTGCTGCTACCTCGCTGAGCTGGATCGTCATTTCCATCGTGGGCGCCGTTCCGTTTGTGGTGGCGGGCTGCATCCCGAACCCGGTGGATGCCCTGTTTGAGACGGTGTCCGGCTTTACCACCACCGGTGCCAGCATCCTGCCGGAGGTGGAGAGCCTGCCCAAGGGCATTTTGTTCTGGCGCAGCTTCACCCACTGGATCGGCGGCATGGGCGTGCTGGTGTTCCTGCTTTCGCTGCTGCCGCTGACCGGCGGCTCCCACGTCAACCTGATGAAGGCGGAGAGCCCCGGCCCGCAGGTGGACAAGCTGGTGCCCAAGGTGCAGTCCACCGCCAAGATCCTTTACGGCATCTACCTGGTCTTGACCTTGCTGGAGCTGGTGTTCCTGCTGGCAGGTGGGATGCCCCTGTTCGAGGCCATGCTTACGTCCTTTGGCACCGCAGGCACCGGTGGCTTCGGCTTCCGGAACGACAGCTTTGGCAGCTTCTCGCCCTACATCCAGTGGGTCGTGACCGTGTTCATGATCCTGTTCGGTGTCAACTTCAACGCCTACTTCCTGCTGTTGATGCGTCGGTTCCGCCGTGCTGCCGCCAGTGAGGAGGTCCGGGGCTACCTTGCGGTGATCCTTGCCGCCATTGCCATCATCACGGCCAACATCTACAGCCTCTACAACAGCTTTGGCGAGGCGCTGCGGCAAGCGGCGTTCCAGGTGGGTTCCATTATCACCACCACGGGCTTTTCCAGCTGCGATTTTGACCTGTGGCCCACCCTGTCCAAGGAAGTGCTGGTGGTGCTGATGTTCATTGGTGCCTGTGCCGGAAGCACCGGCGGCGGTATCAAGGTGAGCCGCATCCTCATTTTGGGCAAGACGCTGGGCAAGGAGCTCAAGCAGGCTCTGCACCCGCAGGTGGTGGCTCCGGCGCGTATGGACGGCAAGCTGCTGAACCATGAGACCATCCGTACCACCAACGTGTTCATGGCGGCCTACAGCTTCATCTTTGTGGGGTCCTTCCTGCTCATCAGTCTCAACGGCTTTGACATGGTGACAAACTTTACCGCTGTGGCGGCTACCATGAACAACATCGGCCCGGGCCTGGAGCTGGTGGGCCCCATGCAGAACTTTGGTGGTTTTGCAGACCCGGCCAAGCTGGTGCTGATCTTTGATATGCTGGCAGGCCGGTTGGAGATCTTCCCCATGCTGGTGCTGTTCCTGCCCGACACCTGGCGCAAATTCTGATCGTACAACGAAATCTAAAAGGGACCACCCGCTGCGGGCGGCCCCTTTGCCATGCTTGCGTTCTGCAGGCAAAAAGGGTACAATACAACTGCTGGAAAACCAACGCTTTTGACAGAAAGGACTGCTATGGAATACGATTTTTATACGCTGGGCGTCCTTTACCTGGTCTACTCGTTTGCGGGCTGGGTAGGGGAGACGGTGGTGGCCACTGTGCGCGGTCGGCGCTTTGCCAACCGCGGCGCCGCCGCCGGGCCATTCTGCTTTGTATACGGCTCCACGGCGGTGCTGCTGGCCGTGGGCTTCACGGACCTGCGCAGCGACCCGGTGTACCTCTTCTTTGCCTGTACGCTGGCCTCCACGGTCATGGAGTGGCTGACGGCTAAGCTGCTGGAACGGCTGCACCGCCGCAAATGGTGGGACTACTCCGGTAAGCGCTTCAACCTGAACGGCTATGTCTGCCTGCAGTATTCGCTGCTGTGGGGCGTGCTGGGCACTGCCAGCGTGCTGTGGCTCAATGGCCTGCTGCTGCGGCTGTGCCAGGTCATCCCGAGCTGGCTGCTGCACCCGCTGGTGTGGGCGGCGGTCATCGTGGCAGCGCTGGACCAGATCGGTTCGGCCGTGCTGGTGGGGCGCTATGCGGCCAAACACCCGGTGCTGGAACAGCTGAACCAGCGGCTGGGTGAAAGCTCCGACGGCCTGCGCCGCCGCATTGCCCTGTATGTGGAAAAGCGCATCCAGCGGGCCTACCCGGCGGCGGCCCGGCAGGAACCGACCATTGCCCAGAACGGCGAAACGCCCCTGAGCGCCGCCGACCTGCTGTGGCTGTTCGTGGTAGGCGCGTTTCTGGGGGACCTGGTGGAAACAGTGTTCTGCCGCCTGACGGCAGGCGTCTGGATGAGCCGTTCCAGTCTGGTGTGGGGGCCGTTCAGCGTGGTGTGGGGCCTGGCTCTGGCCCTGACCACCGTGCTGCTGCGCCAGAATCAGGACAAGAGCGACCGCTACCTGTTTGTGTTCGGCACGGTGATGGGCGGCGTGTACGAGTATGTATGCAGCGCCGTGACCGAGCTGTTGTTTGGCACGGTGTTCTGGGATTACAGCAAATTCAAATTCAATCTGGGCGGGCGCATCAACCTGCTGTACTGCTTCTTCTGGGGCATGGCGGCCGTGGTGTGGATGCGCTACGGCTACCCGGTGGTCATGAAATGCATGACCCGTCTGCGCAGCCGGGTGCGGCCGTGGATGACCGTGCTGCTGGCGGTGTTCATGGCGGTGAACATGGTCACCAGCTCGCTGGCGCTGGCCCGTTACGACGCCCGCACCAGCGGGGTGCCAGCTGCCAATGCCGTGGAGACCTATCTGGACGCCCATTTCGACAATGCCCGCATGGAACGCATCTATCCCAACGCGAAAAAAGTGGAAAAGGCAGGGTGAAATTTGCAGGTTTCCCCTTGCGCTTTGCCGTTGAAACAGGTATAATATGCAAAGATAAAAGGGAGTAAAGGGCGTATATCCCGCAAGAGATGATGCGCTGTGCTGCAGCGACAACCCGGCAGAAATGCCCGATGCAGTACCGGATGCTTGAGACTTTTATTACAAGGACGTAGTATGCGTACCCTGTAATAGGAGTCTTTTCTTTTTTGCCCGGCTGAGAGACTCCCGTTCCCGGAGCCGGGCCGAGGAACGATCAAAAAGGAGAAAAAACATGCTTGTACCTGTTTTGCTGTTCATCGTGGGCCTGTTGTGCCTGATCAAGGGCGGTGACTGGTTTGTGGACGGTGCCACCGGCATTGCCCGCCGCTTCCATGTGCCGGAACTGCTCATCGGTGCTACGGTGGTGTCCATCGGCACCACCCTGCCGGAGGTGATGGTGTCTACCACCTCGGCTCTCACCGGTCACGGTGAGATCGCCTACGGCAACGCCATTGGTTCGGTCATCTGCAATTCCGCCCTCATTGCGGCCATTCCCATTGTGGCCAAGCCGGGCAAGGTGGACCCCAAGAGCCTGCGCACCCCGGTGCTGTTCTTCTTTGTGGCGGCAGCCTTCTACGCCGGTGTGGCCTACACCACCGGCTCCTTCACCCGGCTGGTGGGCATCATCCTGCTGGCCATGTTCGTGGCCTACATCGTCTGCAACGTGATGGCCATGAAGAATGCCCCCGCCCCGGAAGAAGAGGAAGAGCCGGAAGAAAACGCTTCCTTTGCCAAGGAACTGGGCCTGCTGGCGGTGGGCGCGGTGCTCATCGCGGTGGGCGCGGACCTGCTGGTGGACAACGGCACCCTCATTGCACAGGCACTGGGCGTGCCGGAGTCGGTCATTGCTCTGACCTTTGTGGCACTGGGTACCTCGCTGCCGGAGCTGGTCACGGCCATCACCTCGCTGGTCAAGGGCCACGGGGCGCTGTCGCTGGGCAACGTCATCGGTGCCAACGTGTTCAATCTGGTGCTGGTGAGCGGCGTGTCGGTCGCGCTGGCCCCCTTTACCATCCCGCAGAACTCCACCATTGCTGGCATGAACGCCTCGTTGGTGATGGATATTCCGGTGATGTTTGCGGTCATGCTGCTGCTGACGGTGCCCGCCCTGCTCAAGGGCAAGCTCAGCCGCCCGCAGGGCATTGCGCTGCTGTGCATCTACGCTGCTTTCTGCGTGGTGCAGTTCACCATTTGATGACGAAGTAAAAAACAGGCCCCCGCACGGTTTTGTGCGGGGGCCTGTCTGCATTTTGTGGTTACTGCTGTGCAAAAATTTTGACTTCGTCCTTGTCCATGAAGGCGGCACCGGCAAACCCGGCGGCCTCCAGCTGGCCCAGCTGCTTGCCCAGCTTCTTGGCCTGCTGCAGCACGGTGACGTTGTAGGTGTCACGCAGGGCGGCGGCCTTGCTCAGTACGGCGGGGAAGTCGGCGTCCTTGCCGTACAGCAGGGCGATCTTCTGCTTGGCACCGGGGATCTGATACCCCTGCTCCAGCAGGATGCCGCACACGCGCTCGAAACCGATGGAGAAGCCCACGGCAGGCACCTGGGTGCCCAGGAACTTGCCCACCATGTTGTCGTAGCGGCCGCCGCCGGCCACGGCACCGCTGAACTGCGGGCAGGTGATCTCGAACACCATGCCGGTGTAGTAGCCCTGACCGCGCACCAGGCTGGGGCAGTAGGCCACCTGATAGCGGCCGGCAGCCAGCGCATTGGCGGTGGCCAGAACGTACTTCAGGTCATCGGCGATGGCGGGGTCGGCGCAGCGGGCAGCCACGGCGTCCAGCGTCACCTCACCGGCGGCGATGAAATCGGCCAGTGCGTTGATGGCGGCTTCCGGCAGCTGCTTTTCGGTCAGCTCGGCCTTCACGCCGTCAGCACCGATCTTGTCCATTTTGTCAAAGGTGATGCAGACGGAATCCAGCGTATCGGCGGCAAAGCCCATGCTCTCCAGCATGCCGCGCAGGATGCGGCGGTCGTTGATGTTCACCGTGAAGCCGGTGAAGCCGATGTTCAGCAAAGCGCGGGTGGTCACGTCGATCAGCTCCACCTCAGCGTTGGGGGAGCTGTCGCCCAGAATGTCGATGTCGCACTGCACGAACTCGCGCAGACGGCCCTTCTGGGGGCGCTCGGCACGGAACACACGGTCGGTCTGAATCACCTTGAAGGGGCTGGGCAGCTTGTCCTTGTTGGCGGCATAGTAGCGGCTCAGGGGCAGGGTGAGGTCGTAGCGCAGGCCCATGTCGGAGAGCTGCTTGGGGTCGCCGGTGTTCAGGGCGGCGGTGAGCTTGTCGCCGCGCTTGAGCACCTTGAAGATCAGGTTCAGGTTGTCGCCGCCGTCGGACTTGTCCAGATTTTCCATGTCCTCCAGCATAGGGGTGGAGATGCGCTCAAAGCCGGACGCACGGTAGGTCTCCAGGATCTTGCCCTGGATGTAGTCGCGCAGGGTCTGCTCGGCGGGCAGCAGGTCGCGCATGCCCTTCAATGCCTGTGTTTTCATGGTTGCAATACCTCTCTATATGTCAATTGAATTGTTTCCAGTACATCATATTATAAAGGAAACTGCCGGATTGTCAATCCGAATGGGCACACTATCGCAAATTGCACGGATTTTGAGGTGAAACGATGAAACAGCAGTTTGCAGCAAAACACCCGTGGACGATCCTTGCCGCCGGGGCCGCCATTCAGGTGCTCACGGGGCTTCCGGCGGCGTGGGGCGTGTTCCAGCAGCCGGTCATGGAGGAATACGGCCTGTCGGAGCAGGGGGCAGGGTATGCGTTTGGCATCCTCATCGCGGCCTTCGGTGTGGGGTGCGTGCTGGGCGGCTTCCTGCAGGACAGGCACGGCCCCCGCTGCGCGGGCCTGTGGGGCACCGCCCTGCTCTGCGGCGGCTTTTTTGCGGCGGGCCTGCTGCCACCGGGCAGCGCTTGGGCGTTCTTTCTGGCGTTCAGCATCCCGGCGGGGCTGGGCACGGCGTTTTTGTATCCGTCCATCCAGTCCTGCGCCCAGAAGTGGTACGCCGACCGCAAGGGGCTGGCCACCGGCGTCATCGGCGGGGCGGTGGGCCTGAGCGGTGCCTTCCTCACCGTATTCGTGCGCACGGCAGTGCGGGGATTTTGGGTCGTGCAGGGCATCCGGGGGGCCTTCTGGGCACTGGGGGCGGTCACCCTGCCGGTATGCCTTGTGGGCAGTCTGCTTTTGCAGGACCCGCCGCAGACCGGGCAGACCCAAAAACCGCAGGAGAACGGCAAAAACACCATTGACCTTGCCCCGCAGCAGATGTTGCGCACAAAGCAGTACTGGCTGTGCGCCGGAGCGGTGTGCTTTTCTACCCCCGCAGTGCTGCTGTTCAGCCCCATTATTTTAAAGCTGGGCATGGAGCGCGGGTTGGAGGAGCAGGCGGCGCTATGGAGCGTGGTACTGGGCAGCGTGGGCAGTGCGGCAGGCCGCCTGCTGATGCCTCTGCTCAGTGACCGAATCGGCCGCCGCCCCACCGACATGCTGCTGTTTGCAGTGTCTGCCGGGCTGTCGGCGGGGTTTGCCTTTGCACAGGGCTGGGGCGTGGTGGCCTGCTATGCGGGCCTCACCTTCTGCTACTCGGCGCTGGCGGCGGTTCTGCCGGCCCTTTCCACCGACCTGTTCGGCTTCCCCCATGCGGGGGTCAACTATGGCTTTCTGGCTCTGGGGCAGAGCGTGGGCAGCCTTGCCTTTCCGTTTGCAGCCAATTTCTTCGGGCTGGAAGTCGGTCGGCATTGGATGGCCGTGGCAGCCGCCGGGGCCGGCTTTGCCTGCATCCGGGCCTTGCGGCCGGTAGAACCGTCTGCTGGGCGCGGACAGCGGGGCATGGACCGGACCTGCTGACAGAATTGACAGAAAAATGACAAATGCCCGGCGGAAAGCGGACGAATTGACGGTTAGATGTAAATGACCGAAAAGAGAATTGCGGATTTTTGGCGGAAATGTCTTGCAAAATGCGCGCGCATTCTCTATAATAAAATCATGCGTGGTAGTGCTGTGCGGCCGAAAGAGAGAGCGGCCTGCGCAGCCGATGCAAAACGGGAGGACGAGCTGTGCCGGCAGGGCGCAGCCGTGTTCCCGCCAAGCGACATTTGTCAAAAGGAGAGTATGATTATGACCTATTCGCAGCAAGTACAGAATATGT
>OKUM01001179.1_pt1 | contig 13172 bp, 19 predicted proteins | sample 1606801 | NCBI WGS metagenome assembly OKUM01 (sample SAMEA3882546, study PRJEB24775) | human gut metagenome | biome: human-associated habitat; feature: intestine environment; material: feces | place: Netherlands | collected 2009/2010
TTTTCAGTTCCACGTCGTCGGTGCGAATGAGAACGCTGCCTTTAATGTCCTTGTCGTAAGTGCCTTTGGACACAATGTAAGTGCCAATGATGTTGTAAAAAATCTGCGCAAATTCCGCGCGGGTGATGTTGTCCAGCGGCGCAAGGATTTTGCCGCGCCCGTGAATGTAGTCCGCACCGACCATCGCGCGCACATAAGGCATCGCCCAGTTGGAAATCTCGCTACGGTCGGAAAACGCGGACAGATCCGTTTTGGAATACGAATCGTAGTCCAACTCCAGCGCACGGGCAACGACCGTCAGGGCTTCCTGCCGTGTGATGGGCGCGTCCGGGGCCATTGCCGTGTTCGATCTGCCGTTGTATGTTCCCATTTGCACCGCCATGGCCACATCTTCAAAATACCATTTGTCTTTGGAAACATCCTTGTACTTGGAAATGTCAGCTTTGGCGTAGCAGCCGAAAGATCTGTTGATGATTGCGGCCATCTCCGCGCGGGTCATTGCGCCATTCGGGTCGATAATGCTGCTGGATTTACCGTAAAGCAAGCCGTTATCCACAGCGGCGCTGACCGCTTCGGCATACCATGCGGTACGGTCGAAATCGCGGAAATCTGTGGCTTTGCGGTTGGGTGTGTTTGCCGCCGACGCGCTGACGGCCAACGACAGGCACGACGCTACGGCAAGGATCATTGCGAGGATTCGTTTGTGTTTCATTTGACGTCCTCCATTTCATAAGGTAAGGGGAACGCTTGCGCGTTCCCCTTTGCAATAGCGAATAGATCAGACTGCATCCCAAGCGATAATGAACAGCACGGAAGCAATCGCTGTGTTGGTAACTGCTTCCGAAACCGGGGTCACGATAGCATCGTAGGAGATTGCGACCGTATTGGCGCTGGTATCACCCGCACCGCTCATGTAGCAACCCTCAATGGCGTCGGTCAGAAGCGTCTGCTTGCTGGCGTTCTTGCCATCGGTGATCTGTGCAGCGCCATTGCCGAGGGAGATGGAGAAGCCAAACTTATTGCTGTTGACCTTTTCGTGCGCCAGAGATGCCTTGTCGCCGAACGCAGCCAGCGACCAACCCTGCGCGGCTTCGATGGAAATATTCGCAACTTTTACTGCACCAAACGAATTGTTGATGATCTTCGCGTCGGTCGCGGTGGAAACAGTGCCGTCAGTGCCAACAGCAACAGGGAGGACGGTAGGCACGACTACGGACATTTTGGTAGCTGCCGGGTCGCCGCCGATGCTGCCGTCAGCGGTGGACGAGAGCGTGACGCTGGAAGTGCCGGTGCCGCCCGAAGCATCAACCGTGTTGGCAGCGGAAGCGGAAATGGCAAGAGAAGCGAGCATACAAATTGCGAGAACGAGGGAAATAATCTTCTTGGTGTTTTTCATGGTAAAATCTCCTTTGTTGTTTTGAAAATTTAATTTTTGATGGTGATATTGATGATTGCCCCGGCCGTGCCGATGATTTCGCCGGTTTCCGGGTTCAAATTGTGAAAATACGCGGTACATTCGTATGTACCGGCAGGCAGTGCAGCGTCGAGCTTTGCGTGCTCAATTTTGCTGCCAACGGCAATCGCGCCGGATTCGTAGATCTGTTCGCCGGTGTCATTGCGGATGAACTCCACCTGCTGCGGGTAATTGTTGATCGATTCGTTGACGATCATGACATTGCCCTCAGATGTGCCGTTTTCAAAGTAAGGCGCGGTGTTCATCGAAATATTGATCATGCCTTCCGCGACCTTTTCGTTCAGCTTCTCCGCTATTTCTTCCGGCGAAAGGTTGTCCCAGCCGCCCTCGATGGCAGCATCGTCATAAACAATGCCCGTCTTGGGATCGTCCTTGGATTGTGCAGGCTTGCGGATCAGGCTGACAGCAGTAAAAATGCCGACCGTGAGCGCAGCGGCAAGACCGACAACGGCGAGGATGACGAGGGTTCTGGACTTCGCGTGCCGTTTTTCAAATTTGTGCATAGCTTATTTCCTTTCTGCATTGGGACGCGGGACCGCCCTCCGGCTGGTCGCGCGCCCGGTATGGTGTGTGTTCGATCATGTGGTTGTGCCTCCTTCCATGAAGGCGAAGTCGCTTGTCCGTGAAAAAGGCGCCCACCTTCAGGGCGGGCGCAGACAATGTGTACGATATTTCATTGTAAACCTCCTGATTGTTTATTTCGTCGCTTTTCTGTAAGCGTCGATGACTGCTTCCTTCAGCGCCGTGCGCGCTCCGGACGTGATGGGGTGGAAAACGTCCGTGTACAGCGTCTTGCCGTTCTTGTTGAACGCTTTCTGCGGCATGAAGATGTTCAGTCCCTGCTTGGACTCGGCAAGCCGGACGCCGTGTACCTTGAACATCCCGTCAAAGGTGACGGTTGCGTAGGCTTTGATCTTCACGCCTGCGTCGGCAATGTGGTCAATGGTGACTTCCATGTTAGAAAAGTCCATATGGTTGATTCCTCCTATAACTGCATTGTCATTTCGTTTTTCTGGGTTTGCGCATATGCTTCATCCAGCGGATAATCCTGCTCGGCATGACCTTCGCTGCGCAAGCTCTCCAACATGCCGAAAAACCGCGTTCCCTGTTCCGTGCTCTGATCCAGTACCCAGCGATCCCGCAGTACCTCCAATGGATTTTCAAATTGCAGCAGATACGAAAGATCCCGGCGCGAAAGGTCACTGCCGCTGCACAAAAATTCCGAATAGCAGGTCGCTGTTGCCGCGATTTCATCTGCCGTGCCAATCAGCACGCCGGGGGTTCGGGCATACAAACTTTTCTGATACGCCACCCACCCCTGTTCAATCTTTTCCGAAAGCTGCTCCAAAAGTTCGGATGCGGTCTGCACTCTTTGGCGAACGACACGACCATTCAGAAATTTACCGACATCGATTGTTTCCGCATCCTTGAACGCCAGATCGCCGCGATAGCCGATCTTCAGCTTGGAAAACTCTGCCGCAGCCTGCACCAGCTCCGGAGGGCTGTTCGGTGGGATCTCCTGATTCCAGCGATACCAGTTTCCCTCACGGCGGCACGGTGTCAGCTTCAGGATGATGTGCTTGTCCGGCTCGAACTTCGGATAATGGCAGAGCTGACCGCCGACACCGTAATACGCCTTGCCTTCACAGAGAACCGTCTGCTCCATGTACGCTTTCATCTTCTCAAGGCTTTCACAGAACCAGCATTCCGTATCGCCAAAGCGCCGGATTTTGCCGTCATCCAGAATATCATCCAGCTTCTCCATCTGCGTCAGATGGTAGACTTCGGATGGGATTGGAGCTTTTACATACGCCATTTCGGTCTCCTTGTCATACTTCGTAAACAGTATCGCCCTTGACCAAATGCCGCGCAAGCTGCCGCAGGCATAAGCCACGCTTGCGCAGACGCGCAAGCAACTCTGACGGGATGGTTTGCAGGATGGCTTCTGCATTTTCGTCGCTGCGCGCATAGTCCTCACAGAGCGAGTCACAGCTTCCGCAGGCTTGTTCAAGCGCTGCTAGGAGCGTTTCCTGCGCGCTTTTCAGCATCGTCAGCGTATCAAGCACCGCTGCCGCGCTCATCTGGCGGCTGGTCAGCAGGATACTGCGCCGGCCGGTTGCCATCGCCGACATTGGGGCCATTGCTGCCAAGATGCATTTCTCCGCTGTGTCCGGCGGAACCTCCAATTTCAAACAAAGTTCCTTTTTCGTTCTTTTCATAAAATGCTCACACACCTTTCTTTTCTGCGCAGGCATCATACAGAACATCTCCGCTGGCAAGCGCTTTCCCCAAATTTCGAATGCAAACGCCCTGCTTTCGCAATGTTTCCAGCAGCGCCAGCGGCAAGCGTCGCAGTGCATCGATTTCTTCCTGCTTTGCGGCCCTGCATTCGCAGAGCGCGTCGCATATGCCACATTGTTCTATCAACTTTTGCATATACGCAGCATATGCCTCACTAAGATCCCAGACTGCGAATGCCAGATCCTCCGCTGTCATCTGCGCAGATGAGAGGATGGAAAGGCCGCACCCCGTCCAAAACAGCGTTCGTATTGTATCTGGCAGAAGAAACGTCTGAGCACATTCATCCGGCAGGGTTTCGTGTACAGGCTCTTTCTGTTCCAAGCTCCGGTTTCCTCCTTTTCAAGTTTCGTTCCCGCAGCGAACCGCAGCCGGGTTCATGTACCAGCACCAGATCGCCGTTCTCGATCTCGGCAGGAAACATACTGAACTGCGGCTGGATGTACGGGCGCGGGTCATAGTTCGTGATAATGAGTTCGCCGTAGGTCGCGCCAGCTTTCTGCGAGAGGGGATTGTTTCTGCGGAATGCGAGGATAAAAAAATCGCCGTACAGACTGCGGATAAACGGGCAGTCGTTGTACGACACGACGATGTATCCCGCACATTGCGAGAGAATGTGGTGCAGTTCTTCGTGCTTTTCCTTCGGAAAGTCGACGGCGTATAAACTCTCGGCATCAAAGTACGGCGGATCGCAGTAGATCAGGCTGTCGGGTCCGTCGCGTTCGCAGATGATGTCCAGACACTCTTTATTCTCAATGATCACATCCTGCAAGCGTTTCGAAGCATCATCAAAAAGGTAAAGAAAATTCGTGAGGTTGTTCGGCCTGACACCGAACGAGCTGGTCGTGCCGCTGAAGCTGCCGCGGCAGACCTTGTAATACGCGGCGGCACGCTGGACATCGAACAGGCGGCTTCGCTCCCGCAGAATTTCCAAAAGTTCTTCCCGTTCTTCGCCGGAGAAGCATTCCATCACGGCATTTCGCTCGTCTGCAATGCGCTGCTGCAAAAGCTCTTTGTGCTTCATAAATTCTTTCAGGAGATCAAACTCGGCTCTCGAATGGAGCGGCAGGAATTTCAGCTCCTGCACCAACTGAACGGTACATTCCCTTGCACAGAGGAACAGATTTACAAGGTCGCAGTTGAAATCGTTGTAGATGTCCATGCGGCTGACCTTGGGCTGCATACCGAGCAAAAGTGCGCCGCCTCCGCCGAACGGCTCCAAGTACAGCTTCGGGTTTGACGGGAACACCTGCCAGATGTACGGGATCAGCTTTTCCTTGCTGCCGATCCAGGGGATAAACGGTCTAGCGATCCCGGCCACCCCCGTCCGAGGGTTCGGTGAAGGTTTCCATTGCCTGCTCCAAGCCGCAAATCGCCGCGTCCAGACCGGCGCGCATTTCCTTGAGCTGCCGGATGGTGGAGTACAGCTCAGCGGCGTTGCTGGCGTAAAAATATCCCTCACGGCTGCTGGCAATGGGGACAGCCTTGCGCCGCAGGCGGTTGACCTTCTTCCGCAGATCGCTCTCGCGGAGATTCTTCTGCCGCACAAGGTCACGGCTGCAAATGAGATGCTCACGCCCAAAGCAGAAGCGTTTCAGATAGTCGCGCAGTTCTTCATCATTCATGTTTGTCCTTTCCGGGCCGTATTCCCGGAAAAGGGCGCAAAAAAGAAGGGCGGCTTTCCTTACCGGGAAAACGGCCCTGCGTCATCATAATATTATTGAATTTTTACATTCCCATCTGCGGTTCCTGCGACTGCTCCTGCTGCTGTTCCGAGATCGGCTCGTGCAGCGGGCCGAAGTCTTCGCGGTTGACCATGCCGTAGGGCGTGATTTCCGCGCCGTACTGCTTGAGGACATCTTCCGCGTAGGCTTCGCGGTTCAGGTGCTTGTAGATCAGGTCTGCATCCTTGCCGCCGAGAACAAATTCCAGTTCATCACGCACCAATGCGTCCTTGTCACGGATCTTCGCTTCAAAGCAATACTGCGGCAGCTTTTCAAGCCGGTCGAAGACATCGTCCAGTGATTCACATTGCGTCGCGCCGACCACAGCCTTAAATTTTGTGAGCTGCCCGTTGGCTTTCAGTTTCAGAAGGGAGTGCGCCAGTTCGTTGATCCTCGGAAGATCCTCTACATCGGTCAGCATGGTGTTCAGCTGCGGCACGATGGCATCACAGGATATGAACTGCGCATCGAACCATTCCGGTGCGTCGAGTTCTGCTTGGACTTCCTGCATCCTTTCTTCCGTCGCAGGCAAGTCCAGAACGGCTGTTTTCTGTTCGTTCTCGTGGTTCATGAGCGTCAGGCGGATCATATAGGAGATTTCCCGCTGCGGCTCATGCTCCGGCAGCGGCTCCAATTCCTCCGTGCGGACAACATAGCCGTGCGGGGTGAATGTGCCCGCCTCGCTTTCACGCATCTGTTTGCCGATTTTGGCGTAATCCAAGAGAGCATAGGCGCTGTCCGGCAGAGCATCCAGATCCTCTCGAAAGCCGTTTTCTACATAAAATTTCCCCAATTCTTCGTCGGTATGGACATCTGCAAGCACATGGCAATGATCTGCGTTGGCCGCCAGCATCATCAGCTCCGGTACAGTAATGACGCCGCCGTTCTCCTGCATATGCTTGTTGACCTGCATCTGCAAGAGTCCTTCCAGCGCCGTTTCCTGATAGCCATCCAGCATGGAAAGCTGCTCCGTCAGGGAATTGAACTCGAAGATCGACATACTCTCGTCCAGATGCGGGGCAAGGTAGTCAAAGCAGTAGAATTCATCCACCTGCCAGTAGACGTCGCCCGGCATCTTCGTGTGGATCTGCTCGAAAGCGTCCATCATTTCGTACTGGCTAACAGGAAACGTCAGCTCCACGCCGCGCTCATCGCTCGCTGCGCTGCTTACGAGATAAACCTCACATACTTTGCGCAAGGGTCATTCCTCCTGTCTGCTCCTGCTTCTTCTGCATTTCTTCCACGAAAGCTGGGTCCGCGCCGGGAACGTTCCAGCCGTGCATACTTCCGCACACCATTGCTTCCTCCTGCGCTGGCGACACGCCGAGGCGCTGGTTCTGCTCATCTGCGATCTGACGGTTCTGCGCGCGATCCGGCGTATTACAGTCACTGGGATAATAGCCGCTTTCACCGCGCTTGATGCAAATCAGTGCGCCAGTGCTGGGAAGTGTGGAAAAACAGAGTTCCGGCAGACCTTCCGCATACTTTTGACTGAATCGTTCCTGCTCGGTCTGGATGCTCCAATTGTCGCAGTTCCAGAGATGAACATATAATTCATCCCCGCCGTTCACGCGAATTTCCTCCTGCTCGAAGCTCTCGCCCCAGCCGTCAGACATTTGCCCGGCGAGGTATTCTTTCAGCGTTTCCAGTTCTTCTGCATCCAATTTGCCAGCAACGCGGCATTCTGCCACACCCCAGAGCTGGTCATTCCGTTCTTCCACTGTGAAAACAGCAGAGCGGACTTTATCATTGACGCTGTCCGCTTCGTCATACCAGTGCATAACGCCGCGTTCCGCTTCCTCCGGCATCCGGCTTTTAACGATTGCCGCCGCGATCTTGTCCTGATATGTCAGCAGCGACCGGCCATCCAGCACGACGCTTTCATCGTCAAGATCACCGTAACGGTCGTATTCACAGAGATCGGCAGTCAGCGGCGCGTAGAGCTTCAGCGTTTCCAGCTTGGGCGGCAGCACCGTGAAGCTGTCCTCGCCAGGAACCAGCGGCAGCGTCCGGCCATTATTCCACGTCATTTGGATCTGTCCTTCGTCATCCACCCAATCCACGATGCCCTCCATACCGGTCGGTACCGGCGAGTACGGGTCGCTCATGGAATTCAAGCGGATGCGTGTGCCGGGCGGATGCTGCTCCTGAATGAATTTTACCATTTTTCTGTCCAAATTTACATTCCTCCCATCTGCATTTCCTGCTTTTCTTCCGGTTCTGGCCTTAATTTTTGCTTTTCCTCGTGCTGGCTATGTTCCATGACGAACCTTCTGTAGTTTGAAATGAAGCCGTCCAGAATAGCGGAATGGCTCTGGGCGGCAAAACAGCAATTATGCCTTTCGTCGGGTGGGATGTAATGACCGTTTGCCCAATCCCGGTTGGATGGACGGAAGCGTCCGTCGCCGCGCCGCTCCTGCACAGTGTTCGCCAAAACGTGTTCCACGCGCTTATAGCCGTACAGTTCGACGATCTTTTCTACCGTGCCCTTTTTCAGATGCATCCCATCGAAGTTTTCCCGAATGAGGATGTCGATGCCGCCCGCGCAGGCGCAATTCTCACGGAAGCTCTCGCGCCATTTGTCAAGTTCTCCGCGTTCGCGTGCGGTTTTGGCGTTGTAGGGATAGAGCGGAACCTTACTCTGCATCGCCGGAGACCTCGCATGAACAGGGAACCGGTCTGATCCATACGTTCAGCATGTCATCCAGCGCCCGCAGATTGAAATGGTTGTCCACGAAGAATTTCAGCACATACTGCGGCACATCTGCCAGATCCGGTGCGCAGGCTTCTGCTTCTCCGACGATGACCTCGCCCTCATTCACAAAGCACGCCAGCTTCGCGTTTTCCGGGATACCGGCCTGCTCACGCGCCCATGCAGGGATCGTGACCTCGCATTCCTCCAGCACATCTTCGACGGTGAGCGCCTCGTCCGCTTTCTCACACGGCCCGCATTCCGTAGCAACTGCCGCCAGCATTTCCGCCGCGTACAGATTCAGTCTGTCCAGCATCTGCAGCAGCTCCACGATGGGCATACTGTCCTTCGTCAGCAGCACCACACCGTCCATCGGAATGGCGGCAAGGATCGTTTCCTTCGCCAGCCCTGCTTCTTCCAGCGCCGCTTCCGGCACGGCGTTCAGTGCAAATTTCTTTTTTGCTTCTGTTTTCATGTTCCGTTCCTCCTGTTACATTCCACCCATCTGCATTTCTTCGGATGGATTCAATTCATAATCTTCTTCCCAGCACGGGTTTCCCTCGCCGTAGAGGTCAAGCACAATATCATCCACTGCCTTGCGCACCGCAGGCTCACGCGAGATCGTCTGAAACCAAAAACCGTTTGTTGCCCGATACGGCAGTTCCTCTCTGATACACTCCAAATATTCCTCAGCAGTTCTATACTGCAGATGCTCCCCGCCATAGAACCATACTTGTCCAACAAGCGGCTGATAGTTACCATCGATCCGCTGTTCCTGCAAATCGAAGCATGTCAGATATGCCTGATACCCTCGGTTTACTGGGTTGCAGCGCAGGTAGTATTCATATACGTCGCTTGTGATGGTGTAGCCATAGTTTTGTACTTGACCACCGGGGATCTTGCCTCCATTTTCTCTACAGAATTGCCGCATGGATTTCAGGTCTTTCAGCACATCTTTCCGCAGCATATCCATGACTTGCCGCAGATCTTCTTGGAATATCGGTGTATTCAGTTCCGCTTTTCCGCGCTGCTTCCATGTATGCAAAAACTGTTTGCCATTCCGACCAAAATCGATTCGAAGATGACCGATGACCCCAGTCGCTGCATCCAACTCTGGTGTCTGCTCAAAGAAAAAATTCGTTGGCTCTGATAGTTCTGTCAGTACAGGCTCAATAAAACGATTATTCATAAATGATCTTCCTCGTCCGCCGACGCATACAGCGCCAACTGTGTGAATCTACGCTCATAAAGGATTTTATGAATGTCACGCTACATTCCTCCCATCTGTATTTCCTCAGATCGGACTAAATTATGATCTTCCTCGCTGCGCGGAGTTTCTTCACCGTAGAGATCGTACACAATATCATCCACGGCCTTGCGGATAGCTGGCTCCTGCGTGATCGTGCGGAACCGGAAACCAGTTGTCGCCTCATGCGGCAGTTCCTCGCGGATGCAGTCCAGATATGCTGTGGCATCTGTAAACTGTCGCGCATCGCCATTGATGAAATGCACCCGACCGGCCAGCGGCTGATAGGCATGGTTGATCTTCTGCTCGTTCAGATCATAGCAGCTTAGATATGCCTGATAATCTCCCTTCACAGGGTTGCAGCGCAGGCAGTATTCGTAATGCTCCGTTTCTACGACGTAGCCATAATTCTGCGACCAGCCGCCAGAAATATCGCCGCCATTTTCGCTGCAAAAGCGCTGCATAGAAGAAAGGTCTTTCAGGACTGTTTCCCGTAGCGTGTCCACGACCCGCTGGAGTTCCGCTTTGAACTCCGGCGAGTTCAATTCCTCACGTCCGCGCGGATGCCAGCTGTGCCAAAATTCCTTGCCGCTTCCTCCAAAATCCATGCGGACGCAGCCAATTGCGCCCATCTGCGCGTCTTGCTCCGGTGTCTGCGCAAAGAAAGCGCCCGCTTCCTCCGGCTGCGCTGGCCGAACACGGAATGCGGGCGGATCAGTAGATATCTTCGTCATCGTCGTCCTCCGGCACATACAGTGCCAGCCTCGCGGCATCCGCCAGATGCGCGCAGATGGCAAGAACACCGGTCACGCCAATGATCACGCCAAGTGTAATTACAATTGCTTTTCTCATTTCAATCCTCCATTCTATAATGTCATTTCTTGTGTCTGCTTTTGGTCGTGCAGCTCATCCAGAAGCTCCTGCGGCAAGCCCTCCTTGCGCACAACGTACCCGCGGCTGCATGCCGCGCCGCCGTGTGCGTCGCAAAATTCAATTCCAACGGCTTCATAATTGATGTACCCAATCAGCTTTTCCGGGACAGGGAACGCGCCGCAGCCAACCAGATACTTTCCAATGGACTGTGCACTGCCGCATCCTGGCAGGATGACGTAATCGTCTAAATGCTCGGTCAGCCGTAAAATATCCCTTGTGCCGGAGATGCTGTTGGCATCCAGCATTCCCGCGAATTTGTCACAGTCCACCTCCGACATATGCTCTAGCCGGTCGGCAAGCTGATTGATGCGTTCCAGCTCGCCCTCTGCGGCAAGATCTACGCCGCTCAGATACAGCCCTAAATTCATGACCTCGCTTGCCGCACCCTGAATCGTGACTGTTTTGGACATCGACTTCAAAGTTTCCAGCGTTCTGTCAACATCCTCTTTTTCTGCGGGAGTTGTCGTAGGAAATGAGAGCAGCACCTGCTTTCCATTTTCGCCCTGCCTTAAAAACAACGTCACCATGTCATGCCCTCCATTTTTGCTTCCTGCTCCTGCTGATAGCTTTCTGCCGGGTCATCCCGCATCAGCTCGTCCAGCGTCAGTGTGCCGTGGTAGGAAACATAGCCGCGATCTACAAATACGCCGTCCTCCTGAAGCATCCGTTTTACGCCGTAATCACCATAGTTATAGAAATCTTCAAGGTTCTCGTCATATTCGTAATGACCGGACTGTTGTATCATGTACTTTCCGAGTTCCTCCGGCGTGTGGACATTTGGTGCGAAATCAAATTGATCGAGGTTTTCTGCCAGCTGGCGGATATTTGCTGCGCACGCCGGTTTCGCCATCTGGCAGACCGCGCCGAGCTTCACGAAATCCTGTTCCTTGAAATTGGAACATATCTGACATAGCCGGTTCAGTTCAAAGAGCGACCCGTGTTCAACATCCAATGTGCAGTCGACCTCATCCGGGAATCGGCTGTCTGAAACCAGCATCTGCATCTCGCTGCAAGAGGCAATCCCGGCACGACGCATCGCGCGTTCCAGCTTGATTTGACTTGTCGGAAGCTGCACCCACTCCTGTTTCTTTGGATCATCTTCACCTGTGGCTCGGATTTTCAGCTCCAGGATGCAGTTTTCCGCCATCCAGATCGGAGGCAGATGCTTGCGGTCATACGCCTGCTCCAGCTTGATGCTGTTGTCGTACACAACACCGTATCTCGTTACATAGCCGGGTTGCCCGGAGATCAGCGCCAAAGCCGTCTCCTTTCCATCCAGATTCTCCAGTTCTTCCGAATCACAGGCACCGTGGACGGTCAGATAGTGCCGTTTCCCGACCAGCTCCAAATCATTAAAATCTGAAACGACCGTCACATCTCTGGCGCAGAAAGAAAGATCGATCAGCTCATCCGCTGCGGATAATCCGAATCGCTCCACCGCTGCATTAAATTGCAGCAGTTCATATCGGTCGAAGCTCTCCAACTGCTTTCCGAGCCAATCCAGTTCATCCACGTTTGCCATCGTGTTTGTCATTCTGAGCAGAGCAGGGCAGTTTGGTGCGTGAACATTGTCAATCAGGCAGTCCTGCACTCTGGCATCGCCGATCTGGCTTTTTTCCAGCGCCAGAATTGCCTGTTCATATTGATCTTCGGGAATTGGGAACGTGATCGTGACCGGCGCGAAATGTGCGCTGATCCTGTTTTTCAGCGTTGCTTCAAACACGTTTTTCACCTCGCTTCTCGATTTTCTGCATATCCGTAAATGTGCACTCACCGTTTCCACGCCAGCAGATGAACGCGAGGCGCATATACGGGCACTGACCCTCGTGCGGATACCAGCTGCACTGTATCGTTGGCGGCGGATCTGGGTGCGACCGCAGCGGCGGCGCGTGGAAACGCGGCCGCCAATATTCTTCTTGACTGTGCTTCATAAAGTTCCTCCCTGAACGCAAAAAAGCCGGGACTTCTGAAAAGAAATCCCGGCTCTCTGCGAAATATTACATTGTCTGCTCCATTGTGGGGTGTTGATTCCGTTCCTGCTGTGGCAGAAGCAGCTCGATCTGCTCCTGCACACTTTGGAGCTGCTTTTCTTCGGCATACGAGAGCGTCGCGTCGGCTTCCAGCGCAAACTCGCAAGCATTTTTAATCACAGCAAGCTGCTCGTCTGAAAAAAGGCGCTGGCTTTCCACAAGACCGGCACGGACGGCGAAGTCCTGCTTTGCCGCTTCGTAGTTTTCCATGAAGTAATGCCCGGCATGAACACCCTGTCGGTCGAAGTCCCATTCCCACGTCACAAATTTAGCGCCCGTTTTGCAGGAACGCCCGGCCAGCACTGCATCACCGAAATCCGCAAGCACCTTGTAGGTATCATCCAGACCGACAGCCTTCAGCGCGGGTGCGCGATCAAAGATTTGCATATACTCTTTGACCTGTGCAGCCACTTGTGTCACTGTCCGTAGTTTCCGGTCTACTTCCGACCCCGTAATATCCGCTGGTCGGAAACGGACGATGCCGTCTCTGTCAACCGAGCAGAGCGGTTTCTCATTCCATCTGATGTGGATTAGACCGTCGTCCAGCAGCTTTGCATCCAGCTCCTTGCGCAGGAGCTTCTGTTCTACCTCGTGTAGAAATCGTTCCTTATGCGGTGTGAGTTCGTCGCACATACAATACACCTCCATTCTCAGCGCCCTTTTTGAGCGCAAAAAAGGCGCTGGTCATTGGTCCGTCAAAACCAACAATCCAGCGTCCATAATTTTGTGAAAGATTTTTCTTCAATTTTTCCGAAATCTCGCCGCCGCAGCCCTC
>OKUM01001180.1_pt1 | contig 13171 bp, 10 predicted proteins | sample 1606801 | NCBI WGS metagenome assembly OKUM01 (sample SAMEA3882546, study PRJEB24775) | human gut metagenome | biome: human-associated habitat; feature: intestine environment; material: feces | place: Netherlands | collected 2009/2010
TTTCTCTGGGGGTTCCAAAGGGGGTATTCTCTTTGGAAAGAGAATACCCCCTTTGACCGGCAGCAGCGCCTACGCGCTGCATTCCCCCTCCGCGCTCTGCGCGGAAAAACGCATCCCGCCTGCAAGGCAACCACCCTTTACACCCCTTGGTGTAAAACAATTTAGAGGAGTTTTATGTCAGAAAAACTCGTGACCAAAGGCATCGTCCTTCGCGCGACGGCGACGAAGGAGGCCGACTACATATTGAATATTCTGACCGACTCGCTCGGGCGGATCGCGGTCGTGGCGCGCGGGGCGCGGCGCAAGGGAAGCCGCATCGCCGCGGGCAGTGAGCTTCTGGCCTTTTCCGAGCTCGTACTCTATCAGCGCGGGAACTGGTACTACCTCGACGAGGCGTCGACGATCTCGCTGTTCGACGGTATCCGGCAGGACATTGAGCTACTGTCGCTCGCGTCGTATTTTGCCGAGATGACCGAGTGCGTCACGGCGGAGGACGAGCCCGTGCCGGAGATCTTATCGCTGCTGCTCAACTCGCTCTATGCGCTCGACACGCTGCAAAAACCGCAGAGCATCGTCAAGGCGGCGTTTGAACTCAAGCTGCTTGCGCTTTCGGGCTACGAGCCGCTGCTCGACGGCTGCGCCGTCTGCGGCACGCACAACCCGAAAGAGCCGGTGTTTGACGCGCAGCAGGGCGTGCTGCTGTGCAGGGAGTGCGCGGGCCACGGCGGGGGCGGCCTTCTGCCGCTGGACGCGGGCTCGTTCGCGGCGATGCGCCATGTGCTGTTTTCCGAGCCGAAGCGGATGCTGTCGTTTTCCCTCTCGGGCGAGACGGAAAAGCGCTTTGCCGCAGCGTGCGAGGTGTTTGCGCAGGTGCAGCTTGACCGGCGATTCAAGACGCTGGACTTCTACAAAAGCATGAAAATTGACAACTAAACGAAATATCTGTCGAAAGAAATACGAATCGAAATCAAAATTTCGGAGAAAACTATGAGTGAACTGTTTGAAAAATCCATCCGCGTGCTGGAACTGCCGCGGCTATTGGAGATGCTCGAGCATCACGCGGTGAGCGCGGAGGCCAAGGCGCGGGCGCGACGGCTGACGCCATCGGATGATTTCGGCGAGGTCAACCGCCTGCTCGACGAGACGGACGCGGCGCGCAAGATGATCATGCTGCGCGGCAGCCCTGCCTTTGGCGGCGTGCGCGACGTGGGCGAAGCGCTCTCCCGCGCCGAGCGCGGAGGCATGCTCAACACGCGGGAGCTTCTCGACATCGCGGGGCTTCTCACGAATGTGCGCCGCGTGCAGGATTATTATAAGGAGGACGAGGAGGGGACGGTCATCGACAAGCTCTTCCTCTCCCTGCACCCGAACCGCTTTCTGGAGGAGAAGATCACGACCGCGATCCTCGACGAAAACGAGATCGCCGACGCGGCCTCGCCCGAGCTCGCGGAAATTCGCCGCCACAAGCGCGCGGCGGCGGCCAAGGGCCGCCAGATCCTGCAGCGCATCATTTCGTCCCCGAGCTACCGGAACGTTTTGCAGGACGCGCTGATCACGCAGCGCGGCGGGCGCTTCGTCGTGCCGGTGAAGGCCGAGTGCCGCGGCGAGCTGCCGGGCCTCGTGCACGACACGTCCTCGAGCGGCGCGACGATCTTCGTCGAGCCGATGGGCGTGGTGCAGGCCAACAACGAGCTCAAGGAGCTCGAAGCGAAAGAGGAGAAGGAGATCGACCGCATCCTCTACGCCCTCTCGGGCGAGGCGGCGAGCTTCAGCCGCGACATTCTGTGGGATTATGACATTCTCGTCCACCTCGACCTCATTTTCGCGCGCGGCGAGCTGAGCTACCGCATGAATGCCATGCGCCCCGAGCTCAAAAAGGACGGCAGCGTGTATCTGCGCCATGCGCGCCACCCGCTGCTCGACCCCGCGAAGGCCGTGCCCATCGACATTGAGCTCGGCCGCAGCTTCGATACGCTTGTCATTACAGGCCCGAACACCGGCGGCAAGACCGTGAGCTTAAAGACGCTCGGTCTCCTCTGCCTGATGACGCAGTGCGGCCTGCATATCCCCTGCGACGACCGCAGCGCCGTGAGCATCTTTTCCTCGGTGTTGGCCGACATCGGCGACGAGCAGAGTATCGAGCAGAGTTTGTCGACCTTCTCGGCGCATATGAAAAACATCGTGCAGATCTTGGACGAGGCGGACGAGCACTGCCTGATCCTCTTCGATGAGCTGGGCGCGGGCACCGACCCCGTTGAGGGTGCGGCACTGGCCATCGCCGTCATCGAGCAGGCGCGTTCACAGGGTGCGAAGATCGCTGCGACGACGCACTACGCCGAGCTCAAGACCTTCGCCATGACGACCGCGGGCGTGGAGAACGCGAGCTGCGAGTTCGACGTGGAAACGCTCTGCCCGACCTACAAGCTGCTCATCGGCATCCCCGGCAAGTCAAATGCCTTTGCGATCTCGAAGCGGCTGGGGCTTTCCGAGGCCGTCATTGAAAAAGCCAAGGCGCAGATGGACAGCGAGAGCATCCGCTTTGAAGACGTGCTGACGCAGCTGGAGCAGAAGAGGCAGCAGTTAGAGAAAGAAAAAGCCGAGGTCGACCGTCTTTACGCCCAGCGCGAGGAGGACGCGCGCAAGGCGCGCGAATTCCGCACGCAGATGGAGCGCGCAAAGGAGAACGCGAGAAGCCGCGGCGAAGCCGAGGCCAAGCGCCTTTTGGCTGAGGCCAAGTCCGTCGCGGACGACACGTTCCGCGAGCTCGACGCGCTGCGCAAGCAGCAGAAAAAGCTCGATGCCCAGCAGATGAACGCCCAGCGCGCCGAGATCATGCACAACATCAAGCAGGCGCGCGACGCTGCGGGCGTGCGCGACGAGAGCGCGGAGCCCATCCCCAAGCCCTCGCGGCCCATTGAGGTCGGAGACCTGGTCGAGATCCCCGGTACGCGCCGTCAGGCCGAGGTCACAGCTGTCAAGGACGGTACGCTGACGCTCAAGGCAGGCGTTTTGCAGATGAAGGTCAAAGCCGACGAGGTCCGCCTCATTGAGGCGGCGGAGCGCGCGGCGACTGCCAAAAAGCAGCCGCAGTTTGCCCCCTCGCAGCGCATTCTGCGCACGGCGTCCGCTGCGCGCGAGCTCGATATCCGCGGCATGGAGACGCTGGAGGCCGAAAGCGTGCTCGATAACTACATTGACGCTGCCGTCATGGCGCATCTCGAGACCGTGACGATCATCCACGGCAAGGGCACGGGCGCGCTGCGCAAGGCGGTGCACGCGAGCCTCCGGCGCAACAAAGCCGTCAAGAGCTTCCACCTTGGCAACTATGGCGAGGGCGAGTCGGGCGTCACTGTGGTCGAGTTGAAATAAATGCCCGCCCGGGGAAGCGCTTTGTCTGTGTTTATTGCCAAATCCGCGCCATTTCGCGCGAAATGGCATTGACGAATCGGCCCCCGATGGTATATGATACGATAAAGTCCGAAATATTTTTTTGGAGAGGGAGTAGTAACGATGTATACTCAGAATGTTACGATCAACAATGAAGTAGGCCTGCATGCTCGTCCTGCCACGTTCTTCATTCAGAAGGCCAACGAGTTCAAGAGCGGCATCTGGCTGGAGAAGGATGAGCGTCGCGTGAACGCCAAGAGCTTGCTGGGCGTGCTGTCCCTCGGGATCGTCAAGGGCACGACCATCACGCTGCTGGCCGACGGCGCGGACGAAAAGGAAGCCGTGACCGCTCTGTGCGAGCTGGTTTCCAACAATTTCGGCGAATAACAAACAACCAGGAAAGGCGGCTTCCACAGGAAGCCGCCTTTTTCCATTTTACCGGCACCATTCGACCGGATATACTATTATATATTATAATGTAGAGATGAAAAGAAAGGAGGGAATGTTCCGTGACAAAGCAGGAGCTTTTGGACAAGGCGAACGACCTGCCGCTTGCGCCTGGCGTCTATCTGATGATGGACAAGACCGGCTGCGTCATTTACGTCGGCAAGGCGAAAAAGCTCAAAAACCGCGTCAGCCAGTATTTTCAGGAGAATTCCTCTCACAATGAGAAAACGCGCCGCATGGTCTCACAGGTCGACCACTTTGACACGATCTTTGTCTCGACCGAGTTCGAGGCGCTGATTTTGGAAAACTCGCTCATCAAGCAGCACATGCCGCGCTACAATATCTTGTTAAAGGATGACAAGGGCTATCCCTTCGTGCGCCTCGGCACAGAGCACTATCCGCGTTTTACGATGGCCTCTAAGCCTGCGGACGACAACGCGCTGTACTTTGGCCCGTTTGGCGGACGAAACGAGACGCGCGCGGCCATCGACGCGATCTGTGCGGCATTCCGCCTGCCGACGTGCAGCCGCAAATTCCCGCGCGACATTGGAAAGGAGCGGCCCTGCCTCAACCATCACATGGGGCGCTGCGACGCGTTCTGCCGCGGCACGCCGGATGAGGACGAGTACATGCGCCGCATCGGGCAGGCCGAAGAGCTGCTGAACGGCCACTACCGCCGCTTAACGCGCGCGCTGCGCGAGGAGATGGAGCAGGAGGCCGCAGATCTGCACTTTGAGCAGGCGGCGGCACTGCGCGACCGCATCCGCGCCATCGAGGTGCTGGGCAAGCGACAGAAGGTCATCGCCGGCATCTGCGCCGACACCGATATCTGGGGCGTTTACCGCGGCGCGCTCAAATGCGGCAGCGCTGTGCTGCATATCGAGGACGGCAGCGTGACGGGTCGCGATCTGAACCTCTTCGCCGCGCCGCAGGACGAGAGCGAGCAGATGATCTTGTCTGCACTGCTGCCGCAGTATTACCTCAATAAGAGCGTGCTGCCGCGCGAAATTCTGCTGCCCTGCGAGATCGAGGGCGCAGCCGAGCTCGCACAGATCCTGACCGAGCGCGCGGGCCGCAAGGTGACGCTCCACGTCCCGCAGCGGGGGGAGAAGGCGGAACTCCTTGCCATGGCGCAGCGCAACGCGCGCGAGGATGTCGAGCGCGTGACGACCGCGCAGGAGCGCGAGAACCGCACGCTGACGCAGCTTGCGGGGATGCTCTCGCTCCCCGAGCCGCCCGAGCGCATGGAGTCCTACGATATCTCGAACACCGGCGCGAGCGACATCGTCGCGTCGATGGTCGTCTACGAGGGCGCAAAGCCCAAGAAGAGCGCCTACCGGAGATTCAAGATCAAGAGCCTGTCGGCCCACCCGGACGACTACGCGTCCATGGAAGAGGTGCTCACGCGCCGTATCCAGCGCTATCTGGACGGGGACGAGAAATTCAGCCCCCTGCCGGACGTCATGCTCATCGACGGCGGCATCACGCACGCGGGCGTCGCCGAGCGCGTGTGCGCGCAGATGCACGTGCACGTGCCGATCTTCGGCATGGTCAAGGACGACCGCCACCGCACGCGCGCGCTCGTCACCGCGCAGGGCCGCGAGATCGACCTGCACGCCGCGCCGAACGTCTTCGCCCTGATCGGTCAGATCCAGGAGGAGACGCACCGCTTTGCCATCACGTTCCACCACGAGAGCCACTCGAAGTCCTCGACCCGCTCGGCGCTCGACGGGATTCCGGGCGTCGGCAAGGTGCGCGTGCAGGCACTGCTCAAGACATTCAAGAGCGTCAGGGCGATTCGGGAGGCGGACATTTTCGCCCTTGAACGTGTGCTGCCAAAAGACGCCGCGGCGTCCGTTTACCTTCATTTTCACGGCGAAACGGGCGAAAAAAAGGATGAAATGTAACTTCCACTGCGATCGCCCATTTGACGGGAAAAGCGAAAAAGAAGCGCGATTTTTGTGACCTTTGCCAACAAAAATCAAAAAATCAGGTTGACATAAATGAATTTCAATAAATGAATTTTCAAAAAGTCAAACTTGCATATTTTGGCATCGCGACACGCTGTTGAGGCGGCTTTTCGTCCCCTGCGCCCGGAAAGGGCACAGGGGGCGTTCCTTTGCTGTCCGAAGGGATAGAGCGTGCGGCGGAGAAGCAAAAAAGCCAGTGTTTGCAGGGCTTTCCGCGTTTTTGCCGCCTTGCGGGGCGGGAGCGGGACACACCCGGCCTGCTCCCAAGAGTTTTTTGCCCGCTCGGACGGGACAAAGAGCGTCGGCAGGTGCGCCGCCTCTTCGACGCCGAGATGGCGGCGAGGCGGCGGAGAGGGGTGACGATGGTTTACATAAATCGAGAAAAACACGAATTCGATGACTTAAATCGCAACTTTTGGAAGATGAAAAATAAGAAAAATATCGAAAATTTTATAAAATACAGAACTTTTGACGAACAAACGGCGGAAACTTGACAAATCCTTTTTCAGGCGGTATACTGCCAGCAAGTTTTGGAAAAGTTACATTTTGTAATCTTTTCCGGACGCAGCGCACTTCCTCAGCTGCGCGAAGCTGCGGCGGCTCACGCCGCAAAAAAAGGAGTATCCCATGCAGAAGTTTTTGAAAAATTTGTTCACAGCCCAGCGCTGCCGCAGAGCGATGTTCTTTCTGCTCTTCGCGGCTGTGATGCTGCTGAACAGTTCGCCCGAGCTGCGCGCGGACGCGCTGTACCTCATCGCCGACGGCGATACGGTCAGCGTGCTCGACGGTACGACGGACATCCCGCAGGAGCGCGTCATTGTCACCGGCGCGCAGAGCGGTGACGCGGAAGTCACGCTCCCTGCCGGTGAAAAGGTGACGGTGACACACGGCGACGATATCGAGTACGCCACCACGAGAAACGGCGAGCGCGTCAGCGAGCTGCTGCGCCGTTTGCAGATCTCGGTCAGCCCGCTTGAGATGGTGCTGGTCGACGTCACGGAGGAAGAGGTCGAGATCACCGTTGCCTCTGACTTCACCTACTATGAGACCGCCACCGAGGCGGCTCCCCACACCACGCTGACCTCCACGTCGTACCGCATCCCCAAGGGCGAGACGCAGGTCGTCCAGCAGGGCATCGACGGCACGCGCGACGTCGTTTACGAGGTCATGTATGCCGACGGCCAGTTCGTCTCCCGCCAGGCGGTGGAGGAGAAGAACGACACCTCCGTCGCGGAGATCACCTACACCGGCACGCTCGTCGACAAGGCGCAGAGCGGCGACACGGTCAAGTCCGTTGTCACCGAGAGCGACGGCAGCGGCTATCTTCTGATGAAGTCCGGCGATTCCGTCCACTTCTCCGGCTCGATGAAGGTCACCTGCACGGCCTATACCGCGGGCTACGGCGGCGTGGGCACCAGAACGGCCACGGGCACAACGGTCCATGTCGGCACTGTCGCGGTGGATAAGAAGGTCATTCCGCTGGGCACAGAGATGTTCATCGTCGGCTCGTCGGGCTACACCTACGGCAACGCTGTGGCTGAGGACACCGGCGTGCGCGGCGCGGCGATCGACCTCTATATGAATTCCTATCAGGAGTGCAAGCAATTCGGCCGCCAGAAGAACTCGACGGTCTACTTCCTCGACTGAGCGGGGCGGTTTGTCGAATAGTACGATAAATGTATGTTCCGGATGCGTATGTTGCGCATCCGGAACATTTACTTTATTGCAGTGACATGATACAATTACCGGAAGAAACCGAAAGGAGAACACAGGATGAAAGCCATTATCACGGTACTGGGAAAAGATCAGGTCGGTATTATCGCGGGCGTCAGCTCGCTGCTGGCAAAGTGGAACGTGAACGTTCTGGATATCAGCCAGACGATTTTGCAGGAAAATTTCACCATGGTCATGCTGGCGGATCTCGAAAATTGTTCCCTCTCTTTTACGGAACTGACGGAAAAGCTGAGCGCCCTCGGCGCGGAGATGGACATTGCGATCCGCATGCAGCGGGAGGACATCTTCAACGCGATGCACAAGATCTGAGCGGGGAGGGAAAAAATCATGCTAAGCCGCAATGATATTCTGGAAACGATCCGTATGATCGACCAGCAGCATCTGGATATCCGCACGATCACGATGGGCATCTCGCTCCTCTCCTGCGCGGACAGAAGCGCAGAGCGTGCGTGTGAAAAGATCTACGACAAGATCAGCCGCTATGCAGAGCGCCTGGTCGCAACGGGGGAAGAGATCGAGCGGGAATTCGGCATTCCCATCGTCAATAAGCGGGTTTCCGTCACACCCATCGCGCTGGTCGCCGCCGCGTCGGAGACGGAAGACTATGTCCCGTTTGCCAAGGCGCTTGACCGCGCGGCCAAAAATGTCGGTGTTAACTTTATTGGCGGTTTTTCGGCGCTTGTGCAAAAGGGCATGACGGACGCCGACCGGAAGCTGATCGCTGCGATCCCCGAGGCGCTGGCCAACACGGACCTTGTGTGCTCATCAGTCAACGTCGGCTCGTCCAAGGCAGGGATCAATATGGACGCCGTCGCCCTGATGGGGCAGACGGTAAAAAAGACGGCGGCGCTCACGGAAAAGCAGGGCGGCTTTGGCTGCGCCAAGCTTGTGATCTTCTGCAATGCGGTAGAGGATAACCCCTTCATGGCGGGCGCGTTCCACGGCGTGGGCGAGCCGGAGAAAGTGATCAACGTCGGCGTTTCCGGGCCGGGCGTTGTGTATCACGCGCTGCAAAGCGTCAAGGGTCAGCCGTTCGACGTGGTGGCGGAGACCGTGAAGAAAACGGCGTTCCGCATCACACGCATGGGTCAGCTCGTCGCGCAGGAGGCGAGCCGCAGGCTCGATACGCCGTTTGGCATTGTCGATCTTTCCCTTGCGCCCACGCCCGCCGTCGGCGACAGCGTGGCCCGCATTCTGGAGGAAATGGGGCTTGAGGTCTGCGGCACGCACGGTACGACCGCCGCGCTCGCCCTGCTCAACGACGCGGTGAAAAAAGGCGGCGTGATGGCGTCCTCCTCGGTGGGCGGCTTATCCGGCGCATTTATCCCCGTCAGCGAGGACGAGGGCATGATCGCCGCGGCGTCGTCCGGCGCGCTGACGCTCGACAAGCTGGAGGCGATGACCTGCGTGTGCTCCGTAGGACTTGACATGATCGCGCTTCCGGGCGACACGAGCGCAGAGACCATTGCTGCCATCATCGCCGATGAGGCGGCCATCGGCATGATCAACACGAAGACGACTGCGGTACGCGTCATCCCTGCGCCTGGCTGTAAGGTGGGCGACACGGTGGAGTTCGGCGGACTTCTCGGCTCGGCACCGGTGCAGGCGGTCCACCCCTATTCGAGCGCGGAGTTCATTGCGCGCGGCGGCAGAATTCCCGCGCCGCTGCACAGCCTGAAGAACTGAAAAAAGCGGACAGCCTTGACTGTCCGCTTTTTTATATAGAATTCGTCTTTTCAGAACAGCAGCTCGTAGCCCATCTTGATGAAGAGAAGCCCCAGCACGACAAAGATCATGCCGCGCACGCGCTTGCTGCCACCCTTCATGGCGTAGCGCGCGCCGCAGTAGGCGCCCAGCATATTGCAGGCCGCCGCGGGGAGCGCCAGCAGCCACCAGACCTTGCCGCTGAAGATGAACAGCACCGCCGAGGCGACGTTGGAGCAGAGGTTTGCGATCTTCGCGCAGCCCGACGCCGTGAGGAGGTCCATCGAAAGTGCCATCGTAAACGCCATGATCATAAACGTGCCCGTGCCCGGGCCGATGAGCCCGTCATAGCAGCCAAGACCCAAACCGATGAGCGCGGCGCGCGTCAGCTCCTGCTGCGGCGTGTACTCGCGCGCGGGTGCGTTATTTTCCTTGCCGAAGTCCTTTTTGAGCATCAGCAGGATCGCCGCGCAGGGCAGTGCGACGAGCATCATGATCTTCAGAATGTCCTCGTTGATGAGCAGAGCGATCTTTGTGCCGATGGCCGCGCCGAGCAGCGCGCCGATCCCCGAGACGATGGCGGGACGCAGCAGGACCTTGCCGCCGCGAAAGTATTTGAACGAGGCGAGCGCCGTGCCGGTGCCGTTGACGACCTTGTTTGTCCCCATTGCAAGGTGCGCGGGGATGCCGGCCATCAGATAGGCGGGAAGCGTGATAAGTCCGCCGCCGCCGGCGACGGAGTCGACAAAGCCGCCAAGAAAGATGAGCGGCAGAACAACGATCAGAATTTGCGGTGTGAGCTCCATGAAAGTCTCCCTCTTTTCCTGAGATTTCTGCATTTTATCACACGGGAAAAATTTTTACTACTCTTTTGCTCAAAATATGGTAGAATCATTTTACAATTTTTTACGCCCAGCGCGCAGAAAGGAACCACGCTATGGAACGCAATGACAAAGCTGCCATCGAGGCGCTTTTAAAGCGCCACGGTTTTCATTTTTCCAAGTCCATGGGGCAGAACTTTTTGATCGACCCCGCCATCCCCTATGAGATCGCCGAGAGCTCGCGCGCAAACGAGCAGAACGGCGTGCTCGAGATCGGCCCCGGCATCGGCGCACTGAGCCACGAGCTCTGCGAGCGCGCGGGCAAGGTGGTGGCCGTGGAGCTTGACAAGACGCTGCTGCCGATCCTGGACGAGACCATGGCCCGCTTTGACAACTTCGAGGTCGTGTCCGCCGATATTTTGAAAACCGATATCCCTGCGCTTGTGCGTGAAAAATTCGCAGGCCTCACGCCCATCGTGTGCGCAAACCTGCCCTACAACATCACGACGCCCGCCATCACCGCGCTCATCGAGTCGAAGTGCTTCGAGAGCATCACGGTGCTCGTGCAGAAGGAGGTCGCCGAGCGCCTCTGCGCCGCGCCGGGCACGAGCGCCTACGGCGCGTTCTCCGTCTTCATGCAATACTACACGGAGCCGGAATACCTTTTCGCTGTGCCGCGCGAGTGCTTCGAGCCGCAGCCGAAGGTCACGTCCGCCGTGCTGCGCGCCGTCGTGCGCAGGGAGCCTCCGGTCGAGGTCGAGGACGAGAAGTTCTTCTTCCGCGTGGTGTACGCCGCGTTCGCCCTGCGGCGCAAGACGCTTGTCAACAGCCTGATGACGGCATTCGGCAGCCAGCTCACAAAAGAGCAGGTCACGCAGGCGGTCACGTCCTGCGGCTTAGAGGCCAACATCCGCGGCGAGCGGCTGGGGCTCAGTGAATTCGCCGCGCTGTCCGCCGAGATCGCCGCATTACTGTGACAGCACAGAAGCATCTATTCAAAAAATTGATAAACCATATGGTTGCTATTGATAAGACATTCTGCTACAATTTTCGGCAGAAAGGAGTCAAACTCAATAGCAGCCATTTTTCCTGTGCATCGGTTAGCTCCCTGCCGCCCCAAAGCGGCACAGCACACCACACAAGACGCGGTGCAAAATTTTTCTTTTTCATTACACCGTGAACATGCTACGAGGGAAAGAACAAATGACGAATTTGACGAACAACAAGGCCGTTTTGTCGTGGATCGACGAAATGACCGCCATCACCAAGCCGGACAAGATTGTCTGGATCACGGGGGAAGAGGAACAGCTCGACGCGCTGCGCGAGCAGGCCGTCAAGGAGGGCATCCTCATCAAGCTCAACCCGGACAAGCTCCCGGGATGCTACCTGCACCGCACCGACCCCGACGACGTGGCACGCGTGGAGGACCGCACGTTCATCTGCTGTGAAAAGGAAGAGGACGCAGGCCCCACGAACCACTGGGTAGAGCCCAAGGAAATGTACGAAAAGATGTACGCCCTGGCCGACGGCGCCTATAAGGGCCGCACCATGTACATCATCCCGTACTCCATGTCCATCATCGGCTCTCCGTTCGCCAAATACGGCTTTGAACTGACCGACTCCATTTACGTCGTGCTCAACATGCACATCATGACCCGCATCGGCAAGGCCGTGTGCGACGCGCTCGGCGACGATGAGGGCTTTATCAAGGGCCTGCACTGCCAGTGCAACCTCGACAAGGACAACAAGTACATCGTCCACTTCCCGCAGGACAATACGATCATCTCGATGAACTCGAACTATGGCGGGAACGTGCTTCAGGGCAAGAAGTGCTTCGCGCTGCGCATCGCCTCGAACCTCGGCCGTCAGGAGGGCTGGATGGCCGAGCACATGCTGATCCTCGGCATCCAGAACCCGCGCGGCGAGATCAAGTACATCTCCGCCGCCTTCCCCTCCGCCTGCGGCAAGACGAACCTCGCCATGCTCATCCCGCCCGAGGGCCTGCAGCGCTGGGGCTGGCGCGTCTGGTGCGTGGGCGACGATATCGCGTGGCTGCGCGTCGGCAAGGACGGCAGACTCTGGGCCGTGAACCCCGAAAACGGCTTTTTCGGCGTTGCGCCCGGCACATCCATGAAGTCGAACCCCAACGCGCTCATCTCTACGCACAAGGACACGATCTTTACGAACGTCGCGCTTGACCTCAGCGACAACACCGTCTGGTGGGAGGGCCTCAACAAGACGCCGCCCGCGCGCGCCATCGACTGGCGCGGCCGTCCCTGGACGCCGCAGAGCCCAGAAAAGGCCGCGCACCCCAACAGCCGCTTCACCGCGCCCGCGCGCAACTGTCCCTGCCTGAGCCCCGAGTTTGACAATCCCGAGGGTGTGCCCATCAGCGCCATCGTCTTCGGCGGCCGCCGCGCGAAGACCGCGCCGCTGGTCTACCAGTCCTTCAACTGGCAGCACGGCGTGTTTATCGGCTCGATCATGGCGTCGGAGACCACCGCCGCGACGGGCCGCGTCGGCGTTGTGCGCCGCGACCCGATGGCGATGCTGCCGTTCTGCGGCTACCACATGGGCGACTACTGGCAGCACTGGCTCGACATGGGCAAGAAGATCCCCAAGCCGCCGAAGATCTTCAACGTCAACTGGTTCCGCACCGACGAGGACGGCAACTTCGCCTGGCCCGGCTTTGGCGACAATATGCGTGTTTTACAATGGATCATCTCGCGCGCCGACGATGAGATCGGCGCGGCGGAGACCGCGCTCGGCTACGAACCCAACACCCACGATATCGACATGGAGGGGCTTGAAATGTCGATGTACGACATGCGCCGCCTGCTCTCGGTCGACCGCGAGCTCTGGCTCCAGGAGTGCGAGGACGCGCGTGAGTATTACGAGAAGATCGGCAAGGTGCCGCCTGAGCTCTACGAAGAGCTCGACGCGCTCGAAATGAGATTGAACCGCGGCTATAAGGTCAAGCACGAATAAAACGAAGCAATGCAAAAAAGGAACCGCTCGAAGAGCGGTTCCTTTTTACGTAAAGAGCCTCGCAGAGTTTTACCCGCAAGGGGTACGCGGCATCCGTAAGGCGGCAGAGCCGCCAACGGC
>OKUM01001181.1_pt1 | contig 13170 bp, 11 predicted proteins | sample 1606801 | NCBI WGS metagenome assembly OKUM01 (sample SAMEA3882546, study PRJEB24775) | human gut metagenome | biome: human-associated habitat; feature: intestine environment; material: feces | place: Netherlands | collected 2009/2010
CCAGATTGCCGGTCTTTCAAACATAGTTGCTTTTTAGCAGGGGATTTCCCGTCCAAGCGGGAATCAGCTGACTTTCCCCGCCTTGTGCGCCTTGAGCTTCTTCGCCGCGTCAAGCGCGTAATCCACCAGCGCCACCAAAGCCAGCGCAACCGCAATCCAGAGGATGATTCTGTCCAGCGGCAGTGACGCCGCGACAAATTCCTTGTGCCAGAAGGAGAGAATCAGCGCCGCGATAAAGGAAAACTGCGCCGCTTTGCCCAAGATGTTCGAGTAGACGACAATGCCGTTTTGCAGCATGTAGATGCCGCCGATAATCATCACAACTTCCTTCGTCATCACGATGAGAATCGCAGGCCACGGGAACACGCCGGACAGCCCTTGCCCAAGCAGCGCGGTGCAGACCATCAGCTTGTCCGCCAAGGGATCCATCAGCTTGCCGAAAGCGGTAATCTGATTGTTTTTGCGTGCAAGATACCCGTCCAGATAATCGGTGATGCTGGCAATGATAAACACGGCGAGCGCCCACTTCTCATATCCGGCGAGAAATAACCCTGCGAAAACCGGAATCAGCACGAGACGGAGCATCGTCAGGATGTTGGGGAGATTCCAAATGTCTTTGAGATACTTGCTGCTGAAACTACCCACGAAATAAGTCCTTTCTAATAAACTTGCCGGCAGGAATACCGGGTTACCTAAAAACTCGCGCCTCTAAGCATACCACAAAATGCGCCGAAAGAAAAGCCCAAAGCGCGAATTTTGATGCCGAATCAACGATTTTCGCGGAAGTTTCGGCAGGAAAAACACGCAGCGCGTCGAATGAATGCAGAGAAAGTACAGAATAACGGAGGAAATGAGATATGCTGACACGAAACGATGGCAGGGCGCCGGAAGTGGGGCGCCCTGTGACGATTGAAACCGACTTTGTGCGCACGGCGGATGGCTCGTGCCTGATTTGCACGGGCAATACAAAGGTTATCTGCACTGCATCGGTGGAGGAGAATGTGCCGCCGTTCCTGCGCGGAAAGGGGCAAGGCTGGGTGACAGCGGAATATGCCATGCTGCCCGCCTCGACAGGACGGCGCAAGCAGCGCGACGGCGTGAAGCGGGACGGACGCGGCGTGGAGATTTCCCGGCTGATTGGACGCAGCCTGCGTCAGGCGGTTGATTTGACGGCGCTGGGCGAACGTACCATCACGCTGGACTGCGATGTGCTGCAGGCCGACGGCGGAACGCGCACCGCGGCGATTACCGGCGCAATGGTGGCGCTCGTGTGCGCGGTCAGCAAGCTGCTGGACGAGGGCAAGCTCCTGCGCTCACCGATTACGCATCAAATCGCGGCAATTTCCGTCGGCGTGGTGGATGATACGCCCTGCGTCGACTTGTGCTATGAAGAGGACAGCCGCGCGCAGGTGGATATGAACATCGTCATGAACGAAAAGGGCGAGTTTGTTGAGCTGCAGGGCACGGGAGAGGGACGCTCCTTCACGCAGGCGGAACTGAATGCGCTGCTGGATATGGGCGCGAAGGGTATCCGTGCGCTGATGGAGAAGCAGAAGGATTCGCTGGCGGAATCCAAGCGGCATTTGAGCGCCAAACCGACGCTTGTGGTCGCGTCCTCCAATCAGCATAAGATTCGCGAATTGCAGCACATTTTCGGGGATTACTACACCGTTGTATCGATGGTGGCGGCAGGTTTTAATGCGCCGATTGAGGAAACGGCGACGACGTTCGCTGGCAATGCGGCCATCAAGGCGGAGACGGTCAGCGCGGCGACGGGACTGCCGACGCTTGCGGACGATAGCGGCTTGTCCGTCGAGGTGCTGGACGGCGACCCCGGCGTGTACAGCGCGCGCTACGCCATGATGGCGGGCGAGGGCAGCGGCGATGCGGCGAACAATGCGCTGCTGCTGCGCCGCATGAAGGGCAAGACTGACCGCTCCTGCGCGTTCATCTGCGCGCTGGCGCTCAAGATTCCGGGCAGGGAGACGCTGATTGCGGAAGGCTCCTGCCCCGGCGTGCTGCTGGAGGAAGAGCGCGGCACGGGCGGCTTCGGCTATGATCCGCTGTTCCTCTATGAGCCGCTGAACAAGACCTTCGCTGAAGTGACCGAGGAAGAGAAGAACCAAATCAGCCATCGCGCGCGGGCGTGCGAGAAGATGCTCGAGATTATGAAGGGGCTGCACGAATGATGCGCGCACTGGTGCTGTCCGACATTCACGGCGAGGAAAGCCAACTGCGGTGGATGCTGGAAGAAACATGGAAGATGACGGGGAAAATCGACGGATACTTCTTTCTGGGCGACGGCGTGGATGATTTCGCACAAGCGGAAAACTTCATCCGCCGCCGCGATCCAGCACGAAAAGCCGGACGCCGTGCTCCATCTCGGTGATCATACCGATGACGCGGATGACATCCGCCGCGCTTTTCCGGCGCTTACCATCTATCATGTGCGCGGCAACAACGACTTCTGCTGCCCGAACGCCCCGTACTACCGGGTGACGGACTTCGGCGGGGTGCGGCTGTACTTGACGCATGGGCATTTGGAGCGCGTCAAGCTGACCCGCTCGTTCCTCTATGAGCGGGCGCGGGAGGAAAAGTGCGACATTGCCTTCTACGGCCATACGCATGAGCCGGATATGGTCACGGGCGTGCCGATGCTGGTCAATCCGGGCGCGGTCTGCCGGGAGCAGATGGCGATGCTGGAGGTAGAGGACGGCCGCCCAAGGGTGAAAATGCTGGTATTTTGAGGAAGAACTGACGCAATGAGGTGACCAGATGGCGGAAAAGGCATTTGCCAGATGGTGGCCGAATAAGTCAGAGATTCCGTGAAGGAGGACAAGATATGCGCGGACTGGTGCGCGTGGGGGCGGCGGTTCCGTCGCTGGCGCTGGGGAACGTGAAGGAGAACATGAAGCGCCATCTGGCGATGATGCGGGAAGCGAAGGAGAAACACGTCAGCATCGTGACTTTCCCGGAGCTGAGCCTGACGGGGTATACCTGCGGCGATTTGTTTTTTCAGCGGCGGCTGCTGGACGATGTGACGGACGCGCTGCTCGCACTAAAGGAGGAAATGCCGGAGGGAATCCTTGCGGTCGTCGGTGCGCCGCTGGAAATTGAGGGCGCACTGTATAACTGCGCGGTGGTGCTGCACAAAGGCGAAATCATCAGTGCTGTGCCGAAAACGTTCCTGCCCAATAACGGCGAATTCTATGAGAAGCGCTGGTTTCAGTCGGGGGATGCGCGCAGGGATGCATCGGTCGCCATTCCGAAGCTGAAAACGGATGTCTGCCGTCAGGCAATATTTGAAATGGAGGACGGCGTGCGCTTCGGCATCGAGCTGTGCGAGGATTTGTGGGCGCCGCTGCCGCCGAGCACGATGCTGTCCGTTGAAGGCGCGGAAATCATCCTGAACCTGTCCGCAAGCAACGAGCTGCTGAGCAAGCGCGAGTACCGCCAGCAGCTCATCAGCCAGCAGAGCGCGCGCTGCCAGTGCGGGTATGTGTACGTTTCGGCGGGCATGGGCGAATCGTCCTCCGACCTTGTGTTTTCCGGGCATAGCGTGATTGCCTCCTGCGGCACGGTCATCCGGGAAAGCGAGGGGTATCTCGCGGACAATTACCTGATGACGGCGGATATTGACATTGACCGCATCCGCGCCGACCGCATGAAGCAGAGCAGCTTCGCGGACTGCGCGGCGCAGGTGCGCGCCATGTGGAAGCAGGCACCGAATATCCTGCGAACGATGGAAAACGCGCTGCTGCCGGACGACGTGACGCCGGATTACCACGTCAGCAAGCACCTGTTCATCCCGTCGGACAAGGCGTCCCGGCAATTGCGGTGCGCGCAGATTCTGGCGATGCAGGCGACGGCGCTGGCGCGTCGCTTGTCCGTCACGGGCGGGAAGGTCGTCGTTGGCATCTCCGGCGGATTGGATTCGACGCTTGCGCTGCTGGCGGCGTGCAAGGCGGTGGACATGCTCCATCTGCCGCGCACGAACATCCTCGGCAACCGACCGCACTTACCACAACGCGCTGGATTTGATGACGAGCCTTGGGGTCAGCCAGCGGGAAATCCCAATCCACAACGCGGTTCGCCAGCATTTTGCCGACATTGGGCACGACGAGAGCGACCACTCCGTCACCTACGAGAACTGTCAGGCGCGCGAGCGGACGCAGGTGCTGATGGACGTGGCGAACAAAATCGGCGCGATTGTCCTTGGCACAGGCGATTTGAGCGAAATCGCGCTGGGCTGGTGCACTTACAACGCCGACCACATGAGCATGTATGGCGTGAACAGCGGCGTGCCCAAAACGCTGGTGCGCTGGGTGATTCAGACGGCGGCGGAGAACGAAGCCTTCTCATCCAGCCGCGAATGCCTGCAAAGCATCCTTGATACACCGATCAGCCCTGAGCTGCTGCCGCCGGATGAGAAGGGAAATATCCTCCAGCAGACGGAGGATGTCGTCGGGCCGTACGCACTGCACGACTTCTTCCTCTACTATGCGATTCGCTTCGGATATCCGCCGAAAAAGGTGTTCGAGCTGTGCTGCATTGCGTTCAAGGACGATTTCAGCTGCGAAACCATCCTCAAATGGCTGAAAAACTTCTATCGCCGCTTCTGGACGCAGCAGTTCAAGCGGAACTGTATGCCTGACGGCGTGAAAATCGGCTCCATTGCCCTGTCTCCGCGCGGCGACTGGCGGATGCCGTCGGATGCGCAGTACAAGGCGTGGATGGACGAATGCGATTGCATAAAGGCATAAAATGATAACGATAGGGCTTGCGTGAAACCACCAAATCTGGTATAATGGCAGCGAAACATCACGATGCGCCACAAGGGAGGCGAACGGCATGAGGTGTCAATACTGCAACTGCGCGGAGAGCAAGGTCATCGACTCGCGCCCGACCGAAGAGGGCAACAGCATTCGTCGGCGCCGGGAGTGCATGGGCTGCGGGCGGCGATTCACGACGTATGAGAAAATCGAGATGCTGCCGCTGATGGTTGTCAAGCGCGACGGCCGGCGGGAAACCTTTGATGCGCAGAAGATTAAGGCAGGCATTCTTCATGCCTGCGAGAAACTTCCGGTGTCCATGCAGCAGATTGACGCGATGACCACGAGCATCGAGCAGCGCGCCTATGCCAGCATGGAAGGGGAGATTTCCTCCCAGCGCATCGGTGACATGGTGATGGAGGAGCTGAAAGCAACAAACGACGTGGCATATGTGCGCTTTGCGGCGGTGTATCGCCTCTTCACGGATATTGGAACGTTCATGCAGGAACTGCAGAAGCTGCTGGATGAGGGGAAAAAGTAAAGAAAGCAAAAGGCGCTGGACGCGGAAAAATTACCCGTCAGCGCCTTTTTTGCTGCACGAAAAAGGAGAAGCCGCTTATGCAGCTTCCCCTGATTTTTGCTTACTTCAGCATGGATTCTTCCCAGGAATCGAACGGCTTGATGCCCAGCAGACCCGCCACCGTCGGGGCGACGTTCGCCAGACCGAAGCCGTGGCCATCCTTCAATTCGTGACGCTCGTCCTTGTCGTACACGATGAAGGGGACGGGGTTCAGGCTGTGCGCCGTGCGGACGCTGATCTTGCCCTTCTTGTTCTTCTCCAGCATCTGGTCGGCATTGCCGTGGTCAGCCGTCACGCAGAGAATCGCGCCGTACTCGTCGCACGCCTTCTTCACGCGCGCAAGGCACAGGTCAACGGATTCCACCGCAATTTCGGTGGCCAGCAGGTTGCCGGTGTGGCCAACCATGTCGCCGTTGGGGTAGTTGCAGCGGATGAAGCCGTACTTGCCGCTCTTGATGGCATCCACCACCAGGTCGGTGATTTCGGTTGCCTTCATCCACGGGCATTCGTCGAAGGAACGCACGTCGGAGGGCACTTCCACCCACGTTTCCAGCTCCTCGGAGAACTTTTCGGAGCGGTTGCCGTTCCAGAAGTACGTCACATGGCCAAACTTCTGCGTTTCGGAGCAGGCAAACTCGTTGACGCCGTTGGCGACAAGCAGCTCAGTCAGCGTGTTGCGGATTTCCGGCGGGTTGACGAGGAAGGACTTCGGGATGCACAGGTCGCCGTCATACTGGAGCATACCGGCATACTTGACCTTGGGCATTTCGCCGCGGTCGAACTTGTCGAACGAGCTGTCGCCGTCGAACGCCATCGAAATTTCCTGCGCGCGGTCGCCGCGGAAGTTGAAGAGGATAACGCTGTCGCCGTCCTCCATCTTGCCAACGGGCTTGCCATTTTCCGCAATCACGAATGCCGGCAGGTCCTGGTCAATCACGCCGGTTTCCGCGCGGTAAGTCTCAATGGCTTCCTTCGCGGTCGCAAACTGACGGCCGATGCCATGCACATGCGTGTCCCAGCCCGCCTTGACCATCGGCCAGTTCGCCTGATAGCGGTCCATGGTGATGGTCATGCGGCCGCCGCCGGAAGCAATCTTGCCGTCGAAATCCGCGTCATTCAGGGATGCGAGAACGTCTTCCAGCTCCTGCACATACTCCAGCGCGGAGGTGGCGGGCACGTCACGGCCGTCCAGAAGGATGTGGCAGTAGGCTTTCTTCACGCCCTCGGCATGGGCTTCCCGCAGCATGGCAATGAGGTGATGGATGTTGGAATGGACGTTGCCGTCGGACAGCAGGCCCAGAAAATGCAGCGCCTTGCCGGAAACGGCGTTGGCAATCAGGTCTTTCCACGTCTCGGACGCATACAGCGTGCCGTTCTCGATGGACTCGCCGACCAGCTTCGCGCCCTGAGAGTAGATCTGGCCGCAGCCCAGCGCGTTGTGGCCGACCTCGGAGTTGCCCATATCATCGTCAGTGGGCAGACCGACGGCGGTGCCGTGGGCTTTCAGGTAAGTATGGGGGCAGGTGGCAAGCAGATGATCCAGCGTGGGGGTCTTAGCGACCGCGACCGCGTCGCCGCTGCCGCCGTCACCCTTGCCGACACCGTCCATGATAACAAGAACAATGGGTTTTTCCATAATAAATCCCTCCAGAAAAAGAGCTATTCATACAAGTTTGCATTCTATTGGATTTTATTATTTTACATCATTTTTGCCGAACTTACAACCACTTTTTTAATTTTTCCGTAACGCCCAAAAAAACTTCCGGAAAAATCAAAAAATGAGTGATTTTTCCGGAAGTTGTTAAATATGTTTGAACGGATTGTTCCCATGCTCAGACGTGGACGCTCAGTCGTCGTAGTCCTCGTCCCGTTTTCTTCTGTAAATGAGCAGACCGATGAGCAGCAGGCTCAGCGTTCCGGAGACGATGAGAACGCCGATGAGGATACCGATTACCGGAGAGCTGTCCTTCTGTTCCTCGGGCAGCGTCGGGGGAACCGTTTGCTGCGTGGGAAGGGTCTCCGGTGCCTGAGTCGCCTGCGTCGTTTCGGGAACCGTGGGCGGCTGGGTGGTGGGGACGGTGGGCGGCTCGGTCGCCGGCTGGGTAGTGGGCGGCGCCGTCGTCTCCGTCGGCCGGGAGGTTACCTGGACTTCGCCCTCAAAATGATAGGGGTCGGAGCCGTTGGCGGTCAGCACCTGCAGGCGGCCGTGGAAATTGGTTTCCAACTCCTCCACGTACTCGCTGGGCCAGATGTTGTTCACCGGGCAGTAGATGGTGATATTGTTGCCGTTCCACAGGCAGTTGGCGTTGAAGGAGGGCATACCGCCGCTGCAATAGACCTCCGCCAGATTGGTGCAGCCCTCAAAAGAGCTTGCGCCGAACCGGCGGAAGGATGCCGGGAGGGATATCTTCGTCAGTCCCTCGCAGCCCTGAAAGGCGCTTGCGCCGATCTCCTTCAGGGAATTGCCGAAATCCACCGCCGTCAGGTTTTTGTAATCCGTGAACGCCCCCGCGCCCACGCTGGTCACGCCGCCGGTGAGTACGACGGTATGAATCTGATCCGCGCTGCCCGACCATGGCGCGCCGCCTTCAAAGTCCTTCATGGCGCCGCTGCCGGAAACGGTCAGGGTGCTGCCGTCCAGCGACCACGAAAGTCCGTCGCCGCAGCTCTCCACGGGTGGGTCCGTTTCCGTGGCAAAGCCCCGGGGGGCAAGGAGCGTCAGCAGCATACAGGCCGCCAGAATGTGCAAAACAAATCGCTTCTTCATATGTATGTACTTCCTTTCTGTAGCTTCGACTTCATCATACCAAATCCGTCATGAGAAAATTGTCAAAAAGCGGCTCTGAACAGGCTCAGAGCCGCCTAAGGGTCTCCTAAGATTCATCCTCCACGCGGCAGATGTCCGCGCCCAGCGCCCGGAGCTTCTCCACCAGATTCTCGTAGCCCCGTTCAATGAAATGAATGTGCTCGACAAAGGTGGTGCCTCTGGCCGCCAGACCCGCAATGACCAGCGCCGCGCCTGCCCGCAGATCGTGGGCAAAAACGGTGCTGCCCGTGAGATGATCGACACCGGTGACCGTCGCCGTCTTTCCGCTGATGCGGATGCTGGCGCCCATGCTTTCCAGCTCGGTGCAGTAGCCGAAGAACCGGGTCTCATACACGCTTTCCGTCAGGCGGCTGGTTCCTCCCGCCAGCGCCATACACACGCAGACCTGCGCCTGCATATCCGTGGGGAAGCCGGGGTAGGGACGGGTCTTGACCGTGGTCTGCCGCAGTTTTCCCGTGCGCATGATGCGGATGGAATCGTCATAATTGATGACCTTCGCGCCCATTTCCTGAAGCTTGCTGGTGATGCACTCCATGTGCTTGGGGATCACGTTCTGCACCAGAACGTTGCCGCCCACCGCCGTGACCGCTGCCAGGTAGGTTCCCGCCTCGATCTGGTCGGGGATGATGGCGTAGGTGCCGCCCCGCAGGGCGTTGACGCCCCGGATCTTGACGGTATCCGTGCCCGCGCCGGTGATCCGCGCGCCCATGGTGTTCAGGAAGTTGGCCAGATCCACGATGTGCGGCTCCTTCGCCGCGTTTTCGATGATGGTCTGACCGGGCAGCAAGGTCGCAGCCAGCATGATATTGACGGTCGCGCCCACGGACGCCATGTCCAGACTGATCCGGCCGCCATGCAGTCCCTCCTGACCGGGGGTCAGAGCGACATATTCTTCCGTCTCGTCAACGTCTGCGCCCAGCGCCAGAAAGCCTTTGATATGCTGGTCAATGGGGCGGGAGGCAAAATTGCAGCCGCCGGGCAGCGCCACATGAGCTCTGCCGAACCGCCCCAGCAGCGCACCCATCAGATAATAGCTGGCACGCATTCTGCGGACGAGCTGCTGATCCGGCTCGCTGCAATGAATGTCCGCGCAGTCGATCTCCACCACGCCGGGTTCCGGGGTAACGATCTTCGCACCCATCCCGTCGAGAATACTCATCAGAATTCGGACATCGGAAATATTGGGAACATTCTCGATCCGGCACTTGCCGCTGACCAGCAGAGCCGCGGGCAGGATCGCCACGGCCGCGTTCTTCGCGCCGCTGATCGTGACGGTGCCGTTCAGGGGATGACCGCCGTTAATTTCATATCTTGCCAAGGAATATCCTCTCCTTGTGATTGGATTCGTCAATCGTCATACATGGGCTAGGGTATTATATCATACATAGCGAATCTTGTAAAGTACCATTGCCGGAGGGAACACTTCCGGGAAACACAGGAAATTTTCCGCTGAAAATCCCGTTATTTACCGCCGCAATCCCTTCGGATAGTGATTTTTCAGCACTCGTCCGTCGCCTTTTCCCCAGCCGATGGAATAGCCGCCCGCCGAGACGAGGCACCAGCCCTTCTGCGTGGACGGCACCACGTCCCCCCGGAGATAAGCGCTTATCTCCCCGGAGTCCGCCGGGTAATCCTGTTGATTTTCACAGGTTTTCAGCCACAGCGCCAGCGCGTGGGCAGGCTCAAAGCGGTCTTTTTTCACCGTCCCCAGCTCCAGTCCGGGGCGGAGGACTTTCAGCTTTCGGATGTCCGGCATATCGGGCGGTGCCCAGTACAGGGTGTCTCCGAAGGTGGCCGCCTTCCCGTCGGGCAGGCGGATGCCAAGGCTGGCCGCAAAGGGCTGCCATGTTTTCGGAAGTTTTTCCCCGGCGGGAATCACGGTACTTTCTTCGCTGCCTTCCATCTTACGCAGCACGGCGGCAAAATGTCCCTCCCCCAGCAGCTTATGGGGCCACAGGCGGACGCTCCCGTTTTCCCCGGCCTCGAACCACGGCGCGTCCACGGTTTCCGGGGCAAAATCCGGATGCTTTTCCAAAAACCGCGCCACAGCCTGCTCGTCCTCCTCCGGGGAAAAGGTGCAGGTGGAGTACACCAGATGCCCGCCGGGGCGAATCAGCGCCGCGGCGGAACTCAGAATTTCCGCCTGCCGCCGGGCGCACATCTCCACGGTCTCCTGACTCCAGTCCGTGACGGCGGCTTCCTCTTTCCGGAACATTCCCTCTCCGGAACAGGGCGCGTCCACCAGCACCCGGTCAAAGAAACCGGCAAACCGCTGCGCCAGCGTGGCCGGATGCTCGTTGGTCACCAGTGCGTTAGAAACGGCCATGCGCTCAATGTTCCGGGATAGAATTTTCGCCCGCTTGGGGTTGATCTCATTGCAGAGCAAAAAGCCCCGCCCCATCATCCGTCCGGCGATCTGGGTGGTCTTGCCGCCGGGAGCGGCGCACAGGTCGCAGACCCGCTCGCCGGGTTGGGGATCGAGCAAGGCCACCGGCGCCATGGCGCTGGCTTCCTGAAGGTAGTAGACGCCCGCCTCATGAAAAGCGTGCAGGCCGGGTCGGGCGTCAGGGTCGTAATAGTACCCCATCGGCTCCCATGGCACCGGCTGTCCCACGAAGGGCAGCTGTGGGATCTCCCCTTTCAGGGGATTGAACCGCAGCGCCACCGCCCGGGAGCGGTTCAGGCTGTCAAGGTAGCTCTCATATTCGTCTCCAAGCTGGCGCTTCATGCGCTCCAAAAAGGCTTCCGGCAGCATACGTTACCTCCAAAATCATGACTGCGCCCTATTATAGCACATCCCAAGGTATTTTTCCACCACCGGGAAAGCGCAAAATGCCGGCGCGGCAATTTTGCCGCGCCGGTTAAGATATCGGGGTCAAAAGAGTCGGTTGTCGTTGTGGGTATTGAACGCGCCCTCAAAGCCGATGATCAGGCCGCCCACCTCCGCATAGTAGCTGCACAGCGCCGTCGTCGGCTCCAGCATGAAGCGGGCATTGGGGAACTCGGCCAGCAGCGCTTCCCGGAAATCCGCCGCCGCTTCCTCGGCGAAGCAGTGGGCGACGCGGATATATCCGCCGTCCCGGAAGCCCCGCTCTTTTACCATATCCACCAGCATCTGGGTGGTTTTTCTCAGTCCTCTGGGCTTATGCACCGGGGCGACCTGGCCGCCCTTGGCCTCTCCCGCCACCCGGATGCCCAGCATTCCGGCGATCTTCGCCACGGCGATATTCACCCGGCCGTTTCTTGCCAGGTTGTTCATGGATTCCAGGCAGAACAGGGTGTGCAGATGGTTGTGATAATCCAGCACCTTTTCCTTCGTGGTCTCGAAATCGTCACCCGCGTCCTCGCACTGACGGATCTTCTGCGCCAGCATCATCATTTCCGGTCCCGTTGCCAGAGAATCAAAGATGAACACCTTTCTCTCCGGATGCTCGGCCATGTACGTATCGGCAGCGTGTCTGGCCGCGTTGTAGCTGCCCGACAGGTGCTTGGAAATGGTGATGCCGAAAACTCCCTCAGCGTCACCGAAGGCTTCCAGCCACTCCCCCACGTTGGGGCAGGAAGAACCGGACTTCCCCTTATATTGCTTCAGATCCTCCACCATCTGCGCCACGTCCAGATTTGCGTCGTCCACATATTCCCGTTCCGCCACGATTTTCATAGGAACGGAGGTAAACGTGCTGTCCTCCCCGGAGACGATGTTGCAGGAAGAATCCGCTACAATTTTGTATTTCATAATAATCCCTCGATCAAACCTTGTTATCGGTTTTTTAAGAACCGATGTTATTGTATCAGCAACCGATGAAGATGTCAAGATAATCTTAAGATAAGATTTTGAGATTGACTTTTTCTTAGCTTTACGGTATAATACCACCGGTGATATGGATGAAACAGGAAATCAAACAGCAGATCGGCCAGTCCGTTCAGGGCTTCCGTCTTCCCCGTTACCAGGAGATCCCCGACGTGGGTCTGTATCTGGAACAGGCCACCAAATATATCTGCCGCTACCTGTCCCCCATTCTGGAAACGCCCCTTACGGCGTCCATGATCAGCAACTACGTCAAACGGGGACTGCTGTCCAGCCCGGTGAGGAAGCAGTACAGCCGGGATCAGGTGGCGTATCTTTTCTTCATCGCCGTGGCGAAGAACGTCCTGTCGCTGGACGCGCTGGCCTGCTTTCTGCGGCTTCAGGAGCGCACCTATCCTCTGGAAAAAGCCTATAATTACTTCTGCCGGGAGCTGGAAAACCTCCTGCTGTTCCAGTTTGAGGTCAGGGAGACCATTGAATCCTCCGACGAGGATTCCTCCGACGAAAAGCGGCTGCTCTACAGCTGCACGGCGGCGGTGGTGCAGAAGGTGTACATGGAAAAATGGCTGGAAGCCATCGCGGCGGAAGAAGTATGATAAATATGGAAGTGGTATCCCGGCGCATGAAGGGATACCGCTTTTTCGTTTCTCTGAGTGCAAATTCCTTTCCGGAAAGATTGACTTTTCCGGTTGTTTGTGGGATAATAGGACAGCTAAATCAGAAAACACCAGATATAAGAGAGGTTTTCATCCATGATGCAATCCAGAACCCATAACTGCGGCGAGCTGCGTCTTTCCGACGCGGGCAAGTCCGTTACCATCGTTGGCTGGCTGGAGAATGTCCGGGAGGTTGGCGCGAACTTCGCGTTCTGCGTCCTGCGGGATTTCTACGGCACCACGCAGGTGGTCATTGAAAATGAAGAGATGATGAAGCTCATCAAGCCCATCAACAAGGAGTCCACCATCTCCGTCACCGGCACCGTCCGGGAGCGGGAGAGCAAGAACCCCAAGCTCCCCACCGGCGAGATCGAGGTCGTCCCTGAGAAGATCGAGGTGCTGGGCAAGTGCATTCACAACCAGCTGCCCTTCGAGATCAACAAGAGCAAGGACGCCGACGAGAACACCCGCCTGAAATACCGCTTCCTCGACCTGCGCAACCCCGCCGTGAAGTCCAACATCGTCCT